>JABLTO010024662.1_pt1 | contig 11840 bp, 11 predicted proteins | sample 7160091 | NCBI WGS metagenome assembly JABLTO01 (sample SAMN14651225, study PRJNA627086) | human gut metagenome | isolation source: feces | host: Homo sapiens
GGCGTCCGCTCATTCCACTTAGCGTAGCGCTGCTACGCTGCGTTTCATTCACGTTAGCCAGAATGAAAAATTCGCGGCGCATCTTGGTGCATTTTTATCTGGAAATAGTATAAGCGAGAAAAGAAGGTATTTGAAAGCAGGAGGAAGCAGACAAAATGAAGGAAGTTGTAATCGGATTTCTGGGCTGCGGCAATGTTGGCGGGGGCGTGTGGTCGCTGCTGACAGGCTTTTCCCGCGAGATTGCTCATCGCGACAGTCTCTCCATCCGCATCAAGCGGGTGCTGGTGCGCGATGTGAACAAAACCCGCGCCTGCGGTGTGCCGCATGAACTGCTGACAACGAACGCCGACGACGTGGTGAACGACCCGGAAATCAGCATCGTTGTCGAATTCATGGGCGGCGAACAGCCTGCGACGGACTACATGCTCCGCGCGCTGGAAAACGGCAAGACCGTTGTCACGGCGAACAAAGTCGCCATTGCCCTGAATTGGCACCGCCTGCAAGCTGCTGCACAGCGCAACCACGTCGGTCTGTACTACGAAGCGAGCGTCTGCGGCGCGATTCCGATTATCAACACCCTCATGCAGCCCCTGCAAGCGAACCGCATTGATTCTCTGATGGGCATCATCAACGGCACGACGAACTACATCCTTTCCCGCATGTACGAAAACGGCGAGGACTACGAAGCCGTACTGCACGATGCACAGCAGCTGGGGCTGGCTGAACCGAATCCATCCGCCGATGTCGAGGGACTGGACGCGGCCTATAAGCTCTCTATTATGGCGAGCCTTGCCTTCCACGCGCGCGTACCGTTCAGCAAAGTCTATCGTGAAGGCATCACGAAAATTACGGCGGTGGATATTGCCTATGCGCGCGAGATGGGCTATGTGCTGAAACTGCTGGCGATTGCCAAGCGCAGCGGGAGCACCATCGAGGTTCGCGTGCATCCGACGCTGATTGCGCACGACCATCCGCTATCGCAGGTCAACGGCAGCTTCAATGCCGTCTATCTGCACGGCCACGCTTGCAAGGAAATGATGCTGCAGGGTCGCGGCGCGGGCGATCTGCCGACGGCGAGCGCGGTGGTGGGCGACATTCTCCATGCCGCAACGGTGGATGTGCATGTGCATCCGACGTTTGTGAACAGCGCAAATGCAGATGCGTCGCTGGTGTTCACGAACGACTGGAAAACGCGGTATTTCCTGCGTTTGTCGATTCAGGACGAGCCGGGTTCACTGGCGAAGATTGCGACGTGGCTGTCGAGCGAGCAGGTGTCGATTGCAACGATGATGCAGAAGGCGGAGCTGGCGGGGAGCCGCGTGCCGCTGATTATCATTACGCACGAGGCGAATGAACAGGCGATTCGGGCGGCATTGGCGAAGTTTGACCCGGAGGTCTGCACGGTGGAAAATATGATTCGGGTGGAATAATCAGGGAATCATATTTGGTGACATGATGGATGCTTTAAGGTGATAAGGAAGGCGATTTTCATGCAGACCATTACCGTACCGCTGGGCGAAAGAAGCTATCCGATTCATATCGAACGCGGCCTGCTGGCGAAAACGGGCGCAATGATTCGTGAGAAGCTCGGCGACATTGCGGTCGCGGTTGTCAGCGATGACCATGTTGCGCCGCTGTATATGGAAGAAGTCGTGTCGTCGATGGAGAAGGTCGGGCTGCGCGTGTGCAGCATTGTTCTGCCGCACGGCGAGCAGACGAAGTGCCTGAAATCGCTGGAAACGCTGTATGCCTTCCTCTGCGAACATCATCTGACGCGCAAGGATGCCATCGTCGCGCTGGGCGGCGGAGTGATTGGCGATTTAGCGGGGCTGGCGGCGGCGACGTACCTGCGCGGCGTGCATTTTGTGCAGCTGCCGACGACGCTGCTGGCGCAGGTTGATTCCTCTGTCGGTGGGAAGGTCGCGGTCGATCTGCCGCAGGGGAAGAACCTCGTTGGCGCATTCTATCAGCCGGAACTGGTGCTGGTAGACCCGGATTCGCTGCGGACGCTGACGGATGATTTCTGGCGCGACGGGCTGGGCGAAGTCGTTAAGTACGGGTGCATCGGGGACGAGGCGCTGTTCCGGCTGCTGGAAGAAAACGCGGGCGGCGGGCGGATTGCACTCATGGGCGTTATCGGGGAAATCCTGACGCACTGTATCCAGTATAAGGCGAACATTGTGGCGCAGGACGAGCACGACACCGGGCTGCGCATGACGCTCAACTTTGGGCATACCATCGCCCACGCGGTTGAAACCTGCCAGCACTATACCGGGATGCGCCACGGCGAGGCGGTCGCGCTGGGGATGCGCGTTATTACCGCGATGACGGAAGAGAAGGGCATGACGGAGCAGGGGACGAGCGCGAGGCTGAATCGCCTGCTGGATGCGCTGGGAATGCCCCGTCAGCTTCCGGCGATTCCCGAAAAGGACTTGCTGAACGCCATGACGCTGGACAAGAAGTCCGCCGGGAAACAGCTGCGCGTGATTACGCTGGACAAAATCGGCGTGTGCCGCATTGTGCCGACGGATGTTGATTTCTTTCAGGGCATGACGACGCAGAAATTCGTACAAAACTGACAAGGAACAACAATTTTTTTGCTGACCCCTTCCCAAATCACGAAAAATGGCGTACAATAGAGAATGCGGAAATAGGAGCGTTCCGTGCGGGCTGAAGGATTCACCCGCTGGGACGCTTTTTTGCAATTAAATTTCCACCCAAGAAAGCAGGTGAACCCTCTCATGACGCAGGAACAGGAGCAGCAGCTGTCGCAGACGATGCTCGCGATGATGCAGAGCGGCGGCGACGCACCGAAAAGCACGGTGGAGGTTCCGGTGTACGCGTGGCGGCTGATTCGCTGGGAAGCGGACGTCCCGCTGACAGAAGAGCAGCGGCAGGAGGCGCTGGCAATTGTACCGGAGGCGATGGCGCTGTGCGGCGTGAGCGCGGCTTGCTTCGCGGCGGATGGCGACGTGATGACGGTGCTGCTGGCGCTGACGCGATTCCCCGCGCGGGCGCATCGCGACCCGGTGCTGTGGCTGTGCGCCCATGCGCTGATGGAACAGGCGTCCGTTGCGCTGGAACAGGACGGCACAATGTTCATCGGGGAGGAATTCGACCTTGCGGCGACGTGGGCGGAACACTTGAAGCCCATGCGGGAAATCAGCGACTGGTGGACGCGTGTCTCGCCGCTGGATGGCGCGGCGGCGCATCGGCACCGGAAGGAATTGCAGACGTGCATCAAGCGGCGGCAATACGCGGTGTTGGGCGGGTATGTATCGCGCGCGCTGCGGGAGGATCAGAACCTGTCGGTGACGTGCTTTGCGTTCGTGCCGCTGGTGATTGAGGCGATTTGGAGCCAGCACGCGGAATTGTCCCTGCGGACGCTGACGGAGGGGCTGAATCTCAACGAGATGACGCGCCGCCCGCGTCAGGCGCTATTGGCGTGGCTGAATGCCTTGCAGCCGTCTCTGCGCGCGTGTCCGCAGCCGGGGAACGCCAAGCCGATTGAAAAGGTGATTGACTCGATTCGGGCGGACTGCTCGCTGCCGTATTCACAGGCGAATTTGAGCCGTTCGCTGGGGCTGACGCCGGCGTACTTCTGCCGGCTGTTCCACGAAAAAACGGGGCAGCACTTCTCGACCTTCCTGACCCGGACGCGGATGGAGAAGGCGCAGATGATGCTCTCCAGCAAAGAACCGCAGACGCTGGGCGAAATCAGCGCGGCGTGCGGGTATCCGAACAAGAGCTATTTCTGTCAGGTATTCAAGAAGTACACCGGGATGACGCCGGGGGAATATCAGGCGATGGCGAAGGAAAAGTAAGGGATGCACCTCTATCGCCGAGAAGTCGTGGCGTTTTTCCATGATAATCATGATTGATTTGAAAAGCAGGCATGATTTTGCCTGCTGCTCCCGTCGCCTCTGCGGAGGCGAAGTTGTTACTTTCTGTTGCGACAGAAAGTAACCAAAGACCGCCCAGAGGGGGCTGAAAAGTGAAAGAGCGGGGATTTCAGCCCCCTCTGGACTCCCCCCGCCACCTCAATTTCTTGAGGGAAAGAGTTGCGTTCTGTTTCCTTGCCGGATTGACCTTCTCTATATGCTTTCGTAAGGAAAACGTGGATGATGCTGTTCATGCTGAGGGCAAGAAATGCTGTATACACGATGTTCCTTAAAGCAAGACGATATGCGGAGACTTGTTTTTGCGGTATCATCCGCTATTTCCCAAAACTTTCCCAATTCCGACGAATAAATATTTTCCAGACGGATGAACATATGCGTGTCATCCGTTTTTTAATAAGGCAAGGTCTGAAAAAACTCGGATTCTGCCGCAAACAGGAGGTATGTGCATGAAACGACTGCTTCGGGCGGTGTGTCTGGTGCTGTGCTGGACGCTGCTGATGGCGGGGATGCCGGGGAAGGCGTCGGCGGAAGAGGCCGCCCCTATGGTGCGCGTCCTGCTGCGCCGTTTGCAGCTGACTGACCGCGCGGATTTGACCCTCGCGGGGGCGTACACGGTACGCGTGGGCGGCGAGGACTTGATGGCGCTGCCGGAAAACGCGCAGGTGACGGTGCAGATTCGCTCCGGTGCGCTGTATCTGTTCTATGACGGCATGAGTATGCGGCTGGGCAAGAGTGCGGAATTCCGGCGGAATCAGTCCAGCAGCGCAATGTCGGGGCTGCGCTTCGAGAAAAACGGCAATCTCTATCCCGGTTCGCTGATGCTGACGGTGGAGAACGGGACGCTCGTGCCGATTCTGTCGCTGTCGGTGGAGGATTACCTGCTGGGCGTCGTGCCGTATGAGATGAGCGACTCATTCCCGCTCGAAGCGCTCAAGGCGCAGGCTGTCTGTGCGCGCACCTATGCGCTGTCCCACCTGAACGCCTCCCGCGCCTATGACGTGGTGGACACGACGAACGACCAAGTGTTCAAGGGCGTTGATTCATCCACCAAAAACGCCGCCCGCGCCGTGCAGGAGACGGCGGGGATTGTCGGCATGTACAACGGCAAGCTGGCGGAATGCTTTTACAGCGCCAGCAACGGCGGACAGACGGAGCTGGTTGAAAATGTGTGGTCGGGCAGCGGCGACTACGGCTACTACGCAATGGTTGATGACCCGTATGATTTGGAGAACCCGCAGAGCATCGTCCGCACGATGAAAATCAGCAAAAACGGCGCGGTGAAAGAAACGCTTCGGACGCTGATTTACGAGCAGATGCTGCCTGTGCTGACGCGGGAGGAGTACTCCACGGACGAGGAGAACTTCCGCATTGACGAAATCACCGCCGTCACGCTGGCATCTCCCGCATTCGCCGCGCCGAGCCGCCGGATGACGGAGCTTGTGGTGGCGCTGAAATGGTCGGGCAAGAAGCCGTTCGCGTCCATCCTGCCGGAGGAAACGGCGATTCCGCTGCCCGCGGGGGATGCGACCTACGATGTTGCGCCCGCGGAAGGCGACGAATGGGAATTAGGTGAAGCCACGGCAACGCCCAGCCCCGTGCCGACCGCGACGGCGACGCCCGTGCCGACACCCTCCCCGACGCCGGACAATCGGCTGACGGACTTCCTGTCGGCGGGGGAAGCGACGGTGACAATTGCGCTGAATCGGCAGAACACCGCCGCGCTGTCGCTGGACATTTCCGGCAGCGAGATTTTTTCGGTGACGGAGGAAAACGGGCAGTTCCTGCTGCAATCACGGCGTTACGGGCACGGCGTGGGCATGAGCCAGCGCGGGGCGCAGTGGATGGCGGGACAGTACAGCAAGAAATTCGACGAAATCCTTGCGTTCTACTACCCCGGCATGGTGCTGATGCAGGGCGGCACGGGTGCGCCGGCGCTGCCGACCGTTCCGCCGGAGCTTGCCGCAACGCCTGCCCCGCCCGCGACACCGACCCCGAAGCCGACACTGATGCCCGTGACGACGGACAGCCTGCCGGAGGGCGCGAAGGTGATGTACGTCAACGCATCGAGCCTGAATCTGCGCGCCGAGCCGAGCATGGTGGGCGAACTGCTGATGCGCTTGCAGGCAAATCAGCGGGTGATTGTGCTGGAGGTGTGCGACGACCCAGAGTGGGTGCATGTGAAAACGGACGTGGTGGAGGGCTACTGCATGGTCAGCTACCTCGCCGAGGAAGGAGTGAAGCCGACGCCGACGGCGCAATAACCGAATAAACAATGCCGGTCAACCTTGAAGCCAACTTTCAGGTTGACCGACTTTCCTGTTCGTTGATTTTCGCCTGCCGCAATCGGAAAAAGGAAAAAGCAGTTTTCGCCAATCGTTTCATTTCCGGCATCAGCATGGTAGGATAAACCTACGGATACTGTCTGATTTGGACAGCGCCGTCATTTTTGCGCGACAAAGCGGCTCTGCCGCTGCCTACGGTTGGGTATGGAAGGAACTTTAAGCAAACCATGAGTGAACGCATTGTCAAACTGCTGATTGAATCTTTCCCGAAGATTCTGCTGCCCGGTCTGAAAATGACCATTCCGCTGACGGTTATCGCCTTTTCCATCGCAATGGTGATTGCCGTCATTGCCGCCATGATTCAATATGCCCGCGTGCCGGTTCTGCGGCAGATTATGCGGTTTTATGTGTGGGTCGTGCGCGGTACGCCGCTGCTGGTGCAGTTGTTCGTGGTGTTCTACGGGCTGCCGTCGCTGGGCATCATCCTCGACCCGTTTCCGGCGGCAGTGATTGTCTTCTCCATCAACGAAGGCGCGTACTGCGCGGAGACGATGCGCGCGGCGCTGGAATCCGTTCCGGTGGGGCAGATGGAAGCGGGCTACTGCGTGGGCATGAGCTACTTGCAGGTGATGCGCCGCATTGTGCTGCCGCAGGCGCTGCGCACGGCGTTCCCGCCGCTGTCGAACAGCCTGATTGCTATGGTGAAGGACACGTCGCTGGCGGCGAACATCACCGTGACGGAAATGTTCATGGCGACGCAGAAGCTCGTGGCGTACTACTACGAGCCGATGGCGCTCTATATCGAAGTCGGCGTGATTTACCTGATTTTCTCCACGGTGCTGACGTGGGTGCAGCGCTGGGGCGAGAAGAAGCTCAGCGCGTATGGCGCACAGAAGGAGTGATGCGCGATGGCGATGCTGGAAATCAATCACCTGCAAAAGAAATTCGGGACGACCGAGGTGCTGCGGGACGTCAGCCTGTCCGTCAGCAAGGGCGACGTCGTGGCGATTTTGGGGCCGAGCGGGTCGGGCAAGACGACGCTGCTGCGCTGCGTAAACTTTCTGGAACGCGCGGACGCGGGCGAACTGCTCTTTGATGACGAAAAATTCGACCTGAACCGCGCGTCGCACCGGGATACTGCGCGTATCCGCCAAAAGACGGCGTTCGTGTTCCAGAACTACAACCTATTCCGCAACAAGACCGCGCTGCAAAACGTGACCGAAGGGCTGATTGTGGCGCGGAAGATGAAGAAAGTGGATGCGGAGGAGATTGGGCGGAAGCTGCTGGACAAGGTGGGCTTGTCTGACCGCTACGACCATTATCCTGCGCAATTGTCCGGCGGACAGCAGCAGCGCGTCGCGATTGCCCGCGCGCTGGCGACGAATCCGGAAATCATTTACTTCGATGAGCCGACATCCGCACTGGATCCGGAGTTAATCGGGGAAGTGCTGAACGTGATGCGCCAATTAGCCGAAGAGGGCATGACGATGCTGGTCGTGACGCACGAGATGAACTTCGCGCGGCATGTGTCGAACCGCGTTGTGTTCATGGAGGGCGGCAGAATCATCGAGCAGAACAGCGCACAGGAATTTTTCGCGCACCCGAAAGAAGCGCGGACGCAGGAGTTCCTCGCGAAAATCAACCAACGCTGAAAATCCGGCATTGCTGGTTTTCATAAATGCAATTGGAAGGAGCATTCAAAATGAAGAAGTTTGTCAGTCTCCTGCTGGCGCTGATGATGGCGCTGGGCATGACCGCTCTGGCGGAGGAAAGCAAGGATCAGCTGGCGCGCATTCAGGAAAAGGGCGAAATTGTCATTGCGACGGAGGGTACTTGGGCACCTTGGACGTACACGGATGAAAACGGCAATCTGGTCGGCTTTGATATGGAAATTGCGACGGCGATTGCGGAGAAGCTGGGCGTGAAGGCGACGTTCGTCACCGTGGAGTGGGACGGCATCCTCGCCGGCATTGACTCCGGCCGCTACGATATTGCCGCCAACGGCATTGATGTGACCGAACAGCGCTCGGAAAAGTACAACTTCAGCACCCCCTATGCCTTCAACCGCACGGCGCTGGTTGTCCGCGGCGACAACGAGGACATCAAGTCCTTTGAAGACTTGAAGGGCAAGAAGACCACGAACTCCATCGCCAGCACCTACATGATTCTGGCGGAAGAGTTCGGCGCAGAGGTGGTTGGCGTGGATACGCTTGACCAGACGATTATGCAGGTGCTGACGGGCCGCGCGGACGCGACGCTGAACAGCGAAGTGTCCATTGCGGACTATATGCAGAAGCGCCCGGACGCGAACATCAAGATTGTTGCCCTGACGGAGGAAGCGAACCTTGTGGCGATTCCGACCCGCAAGACGGACGACAGCGCGAGCCTGCTGGAAGCCATCAATCAGGCGATTGCCGAGCTGCGTGAAGAGGGCAAGCTGAGCGAGATTTCCATGAAGTACTTCGGGCGCGACATCACGGCGGAAACCGTGGGAGAAGCGGCGGAGTAATACTATTTCCAGATTCACCTGCGCCATCTGCTTGCGCCTTTTCCCTTCTGGCGCATTCTTATCTGGAAATAGTATAAGCGAAAAAATCCCATACAAAACGGAGGTCGTCCCGGTGAGGCGGCCTCCTTGCATTTTCAGGGGATGATTCTTTTTCAATTAGGGCAATCCCGCACAAAGAAAGAACAGCCAAAATGTCGGGAAAGAGGTATAATAAAGAGGTGAAGAAGCAATTGACGATGAGCCTGATCAGCGACGAGCTGGGGGCAGGCATCAACGAAGAAGAGCAGCGTGATCCGGAAGCTATTCCGTCAAAAAGGGAAACCAGTGGTACTTCGGCTACAAGGAGCACATCGGCGTGGATGCGGACAGCGGACTGGTTCACACGGTGGAAACGACAGCCGCTATCCTATATTGAAATCGGTTCGAAAGCGCATACAAGGTTCCATCAAAAGTATGGTTACAAGAATTTCATCAATATCAGGACGGTAATGGACGAATTTTAATAATGGAGGAATAACTGATGCTAAATATTATCAAGGCCTACCTTTCTCTTGAAATGTCCGCTCAAGATTTTGCATCTGCAGTACAGACTAATGATGAGCTTGTTCAGTTTATCAATGGGAGAATTCCACAAACACAAGATAAGAGTGCTGAATCATGGAAGCAATGCCCTCTGAATGTTAATGCTTTTGAGCATGATAACTTTGATCTCCGTCGCACATTAACCGTTGGTTATTATGCGATCAATAGAATTAGTCGTTGCTCTACTGTATATAACATGATGTGGTCACTCTTCCATGACGACCTCCCTGATGTTGAAAAGAGTACCTTTTATCGTGAATTGCATCAGTTTGCGATCGATACAGTTCCTGACTACCTTGATAGCGTTGATGTTGGTAGTGTGATTCAAGAGATTATCTTGTCAACAAACTCCATTCCTAAAGGAAAACGGCAAAAGGCTGTTCGGGTTGCATTAAACTCGGCCTTTCATTTAGATGCGCTGCATAAAAAGCCTTCATGGATCCAAGATTCAGAATGGCCATTGGGTACTAGCAACACGCCAATGCTCTTTTTGGGGCAACGAAAAATTAAGGGTCAGTATGTAGAATATTATTTTGAAGATGTCATCAATGGAGAGAAACGTACTATAACTCAGTGCTATTGATGTGGTCAAATCTCCTGACACATGTGTTTTGCGTGATAAAGAGAATCTTTCATTTCTGCAAGACACGATACCGAGGAAGGGAAAAATTGCATCAGCATTGCTGCACGCTGTTTGCACTTGCGAATTTATACCTTGCTCGCAATCGAATGAAGGTTGCGTAACGAGGTTTATTTCGTGTGCAAACAGTGCGCTTGAACTGCGCTTTTTCTCGAAATTCGGGTCGGCGGGGATGATGTGGCGGGGTTGGGCACAATTATGAGGGGGATCCTTGATACTCACGTCAGGTACAGAACAATATCTGATAACCTAGAAGAACAAAAAATATATATTTTTACTGACAACTACCTTGACAATCAGCGAAGTACGAATGTACTCTCGGCTAGAAAAATGCTAAGGGACTGCCTCTTGTGACCTTGTTTGGTCATTTTGAGACAGTCCCCTCTTTGCTTCTCCATCCTGTTTTTTCTCTATTTTCGACAGGATAGGATGTTCAGTTTGGTGAATCACGGTTACTGCATATTATGCACGAATTAGCCATTTCCTCCGGGCATAAAGTCATCTGTGATAGGATCTCCTGGCACTCCAAACCATGAGCCTTCAAGTTCATCGCCAGTGGGGGCAGAAACTCTGTTATACTCAAGGAGTGGCGATAAGTTCTCTCGCAGCATAAATCCAACATTTCCATCCTCTGTCCTTACATGACACCATGTTTGGCTCACTCCAAATACACAAACTACTGATCCATTCTTATATAGACCAAGAGAGGGAGAATTTGTTGATTGATCTTGGCGTAAATTCAACCCCACACCTTTCGTATTGTTGATTTTTACAGAAGGCATAGCATAACCGACCTTAAATTGTTCTTGACCAAATACTAAATATTTGGTCATCATATAACCTTCTAACGTATGGAGTCGAACCTTTGTCCAGCCGTTTTCATCGCCACTTAAAACTTCAACGGAAGTACCGCTATAGTATTTACCAAGCGATGGAGCTTCTTGACTCGGCTTTGTCCTAAGGTTGAGGCGATCGATAGAATTGGGATTGTTTACGACGGCGCTATTGCTGCTTTTTTGATACTCAAGAACAGGTGAGAGCTGTTCTCTTAGCATAAAGCCAACGTTGCCATCTTCGGTTTGCACATGACACCAAGTCTCGCTTACGCCAAATACCCGAACCGTCGATTCATTCGAGTATAGGCCAAGAGAAGATGAATCTGTCGATTGTGCTTTGCGTAAGTTCAGGCCAGTTCCCCCTATGTTGTTAATTTTTACAGATGGGACTGTCGAAGATCCAACTTCAAGCTGCTCTGGATACACTAGGAATTTCGCCATCATGTATCCCTCAAGATCAAAAATACTAACTTTCACCCAGCCGTTCTTCTCATTGCTTAACACCTCAAGATAGGTGCCGTTATAGTATTTCCCAAGCGTCGGAGCATCTGGGCTTGGATTTGTTCTAAGGTTAAGCCGATCACTAGGATCTGGATTGTTTACTACGGCGATTGTTCCATGTGTCATCTTAGAATTTTCGTTAGCCGCTGCATTTGATGCAAGCGACAGCGCAAACAGCATAGTTATCAAGAGTGGTAGAATACGAGTTCTCATCATTAACTCCTCCTTCTAATTTGTTAGTCTAAACTGCCTATCCCTTTTTTCTATAATAATGCAGGAAGCTCCTGCTATTAATTCAACGATTGATACTTCATTTTTATTGCAAAAAATAAAAATTTTAGGGCAATCCTGCACAAAGAAAGAACAGCCAAAAGGACGAAAAAGGGGTATAATAAAGAGGTGAAGAAGCAATTGACGATGAGCCTGATCAGCGACGAGCTGGGGGTAGGCATCAACGAAGAAAAAGCAGCGTGATCCGGAAGCTCATTCCGTCAAAAAGGGCAACCAGTGGTACTTCGGCTACAAGGAGCACATCGGCGTGGATGCGGACAGCGGACTGGTTCACACGGTGGAAACGACATCTGCCAA
>JABLTO010050274.1_pt1 | contig 11838 bp, 7 predicted proteins | sample 7160091 | NCBI WGS metagenome assembly JABLTO01 (sample SAMN14651225, study PRJNA627086) | human gut metagenome | isolation source: feces | host: Homo sapiens
ATATGGCGGGCATTTACGTGTTTATAAAAAATAATGATTCGGATTATCTGCTGTAAATTGGATAATAAAAAATAGGCTGCCCTGCTATGAGCAACCTATTTTGGTTTTGGTTATTCTGTTTGCAAAATATCGATGTCTTGAAACATGAACTGCATTTATATTTATAATAATAAACACGGCTCATCATCGGGAGTAAGAATATATGTGTGTTCTTTCGCTCTTGTGACTGCAACACGTAAATTCAAAATTGCTTGTTCTTTTCGTTCTGGACTTGATACAATCTTATTGTGATAACGCCCTTCATATACAATAACCACATCAAACTCTTTGCCTTTGGATTTATGTATTGTCATAACACTTATTCCATTCCATCTTTTTGTGCTTAAAGAAAAATGCTCTTGCGTCAAGGCATCTGACACTGCTTGTATAGCGCCATTATATGTGCTGCTGTTCCTCCAAATTGTATCTAGTGCTGAATATAATTGAGTGCCCCGTTGAAGTAAGCGTAAATATTTTGCATCATTTGCAACTTTTTTATAATAATCAGATTTGCAATCGATAATGATGCTTAATATTTGTTTCCAGTCATTTACCACATTTCCTGAAAAGTGTAAGTCATTAACCGAGTTCACTAATTGTTTGGTTTCTGCAATAAGTAATTCACGATTTTTCCCTCTGATTTTTTTGAACTTTATATATTGCTCTAAAGCAGAGGCAGTCTCTTTATCTGCTTTGGAAACTGAATTATTTGCCCCTTTTCTCCCAAGTATATGTTCAATCAAAAATCTTAGCACAGTAGTTTCAGTACATATTTTTTGAGATCCATTTTCTAAAAGGTTAGCAATAAACTGAGCGGCTAAATACGCTCCTGATGTATCTACGGCAACATCATGCTCAATTGCTGGTAAAACCTTTCCATTGGATAGTTTTTGAGTCCGTTGCAATGTGTCCGACACAGCTAACATAAGTGAATTTGTTGGCACTAAAATCGCTAAAGACCAATCATTTCCTTGAGACTCGTATAATTTCTTTCGAATTTGTAACAAAAAGCTTTTTAAATAAATATGTGTAAATGGTTTTTTATAAAAAGGATAAGCAACAACACTTACATCGTTATAGAATTTACCTTTGTTCGTTTGTTGCAGTAAGTCATTTCCAAATTGAGCAATGTCTTTTCCACTACTTCTATTATTTTGTTGTCCGAAATCAAATATTTTTGGATGAATCGTTTCAATAAACTGAGATATTCTTTTGGGATCAGCTCCACGGAAATCATAAATTCTTTGTTCGGGATCAGCTAGAGCTATCAATTTAGATTCACTTCCAAAGATTTTTATCAGATTCCACTCGTCCATATTGGTATCTTGAAATTCATCAAGAATAATTACTGGATACATGGCACAAATAAGCTTCCGTAAAGCTTTGCTTTCTGTTAACAACTGAGAACATAGTTTTGCAAACATATCAAAGTGCACAAGACCTTCTGCCAGAAATAGTTCATGCATTTTTGCTGCACGTTTATTTAGAGGCACGTCTGAAAGTAGCCAACCTGCTTCATGAGGGAGGAGAAGATGGATGGGGTGTGAATTAAGAAGGTATCCATGATGTTTTAGTATATTCCAAATAAATCCATGATAAGTATTTATCTCAATCTGTTGTTTCGTGTCTTCGGGAATAAGATCACCCGCCTGCTCTTCTACTCTGGAAATAGTGGCTCGTGCAAAGCTTAAAAATAAAACCTTTTGACTCTTTTTAAGTGTTCCAATTTCTTCAATCAGTTGCTTTGCCTTAAACAACGCAATAGTAGTCTTTCCTGAACCGGGGCCTCCCATAATAAGTAAAGGAGAGACAGATTTCAAAATATCCTTGCGCAATTCGTCGTTTTGAAGCTGAATCATAATTCACCCCTCATTAATGTCATTGGGAAGGGATACCGGATACACAGTTTCGCTAATGCTAATAATAGTATTTTTTATAAATAAAGGCATTTCATCTTCTTCGCAAAATTGGACTAATTCTGCAAGTGCACCTTCTCCCTTTTTATGTTTAAAATACAGCTTCATTGTTGTATATAATTCATCGTCCTTCATCCCTTCATAAGGTGTTTGATTAGAAAGATGTGGAGGCCATTCGCCGCTTTCAACAACATCTAGGGCAAATCTTAATAATACAGACGGCCTAATTCCTTTAAGGACGACATCTTCTATTCCGTGCTCATTGGCTTCATATGCACAATCAACTGCTAAAGCAATTTGCTCACTATCTCTTTCTTCTTGCTTATCGAAAACAGCATAAACTGTCTTTCCGAGCCTTTTATAATACTGACCTAATGCTGACACCTGAGTATCCGTTTCGGCATTTACAAGTGCAATTCCAAGCAAATCAAATGAGTAACTTTTTTCAGGATGCAGGCATTGCATTTTTCTGGAAGCTGAAGAGTACACATCGTATTCCGTCTTCCCTTCAGTAATAAGAACCCTTCGGGCCAATAATGACTCACAAAATCTGCGTCTGAATTCATCCCTATATTTTTTTACTTTTACAGCTGGAGGCATTCCAGCAGGTTCGGCACTAAGCACACCATCCTTTCGAGAGATAACCAGAATTTGTTCTGGTAAAAACTCTTCAAGGACGTATGGCGAATGAGATGTAAACAAAGCCTGTTTGGATTTTTCGATTACGCTTGATATAACTCTTTTTTGTATATGCGGAGGCAATGCAATTTCCGGCTCTTCCATAGCAAAAATTACATTTTCTTTTATATTAGCTATCATTGAAAGTAGAGATAAAACAAGTGTATTAATAGTTCCTGTCCCTTGGTGAAAGTACGGAGTCATATATTCAGAACCATTTTCTTTATAAGCACCAGACCCCATAAATACAGTTAATCCTTTGCGTAAATTTTCACGAGTTAAATTAGATACTTTAATTTGTGGCTTGTCCGCAGATTCATAAGCAACTATATTTGCCAAGGAATCTTGAACCGATGTAAGCACTTCCGTAATACCTAAATTTGGATCGCCCGCAACAGAAACTTTTTCAAGTTGTTCTATGACGCTTTCCCACATTTGCGGTTTAATTTCTTTTAGTTGAAGGATTATATCAAGTAAAGAACCCCTTTCAAGGCTCAAAGCACGGCTTCCAGTTCTCAAAGTTCGCAAATATAAAAATCCACACTTACGCTTATCTTTCTTGCGAAACGGTTCAGGAATACTTCCTTCACGAAGTGTTTCGGCAAAAAATGTTTGCCCCTCAAAATCATCCTCCTCAGGATTATAGTTTCCCTGAAATACTAAGCGTAAGGCAGGCTCAACATCATCTGAATCAGTATCACTGGCCGGTGGTCCGCTTATAATAGAATTTGATTTTTTATTCCACCATTCTGTATGATTTCCAAAATGTATTTTTTGGTCTTCACTAAGTCCTATAACTATAACTTCAATATATATTTGAACCTTTTCATCGCCTTTTAGGTATTCACCTCCGTAAAAGTCGTGTTCATCAATTACTGGATGCCTTGCAAGACGGTCTGGCCCCATCACTAAATCTATTGCTTCAAATATTGTGGATTTTCCAGAATTATTATCGCCGACAAACACAGAGTTACCATTAATCAAAATAGAAGCACTTTTAATTCCCCTAAAATTAGAAATTCCAATTTTACAAATATACATTTGAGTCCTCCCAGCTAATATACCGTTAAAATAAAATATAATTAATTTTTTCTCATTTCCCGATATACCACATCTGCCAATGCACTCATAATTGCATTGTATTTATTCTGATCTTCGAACAGAGAAGTATAGGTGTCCTGAGATTCCATATAGCTGTCTTGCGCTGCATCTCCAAAAGCTTTGGGGAAGATACTTTCCGCAAAAATCTGTGGATCAGAACTGCGTGCCATTTTTGTTAATTTTTTGTCTGCCATCAATTTAGTATGCAAAGCATTCAGCAAAACTCTATCCCCATCGGTGAATGCGCCTTTAAACTTTTCATTGATTTTCTCAATGATTTCGTCAAGAGGCTCCTTGCTATCACCACCCATAGCACCTTTATGTTTAGCAGGCTCGTAAACGCCCTTTGTTTCCTGTAATTCTATGGAACCTTCAAAGGTTTTCTGCAACTTATAGTATTCCAACTTTAACTTGCCTTCAAGGTCAATCATAGAAACCGCCTCTGACGGCAGCAAATTAAGCAAATAGGAGCAGAACACATATTCCTTGTGTAAGTCTTTATCGAACATACGTAAAATTTGGGAGATGTATCCATACCACTTAATCAGATTACGAACCTGTCGGCGGAACTGGTAGCGTTCATCGGTAGATTTCTTGTTATACCGATCTGCAACAGGCTTTAATATGCTCGTCATTCTTCCCATTGCACGAGCGTCCTGTTTTCCTGTATTAAAATACTCTTTCGCAAAAGCTTCGACATCGTCATCACTGTAAATTGCAAAGCCTCGCAGTTCTTTCTGTGTCTGGTAAATCAAATCGGCATTAACTTCCTGTGCAAGCGTTGTTTCCTGATAAAACGGCTGAAACGCTTCTAAAATATCCTCTTTTTTGTTGACAAAGTCCAATATGAAAGTGTCATTTTTTCCTGCACAAGTTCTATTGAGGCGGGAAAGCGTTTGTACGGCTTTTACGCCTTTCAGCTTCTTGTCGACGATCATTGTATGCAACAAAGGTTCGTCAAAGCCGGTCTGATATTTTTCTGCCACGATAAGTACATTAAAATTATCGTGAAACTCGGCTTTTGTCTGCGTTTCTGATATGTGGCTTCCATCAGCACGGACATTTAATTTAGGCTCCGTATATTCGGTGTCACCGTCTTGAACAGCACCGGAAAAAGCAATAAGTATTTGAACATCATTATACTTCTGCTCCTCTATATAGCGTTTTACTTCGTGAAAGTAACGCACTGCAGCAAGCCGAGAAGAGGTAACCACCATCATTTTAGCTCTGCCGCCGATTTTATGGCGTGTTGTTTCACGGAATGTTTCAACAATAATCTGTGATTTCTGCGAAATATTATATGGATGTAATTCTTGATACCTGCGGATCACTTTTGCTGCCCGGCTTGCAGGAACATCAGGGTTATCTTCCGTAGTTTTAGCTATTTTAAAACAGGTGTCATAGGTCATATAATTTTGCAGAACATTGAGAATAAAGCCTTCTTCAATGGCCTGTCTCATGCTGTAAATATGAAATGGATGGAAAGAACCATCCTCGTATTCCGTTCCGAACAACTCTAAAGTTTTATCTTTCGGCGTAGCAGTAAAGGCAAAGAAAGACAGGTTTTTATGCTTACCGTGAACAAGCATTTCTTTCATCAACTTATCGTCCGGATCGAGCTCTTCTTCGTTCTTACCCTCAATTTCTGCATACTCTCGCAAAGCGTCCTCCGTATTGGCCAGAGCCGCTTTCAGTTTCAATGCCGAATTGCCTGTTTGCGACGAATGCGCTTCATCTACAATAACCGCAAAATTCCGTCCCGCCACCTTATCGACTTCCTGATAGATGACAGGAAATTTTTGTAATGTGGTAACAATGATACGAACACCATTGTTAATAGCATCTCGCAAATCTTTTGAATTTTTGTCTTCTCCAATCGTCTCTACGGCACCAAGCGTATGATCAAAGCCGGAAATCGTTTCCTGTAGCTGCGCATCTAAAACTGTGCGGTCTGTTACAACAATAACACTTGAGAATACAGGCTTGTTATTAGCATTGAAAAGAGAAGCCAAACGATAGGCTGTCCAAGCAATAGAATTCGATTTGCCGCTGCCTGCGCTATGCTGTATCAGATAATTGTGTCCTGAGCCGTTCTTTTTAACATCGGCCAGCAATTTGCGAACAACGTCCAGCTGGTGATAGCGAGGGAATATCAGGTTTTTCCCTTCCTGCAAGTTCATAAATTTCTGGATAATATCCATCATGCTGTCCTTCCGGAAAACATTTTCCCAAAGATAAGCGGTAGGATATCCATCCGGATTCGCCGGATTTCCTTTGCCTCCATCGTTACCGGCACCGTTAGAGCCCTGATTAAACGGCAAAAAATATGTATTTTTACCGGCCAATTTCGTTGTCATCCAAACTTCCGTGTGGTCAACGCAGAAAAATGCCAAGATCCGCCGATTAAACTGAAAACAAATCTCACGAGGATCACGGTCATACATCCATTGCTGCTTTGCGTTATCAACAGTTTGACCAGTATATTGATTTTTCAGTTCAAAGGCAAACACAGGAATGCCATTGAGTACCAAAACCATATCCACACTCTTTTTGCTGTCGTAGGAATAATACCATTGGCGGTAACATTCAACTTTATTATGCGTCCATAACGCAGTCGCTGTTTGATTAAGAGCAGATTCCGGTTTAAAATAACACACCCGAAAACGGATACCCCGATGCTTAAATCCATGACGAAGTACTGAAAGAACGCCTTCTGCATCACACGCAGAAGAAAACGCAAGGCAAAACTTGCGAACAGGATCAACCTGATTAGCGTTTTCAAAGCGTGCCCATTCTTTAGGCTGGGTGCGCTGCACAAAATCAATCAGGGTATTTACATATAGACCGAGCTTGGCATCGTATGTATCGGTACCTTTAGTATATCCGCCTGCCGGGGAAATGAAGAAAAATTCTATATCTTCCTCAAAGCGTTTTTCGGTTGTATCAATTACCATTTCGTTTCCCTCGAACTTTCTGTTCAAATTTTCCTCTGATGGACTCACAGATAATATCTATGTTGTCACAGAACAAGGTTTCCTTAGTAATGCCAAATAATGCAAGATCTTTCAATATGGTTGCTTTAAACGCTCTATCAATTATAATTCTTTCCGCAATACATTTGTGGTTTTTAGGAATTTTATCAATATATGAGTAAAAGCTCCTCTGATCGTGTTCAATATGGTTTGGGAAAAGGATGTAACGCCCTTGCTGTGCCTGCTGTCGTATTTCTTTTATAGGTGCATATATGAAAAATGGGGTCTCGCAGCATTCCTCAATCCAGTTTCCACCTTCGTCATCTGTTTTGTGGCAAATTTCATTTGATTGAGCTTGTTCAAGAAAATACGGTTGGCGTTTAACTGCGCCATAAAACAAACTTAATTCCAAAAATGTAGACCGAGTAAACCGATAACTGTCTGCAATCGCATTAACCACGGGATAATTGGCGATATCTAGTTCATTGATTTTGAACACGATTACCTCACCGTTCACTGGATTGTTTCCTAAACAGGCAAAATACAGTGCAACTAGTGCATTTTCTGTAATATCTAAAAGTCTAGTCGGAATTCCGTGATGCTGAAGCAGAGCTAACAGTTCTATTGGTGAAAGCGTATCGTTGAAAATATTTGGTAATTTATATTTTGCCATCTCGATCATATTGCGCTCTTCACCAAAAATGGAAATATCACTAGCAAACTGTTGGCTCCGAGCAATTGATGGAAGCAACTCGAAGTTTTCATTAGGCTGTCCTCTAAAAAGCAATATTTCGTTCTTAGAAGCGCCGTCTTGTATAAGCGAATTATTTAATTCAATAATTTGCTGTACAAATTCAGATACACTTGAAACTGTTGTTTCGGTCTGCATATATATCGTCCCCTTATTTAGAAACTTGTTCCACCATTACTTGCCTTCTGTCACTTCAGAAAATAGCGGTTCAGGGAAGAATGAATGTATTTTACTTTGAACCATTATTTCCATATTTATTTTTGTTATAAATTTCATTTCATCAACTGCTATTTTGCGGCAATCAAATTTTTGGATAAAGCCAAAAAATGCGTTGGGTGCATAAATTCCAATCAAAATGGTAGGCGTTAAAGGATACAGTACTACTGTTTTGTCGTTTGCAATACCTAAGTTGGTCATTTTCCCTTGGCGTCCTTGGTCTTGAAGATCGGCAAAAAGCACTGGATTATCGCTTGTGATAAATGGCATAACATTTTTGATGCTATTATAATAAACAATCCAAGTCTTATGATGCAATATAGCACAATATCTATCAAACTTTGATTCGTCAAATATCCCTTCTAATATTATGTTTTTGCGAGTTTCCAAGTCAAAAGAAATATTTTGAATTTTTTTCTTATAATCAGGTAATGTATCCGGAAAAGCTTCAATAATTTGATTGCGACATTCTTTTATGAAACGCTCTGATTTTTCCAATTGCTCATCTAAAAAAGCAGGAACACGAAAAGCCTGCGATAAAATAATTTTCGATAGTATTTCTTTATCTTCTTTTGAGAGAACAACTGCATTGTTCTGTGACAAGGTGATTTTGGCAATAATATTATCAAGAGGCTGACCACAAAGTATATCAAATTTCTTATCAAGGAAATGTTCCCAATGCTTGCCATCTTGTTGTTGATAGGTATCATAATAATTTTCAAGATACGCAACATCGCTTACAGAACGTGTGAAAAACTTTATCCCGTCCTTTTTCTTGGAAGCCATACGAGTACCGATTATGTATTTTTTGCCTCTTTTCACAGCAAATCGTTTAAGATATGCCTGTGGCACGATATGCTGTTTAATAAAAGCCTTACCCATAACTAAATGACCTCTTTTTTGCCAGTTACATATTCATAAATAAGTGATTTTTTATAATTCTCTATTTCGGTGAGATATTGTTGCTTTTTTGAAATTAGTAAATCAATCTCTTTGCATTTGTAGTCTAAATATTCTGCAATATCAGCTTGTTCACTATCGCTTGGAAGAAAAATTGGAAAGTTCCGCACAAATGAGGGGGATACTCTTTTTAGTCCGCCAGTCCCTGTCATAGTTGCGCAAGCATATTGTTTAAATATATCATTTTGCAAGTAATAGAAAAGGAATTTAGTATTTATGCTTTTAGGACGTAATACAAAGAGTTCTGAACTACCGAAACCAAATTCAGACGAAAGCCCTTGCATTATTGCAATATTCCCATTTTCAAAGCAAGGCGTTACTTTCGCAAAAACAATGTCACCTTCTTGATATTGTGTATACGACGAATTTGTCGAAGCAAAAACAACTTCACGATTTTCAAAATAGCCATTTTTTATGCACTCCATAGGAGTAAAAGTTACTATACTATCTTCTGTGAGATGGCTGGTGTTGCATGAAGGAGAAAAAATAGCACAGTATTTGATCTTACTGTTTGTCCATCCAACGGGCACCTTATGAAGAAAAGATTCTCCGCTGTCTTTCATTGGTCTGTCGCCGCGGATGCCTTTGGTGACAGCCTGCGTAATAACAGCCTGTTTCAATTTTTTATATTCATCAATCGAGGCACGGGTCTTTTCCAGAACAGCATCGATTTCAGCACACTCTGAATCCAAAAATACGACAATGCGTTCTTGCTCATTAAGAGGTGGGAATGGTAACATTAACGCATTTAATTTTTCGACAGGAATCCTCATTCTAACGGTATTAAATGTCCCGTTGCCGGATTCTTTCATCAATATTCCATTTCCAAGACCTAATAAGCTGTGCTGAAATACTTTTGTTTGAAAAAGATAATGGTAATACTCGGTTTTGCTATTTCTGTTTCGAGGATAGAACATATAGTATACAGGTGATACACATCCGAAATACTTAGAAAGTCCAACGGAGCCAGAGATAATATTCATACTATTCATTACAATATCTCCGGGATATGCAAGGCGATATGACGACACATCCTCCTTAGCTTTATTGCCACCACCTTCTTTTTGTGAATAAGGGATCACTCCATAGTTAGCGCCTAAAGACAAAATAAAATGTGTTTGAACAGGGTCGTTTTTCTCTTTGCGTTCAACCAATAAAGCTTTTAACCGTTTTAATTTCCAAACTTTCGGAATATCTCCAATCCATTCAATCCCGCTATCTTTCATTTCACGCATTGTTTTCACCACCTTTTCGGGTATAACGAACAATCAGACAAATAATTGCAGCTGTCACCAGAATGCCGCCAAGGATACTTACAATAAGTATCCAATGTGCAAAAATAAGCTTTGCAAGCCAAATCACAAAATAGGTAACAGCCCATATCACAACAAATACAATCAGGCGAATAATCCAATGTAGGATAGAACCGGCTGCGCTGCCGCTGATCATACCGCCATCATATAAATCGCCAACAGCCCGGAACGCAATGGCATATGCAGAAAATGCAATGACTGCAAGAATAATCCATTCCCAATACCATGCAATAGGCAGACCGAGCGGATCGGTAATTCTGTCAAACAGAAAACTCAACACTTCTCTCAAAGTTCATTCTCCTTATGAAACAGCGCATTTAGGCTTTCGGAAATTTCGCTTTCCAGCTTTTTAATGCGCTTTACAATATCATCCACCGGTTCCGGCGGCTGATACTCATAAAAATAGCGTGTCATCGGAATCTCGTATCCGACCTTGGTTTTGCTCTTATCAATCCATGCATCAGGAGCGTACGGCAAAACTTCCCGCTCAAAGTAACGGTCAATATCCTGCACAAGCGGTACATTCTCCGTATCACGTAGATTTTTATCTGCGACAGGCTTGCCTTTTTTCAGGATAATTTCGCCGTTTTCGTTTCTCTGCGGGCGTTCTACAACGATTTTGTTGTATCCGAATTCCTCTGAGCCAAAAATCTTGCTGTGACAATAAATGCCGTTCTTATCACCGTAAACAGCATCGTTCTTATACTCGCCGTATGCTTCTACAATTAGATTGCGGCAAAGGTCGGTAATATCGTTGCGTTTTGTCCCGATAGACTTTCTGCGCTGCTCATAGCAATGGGAAGCGTCAATAAGTTGTACCTTCCCTGCACGATAGGCAGGCTTGTCCTTGGATAAAATCCAAATGTAGGTGCTGATTCCCGTATTCATGAACTGGTCGGTAGAAAGCTGGATAATTGCATCGAGCCAGTCATTTTCCAATATGTACTGACGGATGTTAGAGGGGCCGCTGCCTGCGTCGCCCGAAAACAGCGGAGAACCATTCTGAATAATTGCCATTCTGCCATCCGGCGCAAGCTTGGAAAGACCGTTCAGCACAAAAAGCTGCTGACCATCGCTGATTTTCGGAAGTCCCGGAGCAAATCTTCCCAGCTCGCCAAGTTTTGCTTCCGCTTCGACAGCTTTCTGCTCTCGCTTCCAATCAATTCCAAATGGAGGATTGGAAATGCAGTACTTAAAAGTGAAACCTTTAAACTGGTCATCAGAAAGAGTATCCCCAAACCGCATATTGTTTGGATCGCCGCCACGAATCATCATATCTGCCTTTGCGATAGCAAAAGTAGAGGGATTAAATTCCTGCCCGAAGCAGGTAACTTCTATATCTTCGTTTAACTCGTGGATTCTCTCTTCCATACAGGAAAGCATCTGACTGGTGCCCATTGTCATATCGTAAACGGTGACATTGCCCATTTCATCGAGCTTTGCATCCGTAAGAAGCAGGTCGGTCATCAGATAAATAATATCACGACTGGTAAAATGGGCTCCGGCTTCTTCACCAAACGACTCCGAAAAGCGGCGAACCAAATCCTCAAAAATATAACCGCAGTCCACAGCGCTAATTTTATCAGGGCCCAAATACCCCTTTTGCGTATTGAATTCTTTTATTACAAGATACAAGGTATTGCTTTCAACCATTCTGCGGATGATGTTATCAAAGTCAAATTTAGCAAGAACATCCTGCACATTCGCTGAGAAACCTGCCAAATAGTCACGGAAATTTGCTTCAATGTTTTCAGAATCTGCAAGCAGTGACTCAAATGTGAATTTGCTTGTATTGTAGAATTGATAACCGGACGCACGAGTTAAAAAGCCATCAATTACCGCCAAATGTTTTTTTGATTCATATTCTTTCAATACAGCTTCGTGCGTAGGCA
>JABLTO010014053.1_pt1 | contig 11832 bp, 8 predicted proteins | sample 7160091 | NCBI WGS metagenome assembly JABLTO01 (sample SAMN14651225, study PRJNA627086) | human gut metagenome | isolation source: feces | host: Homo sapiens
GACATAATCTGTCAATCTATACGCTTGACAAAGCTCCCGGGTGTGCTATAATAAAAATAACCAAGGACACCTCGACAAGCGGTTGTCCCCGGTTAAGTTAAGATGCGAAGAAAAACTTCGAAACCGTCACTTTGCCGAGTGGCGGTTTCGCCCGTTAATGCGGATCGTAATAGTCAATCCAAAGATATGGAAAGTCAAAGTGATCGGCATCGGAACACCCCCCTTTACAGAGGATTCCGGGGAAAACCGCCCGTCGCTGTTTTGGCGCCCTTGGGGTTCAAAAAGAACCTTAACTATTCTACCAGACCAGTCGAAAAATGTCAATCTACGCCGTTTGTGCCCGCTTGACAAATCAAAAGTGTCTGGTATAATAAAAGTAACCAAGGACGCCTCGACAAGCGGTTGTCCCCGGTGAAATGCTGATTCTTAAACTATGTTAAGAAACCGTCACTTGGCCGAGTGGCGGTTTCGCCCGTTAATGCGGATCGTAATAGTCAATCCAAAGATATGGAAAGTCAAAGTGATCGGCATCGGAACACCCCCTTTACAGAGGATTCCGGGGAAAACCGCCCGTCGCTGTTTTGGCGCCCTTGGGGTTCAAAAAGAACCATACCTATTTTACCAGACCGGTCGAAAAATGTCAATCAATGGCGTATGCTGTGCCATTGGCAAAAGAAAAGCATGGCATTCTATACAACAGGAGGGCGCTGCCGGTAAACGGTCAGCGCCCTCTGGCGATTTTGCGGTGTGCCGCAGGGACTGCGTGCGTTTGTCCCGCTTTTGTCTTACAGGAAGTTCCGCACATCAAATACCTGCGGCGGGAGAACGTCGGAAAGCTCCACAAGCTCCGGGACAAAGCCGCCGCTGCGGTCGACCGAGATACGCGGCGATTTGAGCAGCGTCCGGTCTGTCGGCCCTCCGGCCGGCAGCGTCAGCAGCGCGTCCGTGCCGCCGCCCCGCTGCGACTGCAGCAGGATCGAGCCGCCGTGCGCCTGCATGATCGCCTGCACGACAGGCAGGCTGAAGCCCGCGCCGAAGCGCGAATCCTCCGGTACCTCCGGCCTTGCGTAGCGGTGGAACGCGCTGCATAGGATCTCCGCGTCCATGCCCTCGCCGCTGTCGGACAGACGGATCACGGCGCGTCTGCCGTGCCGCGTGAGCGTCAGATGCAGCGTGCCTCCCGGCGCAGAGAACTTGACTGCGTTGGACAGCAGCGCCAGCAGCGCACGGCGCACCTGTCGGCGGTCGATCCAGACGAAAATGGGAGCCTGCGGCAGATCAACCTCCAACGCCAGCCCCATTTGCCGGCACAGCTCGTCCGCGCGCTGGGCCAGACCGTCCAGAAAATCGGTCAGGTCGGTCTTTTCCAGCGACAGCGGCAGCCGCCCGTGCTGCACATAGCTCAGATCGGTCAGATTCTCCGATGCCCGCAGCAGCTGATAGCAGGCGCGGTTGAGCACGGCCAGATTCTGCTGCACAGCCGGATCTTCTGCTTCGGAAAGAAGCGGGAAAAGTGTTCCGGATACGGACAGCAGCGTCGTCAGCGGCGTGGAGATCGACTGCGCGGCGCGGCAGAACGCGGCAAGTTCGTCGCGCGTATCCTGCGGCGGCAGGAACAGCAGCAGCGCATCGTCCAGCGGCTGCGTATTGGCGCTGACGCAGACGCCGCCGGCCATCACGGGCAGCACGGCCGGGCGTGCGTACAGCATTTCCGGCAGTGCCGCGTCCTGCGGTAAATAGGCGCGGAGCGCCGTTCCCACAGCAAAAAGCTCCTGCGCGTGGCAGTTCAGCTCCGCGACGGCGCCGTCCCGCACAAGGATGACCGGCTGTGCTGCTCCATCGTAAAGTGTGTGAAATTGTTCAGACGAAAGCGTCATAGCGCGATCCTCCCTGCGTGTAGCATATGCAGGTTTCGGGAAACAATCAGTCTCAGGAAGTTCCTGTTTCCCCATCATAGCGGATTCCGTCGGAAAAAGCAAGCAGAAACGAAAAAACATGATTTTTCCGCTGAATGGATGAATCCTCTAACACAGCCGCGTCCAATAGCGGCGAGAAGCAGAAATTTTTCGCTGAATCCGTGACTTTTTGCGGGGCAGCACGAATTTCGAATGCAAGGCGTTTTTACTGCAATCATTCAAAGGCAGCTGCTATCAAATTTGGTGTACCGTAACAGGCGGCGCGTACCTTAGCGCCCGTGAGGTGACTTGGTGTGTTCGTAACGACTATAAAAACAGGTTCCTGCCTGAACTGTACCCGCAGGACGCACCAAACGCGTCCCAGCGCCCCTTTTCTCCCCCATCTTTTCCGGCAAGGCGGAAAAGATGGGGCCGCCGGAGGCGCGTCGGAAACGGCCTCGACGGAACGAGCCTCCGCGCTATGCGCGAAGTCTCTTATCCTCTGCGTCCGTTTCCTCCGTTCCAAACCGCAAACGCTTTGCTGGTTTGCGGCTTGGGTTTGGCCTCGACGGATACATAAAACAGCCCCATTCCGGTCGAATGGGGCTGTTCATGCGTATATGGGTGGGGAAAGTTATTCTGCGGAAATGAGGTAATAATAGATCGGCTGGCCGCCGGAGACGAGGTTGACCTCCGCGTCGGGGGCGTGCTGCCGGAACAGTTCCAGCGCCGCTTCCGCGTCGGGTTCCTGAATGTCCGCGCCGTAGAAGATGTTGATGAATTCCTTGCCGGCCTCCGCAGCCTTGTCCGCGAGAGACGCAAGAAGCGTGGTGATCTCGCGCGTCGTACCGGCCAGCGCACCGTCGCACAATCCGAGATAGTCGCCCGCGTGGATATCGAAGCCGTCAAAGTCCGAGTCGCGTGCGGCATAGGTGATCTGCATGGTCATAACGCCGGAGAGGCAGTCGGTCATGGCCGCTTCGTTTTCGCTCGGCTCCATTGCTGCGTCGAACGAGAGCATGGCGCTGATGCCCTGCGGGACGGTCTTGGTCGGGATAACCACGACTTCGCGCGAAGCCAGTTCCGCCGCCGCCTGCGCAGCCATGATGATGTTCTTGTTGTTGGGCAGGACGAAGACGATCTCCGCAGGCGTTTTTTCAATCGCGTGCAGAATATCCTCCGTCGAGGGGTTCATCGTCTGGCCGCCCTCAATGATCTCGTCGACGCCGAGATCGCGGAACACGCCTGCCAGACCCGCACCCGCGCACACGGCGACGCTGCCGTAGCGCTTTTCAGGCTCCGCCGGAGCTTCCTGCTTCGCGGGCTGGTTTTCCAGCTCCTTTTCCACGGCCTCCAGATCGTCGGTCGACCTGGCCTTGCGGCCTGCCGTCAGATCGTCGTGCTGCAGGCGCATATTCTCGATCTTCGCAAGCTCCAGCGTGCCGTACTTCTGGGCCTCGCTCAGCGCGTCGCCCGGAATGTTCGTATGTACGTGGACCTTGAACGCCTCGTCGTCCTCGCCGATGACGAGACTGTCGCCGATGCTGCCGAGATATTCGCGCAGCGGGTCGAGCGAGGTGATATCCTCGCGCTTGCGCACGATGAAGACCGTGTCGAAGGCGAAGGAGATATCCTCGGAGTCGAAAATGCCGAAATCGGCCTCTTCGTTTACCGCGCCGGCATCCTCGCAGACGATGTCGTTGCCGCGCAGGCTTTCGAGCATCCCGCGCAGAATGAGGCAGAAGCCCATGCCGCCCGCGTCGACGACGCCGGCCTTTTTGAGAACCGGATTCTGGTTGACGGTGTTGTCCAGCGCGGCGTGCGCCGTGTCGAGGCAGTGCTGCAGCACATACTCGATCTCGTTGTTTTCCGCGGCCAGATCGCGCGCGGCGTCTGCCGTGAGGCGGGAGACGGTCAGAATTGTGCCCTCGGCGGGCTTCATGACTGCCTTATACGCGGCCTCCACGCCCGCAGTGAGTGCGGCGGCAAAATCCTTGCCGTCGGCCTCGAGCTTGCCCTTGAGAGACTTGGAAAAGCCGCGGAACAGCAGGGACAGGATCACGCCCGAGTTGCCTCTTGCGCCGCGCAGGAGCGCGGAGGCCGTCTTGTCGGCGGCCTTGGTGAGTGTAATGCTGTCCGCCTTGCGCAGCTCTGTGCTGGCGGCAGAGAGCGTCATGCTCATATTCGTGCCGGTGTCTCCGTCCGGGACGGGGAAGACGTTCAGCTCGTTGACCTTCTGCTTGTTCAGGTCGATCTCGGCAGCGGCGGAGAGCATCATCCGGCTGAACGCCGCGCCGTCAATGGTTTTGATCATGGTTTACCTCCGTGAGCGCCCTGTATGCGCGCGTGAATTGAAATCGATATCAGTCGACGGAAATGGAGTCGACGAATACGTTCACGGCACGCACCTCGGTGCCCGTGGACTTGGTGACGAAATAGCGGACCTCGCTGATGATGGAGGACGCGATTGCGCTGAGATTGACGCTTTTGTCGACCATGATGTGCAGGTCGATGGATATGGAATTATCGGGGCTGAACGTGACCTTGACACCCTTGCCCATTGCCTCCTTGCGCAGCAGATGGACCAGACCGTCCGTCATGGATCGCACGGCCATGCCCTTGACGCCAAAGCAGTTGGTCGCAGCAAAGCCCGCGATGTTGGTATAGACAGCGCTGTCGACCGTGATCTGGCCGGCGTCTGTGTTCATACGGATCATCAAGATTCCTCCTTCTGGGATATTCAATTCATTCTAACCGATTTGCCGGGAAAGTACAAGTAAAAAAACGGGTTTCAGCCTTTTTCATAACCGGTCACGCCGTTATTCTGCATCCATTGGAGCTTTTCACCCATCAGATACGTCAGCGTCTCAAGCTCCGGCCGCTCTGAGCTGCTCAGATACTTGCGCAGGTCATACAGATCGTTGTACGTCAGGTACGGATAATCGCCCTCGACATACGTGCCGTCGGGCTTGATGCTGTAATAGAGATTGTGGTTCGGCATGACCCAGCCGGAGCCGGTGTCCACAATGGCCAGCAGCATCCGGTCGGCCAGCGCGCGCAGATCCTTCCGGTTCAGCAGATCTGCCGCGTGGTACAGCGCCAGACACTCCGACGCCTGATGGTTGAGCGAGGTATGCGGGGCGGTCAGCTCGTCCGGGTGCCAGTAGTCGGGGATCAGCCAGCCGCCGGTTTCCGTGGGGATGTGGCTCGTGTCGGCAACCTGGCTGAAAAAGGCGAGATAGCGGTTCATCGTCTCCTCGAACATCCCCTTGCCGAGCCTGCGGGTGGCCGAGATGTAAAGCTCAAGCAGGTCGGTATTGAACCGGGTGTCATAAAAGCCCGGCCCGATGCCGTAATCGCCCTGGAGCCATTCACTGCCGGGCGTGGTGGGCACATAGCCGTACTGGTTCTGCCGCTGCGACATGGTATCGAGCGAGAGGATGACGAGCGCGGGCGCTGCCTTGCAGCGCGGCATCAGGCCAAGATAGCCGCGGATGCAGTAGGACGCGGCGCAGCAGTAATAATAATTCTCGCCGGACGGGATATAATTGGAGGGCGATTTGCGGAAATAGCCGTCGAAGCACCAGTGCGAATCGCCGTTTTTCACATAGTTGACCCACGCTGTTGCGCAGTTGTCCGCGCTCCAGTCCAGCCCGGACGGCGCGGTCAGGATCAGTGCGTCCGTTACGCAGTCGGGCGCAAGGCCGTAGCCGTCCATCGTGATGCGGACGCCGCCGTCACGCAGCTTCGTGGTGCGCAGAATGCCGTCCTGCTCCGGAAAATACTCCCGTGAGCCGTTTTCGCGCAGGGCAAACGTGCGCGGCAGCGCAAGAAAATACGTCTGTCCGGAGGCCAGCTCCACGACGACGACCGGCGAGGCATACAGCCCGTCCCCCAGCGCCTGCGAGCGCCAGTCTCCGGCGCTCTTGTCATAATACCAGACCGTGCCTGCCTCCGTGACAGTCTGGTCGAAAAAGCGGATATAGCTGCCCCTGCCCGCGGCGCGAAGACCGGCCGCGCTGACGCCGTCGGAGACGGCGTATTCCCGGCTCTCGATCTGGTACTGCCCATACTGGGTGGTTTCAATATAGACCTCGGCGGTATACTTTGTGGAGGTCAGCACCCGATCCGGCGTGCGGTCCGCTGGCTCGTCCGGTTCGTCCGGAGCCTCTTCCTCCGGAAGCTCTGCCGGAGCTGCTGCTTCGGATTCTGCTGCCGGCGAGGGTTCTGCCTGCGGCTTGCCGCAGGCGCACAGCTGCGCCAGCACCAGAATCAAAATCAGGATCAGCGTGAGTTTCTTATGCATGGGTACCTCCGGAGAAGGGTTTGGGCGGGAGAGGGTCTGCTTTGACCGGCAGAAGACAGTGGTTTATCGAAAAAACGCGGCAAATCCATAAATGTGCGCCCACTCCAACGTAGGGGCGGACGACTCTGTCCGCCCGCAGAATGCAGCGCTTTTTCGGAAATCTGCGGCAAATTCGTAACATTTTCTGGCCGACAGAGTTGTCGGCCCCAAAGCTGGCGCGGGAGCGCCCGGGGCTCCCGCGCCAGTGCGAAAATCAGATCATGCTCGGCTGCCAGCAGTCGGGGGTTTCGAGGCCCATCATGGTCACGATGGTCGGCGCGACGTTGGCAAGGCCGTAATGGCCGTCCTTGATCTCATACTTGTTGTCGGGATCGTAGATGATGAAGGGAACAGGGTTCAGGGAGTGCGCGGTGCGCACGCTGGTCTTGCCCTTCTTCGTTTCGAGCATCTGATCGGCGTTGCCGTGGTCGGCGGTGACGAGCAGGGTGTAGCCGTACTTGTCGGCAGCTTCCTTCACGCGGGCCAGACCTGCGTCGACGGCCTCCATGGCGGTGATGACGGCGCTCAGAACGCCGGTGTGGCCGACCATGTCGCCGTTCGGGTAGTTGCAGCGCAGGAACTGGTACTTATGCGAGGCCATGGCCTCGACCAGAAGATCGGTGATCTCCACGGACTTCATCGCGGGCGCCTGCTCGAACGGGATCACGTCGGACGGGACCTCGGCATAGTCCTCAAGGCTCTCGTCGACCTTGCCGGAGCGGTTGCCGTTCCAGAAGTAGGTGACGTGGCCGTATTTCTGCGTCTCGGACACGGCGTACTCGTGCACGCCCGCCTTGCACAGAACCTCGGTCAGCGTGTTGCGGATGACGGGCGGCTCAACCAGATAGTGCATCGGGATCTTGAGATCGCCGTCGTACTCCAGCATACCGGCAAACTTCACGCCGGTATAATCGCCGCGGTCAAACTTGTCAAAGTCCTTGCGGTCAAAGGCGAGGGAGATCTCCTGCGCGCGGTCGCCGCGGAAGTTGAAGAGGATGACGCTGTCGCCGTTTTCGATCTTCGCGACGGGCTTGCCGTCGTGCGCAACGACGAACGGCAGCAGATCCTGATCGATCATGCCAGGATTCTCGGCGCGGTACGTCTCAATGGCTTCCCGCGCGGAGGTGAACTGACGGCCCTCGGCCTGCACGTGCGTGCGCCAGCCCTTTTCGACCATCGGCCAGTTGGCCTCGTAGCGGTCCATGGTAATGACCATGCGGCCGCCGCCGGAGGCGATCTTGTATTCATGCTCCGCGTCGTTCAGTTCCGCCAGAACGGACTCCAGCTGGTCGACATAGTCCAGCGCGCTCGTCGCGGGGACGTCGCGGCCGTCGAGCAGAATGTGGCAGTAGACCCTCTTGAGTCCCATCTCGCGCGCCTTTTTCAGCATCGCGATCAGGTGCGAGATATTGGAATGGACGTTGCCGTCGGACAGCAGGCCGATGAAGTGCAGCGCCCTGCCATTCTGCAGGCAGTTGTCCGTCAGATCGATCCACGTCTTGGACTGGTACAGGGAGCCGGTCTCAATGGATTCCTGCACGAGCTTTGCGCCCTGCGAATAGATCTGGCCGCAGCCGAGGGCGTTGTGGCCGACCTCGGAGTTGCCCATATCGTCGTCCGTGGGCAGGCCGACGGCGGTGCCGTGTGCTTTGAGCCACGTCATGGGGCAGGTGGCCATCAGCTTGTCGAGCGTCGGAGTGTTGGCCTGCTTGACTGCGTCGCCGGGGCCGCCGTCGCCGCGTCCAACGCCGTCCATGATCACAAGTACGATCGGTTTTTTCATTGGTATTCCCTCCTGAGTAGGATATTCTCGAATTTCACTATATTTTACTACAATTTCCCCGCAGATACAACTTAATTTTCTTTGAACAATCGCAGCGCGTGGGAATTTGCCAGCGCGTAAACACGTGCGAAATCCACGTGCGGGTTATAGATGGCCTCCAGCTCGTCGTGCAGGGCCTTCGCCTGCGCGAGAAGCGCGGTCACGTCCGACAGATCGGGCAGCGGGGTATCCGGTCCACGGTAATAGCGCTTCTCGTCCGGCAGATACACGGCCTCCGTCTCGTCCGGGAACAGAGGGTTCTGATACAGAACCGCAGTTTCCCGCGCGCGAAGCGCCTCCAACTCCTCCCCGGACACCAGCTGCACCGCGCCTGCGGGCGGCTCGGCAGAATAAAGGCCCCGGCAGGTGACGGCCCGCAGGAAGCGCCTGCTTCGCTCCTCCTGCGCCGGGAGCGGGCAGGACGGACGCGCAAACACTGCAAGACGCGCATACGCCTCGCGGTAGAGCGCGCGGTAGCGCGTCTGCAGAAGTTCGATGGCGCGGCGCTCCTTTTGCAGCGCAATACGGTCATAGAACTGCCCCAGATCGAGATACAGTCCCGCCGCGCCCGGCGTGACGGCCTCGAGCACGTGCGGAGCCGTGCCGTCGGCGTAGCCGGTGTGCAGGGCCGGGAGATACACGCCGTCCACCGAATCCGGGTCGCCGGAGCACAGGACGTATTCGACATCCAGTCCGGCGTTCTCCGCCGCTTTGCCGATGGTCTTCATAAAGCTCGACTTGCCGCACCCCGGCCCGCCCTTGATCACCCACAGAAAATCCTCCGGCCCCCGGCAGAACTGTCCGTAAAACGAGACAAAGCCGGAGGCCGTATTGCCGCCCAGAAAATACCGTGTCACCGCCATGAAATGCCCCTCCTGTATAGCAAGAATACAGGTAGTGTATGCAGCCGCACGGCGGGATGTGCGTGCATTTCGGTGCGCTGCGAAATTCGCGGCGCGCCAGTTGTAGGGGCCGATGCCCATCTTCGGCGCTAAGAGCCGCGCAAAGCGCGGTTGCGCCTCGAAACTAGCCTGCGGGCATCGCATCGGACCGGCAGAGTGCACTGTTTTTACGGAAATCTTCGACAAATCCGCAGCTTCCCAGTGGGCCGACAGAGTCGTCGGCCCCTACAGTCAAACGGGAAAATACGGTGCGAATTTGCCGAAAGCTTTGTACTGTACATCGTATCAGAAAAACACCGTCCACGGGAACCTGGCCGGGGGCTGCGCCTCGAAGACGGCCTCGCCCTTCCCGTCCGGGAAGGACAGCCGGTACGACCAGAGCGCACAGGCGCAGCGATTGTCGCGGCTGCCGTATTTTCCGTCGCCCAGCAGCGGCAGGCCGCGCGAGGCAAACTGGACGCGGATCTGGTGCGTGCGCCCCGTTTCGAGCCGGATGCGCGCAAGGCTCAGCCCGTCCTGTTCGGCAAGGATTTCATAGTGCAGCCGCGCCTGCTTCACGCCGCCGCGCTGCCGCCTGACCACGTAGGTCTTGTTTTTCGCCCGGTCGTGGAACAGCAGATCTTCCAGTGTCCCGGCCCTCTCTGCCGGACAGCCGGTCAGGACGGCCAGATATGTCTTCTGCATCTGTCCCTGTCCCATCGCCTGCGTCAGCCGTGCGGCCTCCTGCGCCGTCTTTGCGTAGACCATCACGCCGCCGACCGTCTGGTCGAGCCGGTGGACGGGGAATATGCCGCAGCCCAGCTGCGCGGAAAGCAGCTGGGGCATGGCTTCCTGCTGTGTCCCCTGTGCGGCAGTGCCGGCAGGCTTGACGCAGACGAGATAGCGCGCTGTTTCCTTCAGAATTTCAATCATATGCTTCGCCTCGCTTTGGGGCTATTCTACCAGAAAAATACGCACTGCGCAACGGCTTGCAATCCGCGGAAACTCCCGGTATAATACACACGAATATAAGAAACGGAGCAAATATCATGACAACAGAGCAATACCGGAAGCGGTCAGGCTTTTCGATCTTCCTGTCCTTCTTCAAGCCCCACCGGGGGCTGTTTTTTCTCGACATGGCCTGCGCGCTGGTCGTGTCGATGATCGATCTGGCGTACCCCATCATCTCGCGCTACGCCATGCGCACGCTGCTGCCGCAGAGCGCGTACCGCACGTTCTTTACGATCATGCTGATCGTGCTGGCGGCCTATGCGCTGCGGTCGGTGCTGTATTTCATCATCACCTACTGGGGCCACACCTTTGGCATCCGCGTGGAGGCCGATATCCGCGCGGCCCTGTTCGGCCATATGCAGGAGCTGGGGTTTGAGTTCTTCGACCGCAACCGCACCGGCCAGCTGATGAGCCGCATGACGACCGACCTCTTTGAGATCACCGAGCTTGCCCACCACGGGCCGGAGGATCTGTTCATCTCGCTTGTGACCATCGTTGGCGCGCTGACTGTCATGGCGACGATCGAATGGCGGCTGGCGCTGGTCGTGGCGGTCATGATCCCGGTGTTTATCGCGATCATCGTCTCGCGCCGCAAGGCGATGCGCGAGGCCTCCCGCCGCGTGAAGAAAAAGACCGGCGCGATCAACGCCGACATCGAATCTGCCCTCTCCGGCATCCGCACGGCCAAGGCATTCGCCAACGAGCACGTCGAGGAAGAAAAATTCGACCGCTCGAACGACATTTACAAGACCTCCAAGAAGATGTTCCATCGGGAAATGGGCATTTTCATGGCCGTGATGGAGTTTTTCACAAGCTCCCTGTCCGTGGCCGTCGTGACTGTGGGCGGCCTGCTCATTATGAAGGGGCAGATGGATACGGTCGATCTTCTGACGTTCACGCTCTATATCGCGTCCTTTGTCAACCCCATCCGGAAGCTTGCGAACTTTACGGAGCTGTTTTCCAACGGCACGGCGGGCTTTGAGCGCTTTTTGGAGATCATGCGCACCGCGCCGGAGCTGCACGACGCGCCGGACGCGCTTGAGCTGACGCACGTGCGCGGCGAAATTGGAGTCGAGAACGTGAGCTTTTCCTATGAGGACGACCCGGAGGTCCTGCATGACGTGTCCCTGCACGTCCCGGCGGGCAAGACCGTCGCCATCGTCGGTCCCTCCGGCGGCGGCAAGAGCACGCTCTGCCAGCTCATTCCACGCTTTTACGACGTGACCGGCGGCTCGATCACCGTCGACGGCCATGACGTGCGCAGCGTCACGCAGGAGTCCCTGCGCCGCTCCATCGGCATCGTGCAGCAGGACGTGTTTCTGTTCGCCGATTCCATTCTGGAAAACATCCGCTACGGTAAGCCCGGCGCGACGATGGAGGAGATCGTGGAGGCGGCGAAGCGCGCGGAAATATACGATGATATCATGGCCATGCCCGACGGCTTCGACACCTACGTCGGCGAACGCGGCACGCTCCTGTCCGGCGGACAGAAGCAGCGCATCTCCATCGCGCGCATTTTCCTCAAAAATCCGCCCATCCTCATCCTTGACGAGGCGACGAGCGCCCTTGACACGCTGACCGAGGCGAAGATCCAACACGCGTTTGACGAGCTGGCAAAGAACCGCACCACGCTCATCATCGCACACCGCCTGTCCACCATCCGCGCCGCAGGCGAGATCGTCGTCATTGCCGACGGCCGCATCGCCGAACGCGGCACGAACGAGGAGCTTCTCAAAAAAGACGGCATCTACGCCAGCCTCTGCCGCACGCAAAACCTGCTGGCATAAAACTTCATGCGTGAGCACTGCACCACGAAAATGCGCAAATGCCGGTGCATGAAGTTTTTGTGCATCATTTCCGGTTGCCCCGCAGGGGCGA
>JABLTO010214361.1_pt1 | contig 11827 bp, 8 predicted proteins | sample 7160091 | NCBI WGS metagenome assembly JABLTO01 (sample SAMN14651225, study PRJNA627086) | human gut metagenome | isolation source: feces | host: Homo sapiens
AAGCAGGCCTATGTCAAGGAAGTAGCTGCCGCCGTAGGTTTTGATGACCCCTACTTCTTCTCGCGAAAATTCAAAGATTTTTATGGGAAAACGCCAAGCGAATATGCTGAAGCGTAAAGGGTAAGACAAATGGAACAACCTATGCGATGCAAAATGATATTGTCCATATCAGATAGTCCTCAAGGGGCTACTTGGAAATTGTTTTGGAGATACTTCGCATTTGATGTCGTTGAGCGATCACATGAAAGCCCGCTTCGAAATTGAATAGCAACTACTAAAGGATCGGCCGTCATGCTGGTCCTTTTTTTGTGTCAAGGGCGCGGTTTCGTTAGGCGCTTACGCATTATCTTTTATTTTTCCGCTGGTCATCACAAAGTAATTTTGCTTGTCATATTGACTGTTAGCATTTGTCATTACAGAGACAAATCTCCATGCCTCAACAATCGTGGAAACTTCTCTCCGATCATTTTACTTCAAAAATTTCTATGCAATGTACAAAAATCATACCTTCACTCGTATTTTCCTTAATAGAAATGCTTGCTTCTCCTTGGCCAACAAAAATTGCCATTCCATCAAACATTTTGGAGATTGTGTTCTTGACATCCGAACTCATCTCCGAATCACTTACCGCTGCGAGCGCAGCCTTGAGTTCTTTTTTCCCTTCATCATTTACAGTTCCTGCTGTAATAGAAAAGGTTAGGTCACCATTTCCTCTTGAGTCCGTAACTCCAACTGCAACGGCGTATTCGATTTTGATATTGCCTGCGTCAACTATTCCTTGGCCTCTGGCATGGCTCTGCATGGTACATGGTAATTTTCCTATTTCTCTTTACTAACGTTCTTCTAGGGTACAGTTTTTTATAAATAATTTCTAGCACAAAAGAGCGCACACAGTTTGAGCTACTGTGTGCGCTTTTTATACTGCAAATCATATAGCTCATCACTTGAAAGAAACGCAAAACGGAAAAATAACTTATAACAAAAAAGAGGCCTGCATCCAAGTCCAACTGGACTTCAGAATGCAGGCTCTTTTATCATCACCTTTTATTTAGTTTTCCATCAGGCTGGATGGCCCTCTACTGCAAGAAGTTCACTTAAGGATAGAAGCGGATAATTGACGTTCGGGCAATCTTTTGCTGGCCCGATTCCAGCCACCAGAAAGCCCCCATTGAGGGCGGCTTTCACACCTGCCTCTGCATCTTCAACGACAAGGCAATCACTTGGCTTTTGGTGCAGCTTTTCTGCCGCCAGCAAAAAGACCTCCGGATCCGGTTTTGAATGTGAAATTTGATTTCCATCTACAATAGCATCAAAGAATTTTCCAATTCCAAGTTTTTCTACAATAAGCGGTGTATTCTTACTTGAAGATCCGATAGCCATCGGGATATGGACGGCATGTAGCTTTTCCAGAACTGTCCATGCACCATCTGCCAAATCCTTTGAAGTTATATTTTGTAGCAGTTCTCTGTAAATATTGTTTTTCTTTTCCGCAAGCAGAAATTTTTCCTGCTCGCTATAACAGACTGGCGAATTGCGCAGGATTAGTTTGAGACTCTCCATCCGCGAAACGCCTCGCAGCTGGTTATTGACTTCTCTATTAAAAGGAACATGCAATTCATCAGCTATGGCTTTCCATGCCATATAGTGATATTCATCTGTATGGCACAGAACACCATCTAAATCGAAAATAATAGCGTTCATGGGCAAATCCTTTTGACTGCAAATAAACAGCCTCTTGCTGTGTGCTAAAGTCTCTTGCGGTCAGCAAAAATGGTGAATTTGAACGGTTTCTGCTCCAGTTCCTTCCACGCCGACCTTTTCGTTTTTCCACTCGCAGGTAAGAACCGACTTATTTGTGGTGAAAGTACTTTTGCCTGCCGCTCCAGCGACAAGCAGAATCAGTTTAGAATTAAGATTCTGAGAAACTGGATTGCCAAGTGAATCCATGCCATCAGCATGCAGAGGAACTGCATAGCCGCCGCGGATAAAAACAGGGAATTTCATACCTGCCGTCGTAGAAATTGTCTGGCAGCCATGATAGCATTTTCCCGTAAAAAAGGCGTACCATTCGCCCTCCGGCAGATAGACTTCTCTTGCAGTTTGGTTTTCTTCCAACAGCGGTGCAACAAGGATAGCATCCCCCAGAAGGAATTCGTCTTCAACTTGGCGAGCGGCTTTGTCCTGCGGCCATTCGTACACAAGAGGACGCATCATTGGGACTTTCTCTGCTGCGCACCTGAATGCAGTTGCCGTCAAATAGGGCTGCAAATTCATTCTGAGCCAATGCCAAAAACGCATTTCCGTCACGAATTCAGGAGAATTATAGACTGCTGCCATATTCCACGGGCTGCGTTCATTGTTTCCCTCGCCGCCAGGCATCAATTCTTTGAACTGACCGCCATCGGGTTCAGAATGCCATTGCATAATTGGCGTAAAACACGCCAGCATCGTTGCACGGCGATAGAGATCCAACGTCGGAAGCGGCCCTGCAAACCCGGCAAGATCAAATCCCCAGAACAGAATGCCGCTTAAAGCTGCACTAAGCCCTGCGGAAAGGACATGCCGCAGTTCATCATTTGTGGACTGCTGATCCCCGCCCCAATGGCACGGTGTTGTGTGCTGTCCCATGTAGCCTGCACGGCTGAAAAGAACATGATTATCGCCAAGAAATTTGGTATATGCCTTCGTGTATTGCTGCGGATAGCAGTTGCGGCTTTCCTTGCCCGTACTGCCGTCATAAAAGGAAACTGCATCTGTGCAAACAAATTCGCCGCCATCGGTTTTGAACCCATCTACGCCCATATCAAGCAGATACTGTCTTTTTCCGAACCACGTTCTGCAAGTTTCAGGATTTGTGAAATCAGGGATCATCGAGCCGGGGAACCAATGCCCTTCCGGAATCTTATAGGGTGTCCCATCCAAGTTATGAATACACAGGGAGCGTTTTACTGCATCCTCCCGATCCAAATCATTCTGATGATTTCTGATTTCATCATCGCCTTGCTGCTTATACACCGGGACCTGCCAGAGCACCAGATGAAGTCCTGCCTTATGCAGCTTTTCAATCATTTCTTGTGGGTTCGGCCAATAGGCGCTTTCCGAATAGTCAAAGTCATCTACTGCAAAAGGAGCTCCGTTCGGCTTTTCCTTATATTTGGCACCATTAAAAATGTAAAAGGTTGCTTCATCGCTCCATGCTTCAAGAACCAGCACGCTAGCCGGGAATTGATACTTCTTCAGAAGTTCAATCTGCTTTTCAGTTTCCTTTTGCGTGTTCCAATGGTTTGCAGAGATCCACGGCCCGAAGACCCAGTCAGGCGGAAGAATCGCAGGCCCGGACAAAGACATATACTCAGAAATTAGTTTTTCAGGCGTTCCTGCGTTGAATATAAACTTACAATTGCCGGGCGCATGAACCGTTATGACGTTTTTCTGTGTGAAATCGAATATCAATGTGCCACCAGACAATGTACAGAAAGAGAACCCTGTATCCGTGAAAAAGAACGGCGAGGGACAATAGCTTTTATCCCCTTGATTACAGAACTTTTCTTCCACCTCGATTTTCACGATGCGGTCATTCTGGTTGAGTCCATTATACCGTTCACCCATTCCATAAACTGCTGAATACGCAAGACTCATGGTGAGCAGTTTTGTCTGTTCATTCCAGCATATAGAAGCCACCTGACCGTCTACTGGCATGTTCAGATTGGCAATGTTCTTATTAGGCTCCCACTCAATCATATACTTTTATCCTTTCACGCCGCCAACCGTAAGGCCTTCTTTGAAATACTTCTGCGCAAAAATATAAACGATCAGAATCGGAATAATCGAAATCAGTGCGCCTGCCATTGTCAGGTTGTACTGATTCTTGTACTGGCCGGATAACGTGCTCAGCAGCAGTGGAAGCGTAAATTTGCTTCTTTCGCTCAGCAAAACCAACGGCAGTAGGTAATCATTCCACATGTCCATAAATGCAAGGATTGCCAGCGTTGCCATAGCGCTGCCGCTCATGGGCAGTATGATTTTGAAAAAAATGCGCCACATGCTCGCGCCATCAATAACAGCAGCTTCAATATAGGCATCGTTGATCGTCATCATTTTCTGCCGCATCATAAAAATGGCAAAGGCATTAAACAGCTGCAACAGCATAAACGCATTTAAGCTATTGGTAAGGTGCATATTCGTCATGATAATGAACAGTGGAATAAAAGTGATCTGCGACGGAATCATCAGCGCCGTAACATAAATGCCAAAGACCGCATTACGTCCCTTGAACGGAATTTTTGTCAGTGCAAATGCAGCCATCGCGGCACACAGAAGCCGCACTGCCGTGCAAAGAACAGACACGTAAAAGCTGTTGAAGATAGAGCCCACAAATTCCGGCATAGCAAAAAGTTTTTTGTATGCATCAAGTGTCGGTTCTTTTGGAATCCACTCCACGGGAATGCTCATAATAGCGCCGCGGCCTTTTAAGCTGGTGATAATCATCCAATAAAACGGGATGCAGACAATTATGGCCACCAACAATCCCAGTACATAAAATGCCACTTTTCCAATGATTCGTCTTTGTTTCAGCCCTGTCAAAGAAGATGTTTTAGCGTTAGTCATCGTAGTTCACCCACTTGTTCTGAAGTTTCATCTGAACCATTGTCAGAAGCAGCAAAATCGCAAACAGAATCCAGCTATATGCGGCAGCCGTACCCATTTCATAGTAACGGAAGCCGCACTTATAAATGCGTTCAACCATCACCATTGTCGAGCCAAGCGGGCCACCATCGGGGGTCATGATCATAATCTGCGTAAACAGCTGGAAGGAGTTAATCAAGCTGATAATCAAGACAAAGAAAAGCGTAGGAGTCAGCAATGGCAATGTAATTCTTGTAAACTGTTTGATTTTGCCGGCACCGTCGATTGCCGCCGCATCGTAGTATTCCTGATTGATTCCCTGAAGGCCAGACATCAGCATAAGGCCAAAGTACCCCATATCCTTCCAGACCGAGGCAAGAACGATTGCGGGCATTGCCCACTTTGAGCTTTGAAGCCACGAGAGACCCTCAATGCCGAACAAGGCCAGAATATTGTTAATAGCACCATACTCAGGACTAAGGACCCATTTCCAAATCAATGCGCCCGCAACCCATGAGGTGATAACCGGGATATAGTAAAGAACGCGGAAAATTCCAACACCCTTTACATGACTGTTCAAAATGAGCGCCACAATCATGGAGGCAATAAGCATCAAAGGAATGTAGAGGATCACAAATTCCAGCGTGTTTCCAATCACCTGATAAAACTCTTTTGATGTGAGAATTTCCTTATAGTTCTCGATCCCTACGTAGAATCGATCCATGAATCCGCTAAAATCACTGAACAATGTCAGTTCGCTCAATCCATCCCAACTGGTCAGGCTGACAAAAATTTGCATAATCATTGGGATGATACTGAACACAACAAAACCAGCCAAACTTGGAAGCAAAAATGGTAATGCTGTTTTCCAGCTTGCCAATCGGGAATTTTTCATATTCTATAAACCCTCCGATAAAAATACGGGGACAGGCTCCCGCCTGCCCCCGTCAAACTATTTACTTGGTCAAATCGATTTTCTGTTCGCACTCAGCCTGCATATCCTTCAGCGCCTGCTCCGGGGTGACAGTGCCGGCGGCCGCAGCGCTCAAATGCTGACCAACGATGTCCTGCAGCTCTGCATACTGGGTGATAACAGGAGGAGTCACAAGGTAATCAAGGCTCTTAAAGACCGCTTCACGATTTGCAGGAGGAGTCTTTTCTTTGTACTGAGCGATGATATCCTCGTCCTGAACCGGAGGCAGCTCCCAGCCTGCGTCCAAGCGGATCTGCGTTGCTTCACGGTTGGAGGAAATGTAGGTGATGAACTTAACGGCTTCATCAGCAACCTGAGAATCTTTGGAAACGACGTAGCCGTTGGAGAAGAAGTGCGTGGCTTTCTGAGTGTGACCAGGTTCAACAACGATATCCCAATTGAAATCGCAGTTGTTCGTGAACTCCGGGAATGCCCAAATGCCGGTTACGATCATGCCAAGGCGGCCAGACTCAAACAGGTCCCAGTCACCCATGCCTGCCATCTGCTCCTCGGTGGGCATAACATTGGTTTTTTGCTGCATGTCAACCATGTACTGCAGCGTTTCAATGTTTTCCGGGGTATCCATCGTGAACTCCGTAAAGTCATCATTGAAGAGACTGCCACCGTTCTGCTTAACGGTCTTATAGAACTCGTTGAAGGAAATGGGATGATAATAGCCAAAGATATTATCACCCAGCGCACGGATTTTCTCCGCCGCAGCCATTGCATCCTCCCACTTCCAGTCATCCGTGGGATAGTCGATACCGGCCTGATCAAACAGATCCTTGTTGTAAATCAGCACAACATTCGAGAAGCTATCAGGAACGCCATACTGTACGCCGTCAGCGCTGAACGCTTTCAGGGCCATATCGTTGTAGATAGAGGTGTCGATGCCGTCTTTGGTCAGGATATCATCCAGCGGCATCAATGCGCCCTTCTTTGCGTAGGAGACGAAATTCTGGTAATCCAGTTCAAAAACATCGGGAGCCTGGCCGCCGGAAACCTTCGCCGTCATCTGCGTAAAGTAGTCGTCATAGCCATAGGTCTGCAGGTCGATGGTGACATTGGGGTTTTCTTTCATATAGTTGTCAACCATCTGCTGCAGATACTGCTCGTTGTCTCCGGACCCGGAGTACTGTGCAAACGTGATTGTCACAGGCTCATTAGAAGCCTCCGATGCTGCCGTGCTTTCCGTAGAAGCTGCATCAGAAGAGCTTGCCACGGTACTTGTAGACGAGGCTGCCGAACCGCAGGCACTGAGTGCAAGCATTGCGGCCATCGAGCATGCCATGTAAGAAATCGCCTTTTTCATTGTTTTTCCTCCCTGTATAAGTAGTGGAACACTTGATTTTTTGCTCTTCTTCGCTTACACTTATAATAGAAGAGCAATAAGACGCTCTTTGGATTTGGGCTGCACAGACTTTGGACGGTTGGTGCAGTCCTTTTTTATTCCTCCCCTCTCATATCTCGAACGGATTCCCGGCGAGAAAGGCTAACCGGAATAATAACCTCTCGCTTTGTCATATCCGCGTCTTGAATGTTATCTAAAAGCAGTTCAACTGCTTTTTCACCTTTTTGAGAAATTTCTTGGCGAACCGTTGTCAGCCCTGGTGTCAGGTATTTAGAAATTTCCAAATCGTCAAATCCAACGATAGAAATGTCATTGGGAACCGAAACTCCCTGTTCGTAGAACCCCTTCATAGCTCCAATAGCTAAGATATCTGCGGTAGCAACTACTGCTGTGACATCCTTATTTTCATTGCACAGTTTACGAGCAAGCTCGATGCCACTATCGTAATCAACTTTGCCTTCATAAACAAGCGTGGAATCATATGGGATTCCGGCTTCTTCCAGTGCCTGTTGGTAGCCACAGAGTCTTTTCTTTATGACACCGTTTTCTTTGATCTGACCGCAGAAAAAAGCAATCTTTTTATGCCCATATCCAATCACATGATTGGTAGCCAGATAACTTCCATAGGCATCATCAATTCGTATGCTATGGTAATAATGATCGTTACAGTAGCTGTCAATCAATACAATGGGGATTTGTGTTTTCTTCATTTGACGGTAAAAGTCATCCGGGTACATACCGATAACAATAATTCCGTCAAGGTTTCTCTCTTTAGCCAAAGTTAAGTAGCTTTCATTTACATCCGTGGCTGAAATAATCACATGATAGCCATGCTGTCTTGCGTGATACTCAATGCTGCCAACGATTTCACTGTAAAAATCATTTTGCAGCATCAGTTTGCTGCCGGGCTCGGTCTGTGGAATGACAATTCCAATCAGCTTTGAATCTCTACTGGACAGGCTTCGCGCACTGAGATCGGGAACATAATTCAAATCCCGAATCGCATCGTACACACGGGTCTTGGTCTGCTCGGAGATTGATTTCTTGTCATTCAAAACATAAGACACCGTAGCCGTACTGACTTGGGCACGCTCTGCCACATCTTTTAGTGTTGCGCGTCTTGCCATATCGACTCCACCAATCTTACGAATTTAGTTTAAGCGTTTAACTCGTTTCTCTGGCATTACAATACCACGCCGGCAGCAAAATGTCAACAGTTAATTAAATTAACCTGCTATTTATGAAAAAATATTGTTGACTATGCCGAACATTCCTGTTATATTGATGATAGCAACAAGGTTAATCGCTTAATCTTATTTGTATACTTATTTCACTTTATAAGGGGATTCACTATGGACAAGTATCTGCCAACTGGCAATGATTTCGTTTCTTTGCCCCGCATCAACGAACGAACAGGCGGGATAGAGGACATAACATTCCTATATATGGCCGCAAAAGGGCTTATAGATATTCGCGGGAGCGAATCCACACCTTTGATTCAGCCTTATGTTCATTTAGATGGCGTCGGTTCCCTCTCTCCGGCTCATCTTGCGTGGACCCGGCTTGATGATTGGCTGCCCCAGTCTACTGCACAGCTTGGCAGCCTTGAACTCAAAACCCTTTATATACCGCCTATTGATGAACGCGGTTTCGCAATTCAGATGACGGTTCATAATACTTCTGAAAGCGCACAAGATGTTGTTATAGGGTTAAATGGATGCTGGGCCTCCTCTTGGCACTGTGTAAACGAGGACAAGCCGTTAAGTGGTAAAGCAACTTGTTTCCGCAGTGGCTGGAACAGCAGTTTGATTTTCGAATATCATGCAGGATTCCCGATGTTTGCCTTTGCCCCTATGGCCGATGCACAAACAGATTCTTCTTTTACCTGTTCCGATGATGGCAGTATTACTTACGATTTATCCCATCACTGTACAATTGCTGCCGATGGAACAGCCTCGGTCGTATTTTATTGGGGTCTCGGTTTCGAGGAAGTTGCTGCCGCAACAAGCGCCAAAGAGATGCTTCGGCAAACTTTCGATGTAGAACTTACAAAAACAAGAACTTGGCTTCAAGAGCGTCGTGTCACCTTTAATGGTGATGCAAAGCTCACACAACTCTACAATACGAATCTGTTCTTCTGTATGTTCTTCTCAACCGGCATTACACTTGACACCGAAGAGTTGGTGCTCGTTACCAGCAGAAGCCCCCGCTACTATGTAAGTGCCGCTTATTGGGATCGAGACAGTCTGCTTTGGAGTTTCCCGGCTATTTTGGACGCCGATCCCGAACGTGCCAAAGAAATGCTTTCCTATGTATTCGGCCGACAGCGCCGAAATTTTGGCATCCATTCACGATACATTGATGGCACTGTTTTGGAGCCTGGCTTTGAGCTGGACGAACTCGTTGCCCCTCTTCTGGCGCTTGAACGCTACATTAACAAAACCGACGACAAATCCATTTTGAATGATTCCGATATCGCTCAAGGCATAAGCCTCATTTTGAATCGCCTGCGGCAGCATGAAGCCGCATCTTGCAGATTGTATGATACTTTCCTGCAGCCAACAGACGATGAGCACATTTACCCCTATATTACATACGATAATGTGCTTGTGTGGAAAGCACTTAAAGATTTGGCCCAGCTCACACCCCAGTATGCACATCTGAAAAAAACTGCGGATGAAATCAAAGATGCTATTATGACGCATTGTGTCCAAAAGGACGCAGAGGGAAAACCTTATTTCGGATGGTCTATTGATTTGAACGGCAGTCACGATGTTTACGACGAGCCGCCGGGAAGTCTACAGCTGCTTCCCTTGTTCGACTTTTGCAGTCCCACTGATGAGATATACCGCAATACCGTTGCAATGATTCGTTCCCCGGAATACAAATACAGCTTTGCTAACAGTCCAATCAACGAAATCGGGTGTCCACACGCACCTCACCCCTGGATCTTAAGTTTAGCCAATAGCTTGCTGTGCGGGCGCGTAGAACATTGCCGCGCCATTTTGGAAAAAATCTCTATGGACAATGGCATCGCATGCGAAAGCGTTGATGAAGTGACTGGTTACTGCACCACCGGCGAGGCTTTCGCTACCTGCGCAGGATTCCTTTGCCATTCTATCCGTGAAGCATTACTATAAAAGAAAGAAGGATGCTTTTATGCGTCAAGACATAATTTTGAAGCCTTGGCAAATTGAGCTTACGACAAATAGCACAAATGACAGTTTTGAAGAAAGCACTTTTTTCACTGGGAACGGACGCATGGGCATCCGTGGATATCTTCCATTCTGGCAGGAGAAGCGCACCTTTGAGACGGGTTTGTTCGTTGCCGGCATCTTCGGTGAAATCAAACCCGGCATCACCGATTTTGTGAACCTGCCTACCCCCGTATGGGGAAATATCGAATGTGATGGACATCCTATTACACTTTCCTCTCCTGTATCCAGCACGCTGGATATGAAAACAGGCGTTCGCTCGCAGTCTTTTTTGGCCCAAAGCGGTGAAACCACTCTAAATATTGAGCATCATGTGTTCTGCAGTATGTCCGATCCCTCACTGCTCGTACAGCGGCTTTCTTTCTCCGCATCACGCACCTCCGATATCGCGGTATACGCAGGAATTCATACTGCTTGCTGCAACTGCCCTGTCCCGGATGATCAGGTAAAAGAAAATCACGAAACCATCAAACTTGCCGAGCCCACCCAGCATGACATGTGCAAGGATTCTGTCGATTCTACTTTCTCTATTTTAGGTACCGGCTTGATTGTAAGAGAACAGATGTTTTTCCATACTTCTTTTTCAGATTCTGAAGACTATATCTCCGATGACAGTCTTGGAAAGCAGTGGCATGGGATTTTGCAAAGTGGTCAAAAGTTTGTTTTGGAGATCACCACACGCATCACCACAAGTCGAGATATCGACCCACTTATTGGGAGCAACGAAATCTCCGACACTTATGATGAACTGTTTGCAAAATCCTCTCTGGCATGGGCCTCTCGGTGGAACGAGTCGGATATCGAAATCGATGGAGCCCCTGATGATCAGTCCGCTGTGCGGTACAACATCTTCCAGCTTATCACCAGCTGTTCTGCCCGCGACAGCAGCGTAAGTATCGGCGCTCGCGGATTGACGCACACACGGTATAAAGGATGCTATTTCTGGGATACCGATCTCTTTATGTTATCCTTTTTCCTGTATACCCACCCCGAAGCCGCCAAGAGCTTAATGGAATATCGCGTAAGAACCCTTCCGCAGGCAAAAGAGAACGCCAAAAAGATGAACAATGCCGGCGCTCGGTATCCTTGGATGACATCTTTCGACGGTTCTGAGCAGTGCGAAAGCTGGGACATTGGTGCCAGTGAATTGCACATTACCGCAGATATTCCATTTGCTATGCAGCAGTATCTTGATGCCACAGGCGATGAGGATTTTCACCTGCAAGCTATGGAAGTTTACATCGAAACTGCCCGCTTCTGGTATAGCCGCAGCATCATTCATCCTGATGGCTCTGCTGACCTCATGTTCTGCAAGGGGCCTGATGAATATTGTGGCATTACCAACAACAATCTCTTTACCAATTGCATGGTAAAGTTCAATCTTGATTTGGCCATCAAGGCAGCGCTGAAGCTCAAGAAAACCGATCCCAATCGGTATTCGAAGCTTTCCCTCAGCGATGAAGAAGTTCTTGCCTGGCATTCTCTGCGAGACAATCTGAAAGAATGTCGCAATCCGCAAACTGGCCGATATTTGCCAGATGAGACTTTTACTCGGCTAGAGCCCGTAGACATTAAAACGCTCAAAACCGATGACGGTGCCAGCTATCATCATGTTTGCTTTGACCGTCTGCAAAGGTATCAAGTTATCAAGCAGGCTGATAC
>JABLTO010038100.1_pt1 | contig 11802 bp, 11 predicted proteins | sample 7160091 | NCBI WGS metagenome assembly JABLTO01 (sample SAMN14651225, study PRJNA627086) | human gut metagenome | isolation source: feces | host: Homo sapiens
AACTTTATTTTCATATTATTAATTAGTATCTATATTAATTTAATTAGCAAATTTAGCTACCACAGTATATTGCTCTCTAATAGCTCCACCTGTTACATAATATTCACCACATCTAAGCCATGCATGAGCCTTCATCTCATCTCCATCTTTCCTAACACCTAAATAAATAGTAGTAGAAATCCCTTTAGACTTAAGCATCCTTTGTGCAGTTAAGGCTTGCACTAAACATTTACTTTCCCAAGGAGTCTTACTTGATATTAAAGTAACAACCCATGAAATATGACTTGCAATCTTATAAACATCCCTTGTTTCCTTTTCTGCTGACTCCTTTTTATGCTTTCCCATACGCTTTCTTAACTTATTAAAAGGAAGAAATAAAATAAATGCCCTATAAAATCCCATATAGAAAAAAGCTTTAAGAAATTCACCTTTTAGTTCGTTACTAATCTTAAAGAATGTTTTTGTTTTTCTAGTTAATACTGATAAGATTTGCATTATTTAATCTTCCTAAAAATTCAATTACAGTATCTTTGCAAGTCTCTTCATCAACTTCATATTCATTACGTAAAGTATTAATTATTTCTTTAACATTTATAGGTTCACTGATGATTTCCCATATTCTACTTCCAACTTCATTCATCATGAAGTATTCACCCTTATCAAGGTTCATCATTACCTTTTCTCCATCTAAATCTGTATCATCTATTTCTAAATTTTTATTAATTACTGTATCTAAATTTATTCCAAAATCTTTTTTTATTTTTCCAATCTTACCTGTACTCTTCTTAAAATTTATCATATATTTATCCCACCTTATCTAATTTACATTTCACATTATTTATATCTATTATATAAATTTTACCAGTTGTTTCTAAATAATTAAATAATTCTTATTAGTTATTTATTTAATACACATAAGTATTAATTATTTTTTTACTAAGTATTATTAATGTTATTTTTAATATTTTATAAGTTAATTAACTAACAATGAGAGTATAAAAAAGATGACTTAAAAAGTCATCTAAAATTACAAATTAATTTCTACCTTCTATGAAAATACATCTTCTTGTGGTGGTTCTGGTTTTGGTTCATTTGGACAATTTCCTCCACCCTCAGGATGGTGTGGTGGTCTATGTGGATGCCCTGGTCCAAATCCAGGTGGAAATGGCTTACCTCCTGGCATACACCATTTTGTTTCTGCACTTCTTGCACCATAAGCCATAATAGCTCCTTCTTCACAATAACATGTTCCATCACATGTTGAATTTAAGCTTAAATAATTTACTTCCGGATTTCCCATTGTTTTTTCATAACTACTCCTCCTCACTTTAATAAACTAGCAATTTTTATTTGCAAATATTTGTAATACAATATTAATTATACATAAAAAAAAATTTTAAAATAATACTTTTTTACCATTTCCGTCCAATGTAAAGTGTTAATTTAATTCGGTAATTATCTTAAATAATTCTCCTTATATTTGCTCTATACTACAGCTTCTTTAACTTCAATTATTTCTCTCTCAATTAAATCAATTTGAGTATCTACTGTAAATTTATTTGCAGGTCTGGTTATCTTAAAGAACCTTATATTTTTAGCTATATCAACACATTGTTTAAAATATATTGGATCCATTTTTCCTAAATGTTTGATATATTCACCTCTATATATATTTTCAATTATATTATTTAACTTTTCACTACCTCTTAGTTCTTCAATAGTTACTTCCTCAACATCACCAACAGTTAATTTAACTATTGAAACTAGCTCTCTTCCTTCATAAACAAATTCATCTAATGCTGGTACAACATATTTAACTTCCTTATCACTCATAAAAGAAGTATTCTTTTCTTTATCATATCCAAACTTGTCCATAGCTGATTCACATAATTTTTGATAAGGGAATCCTGGCATTACATATGGAACTTTATCTATCTTAATTCCAGCAACATCATCAGATATAAACTTATATCCTTTTTCTCTTAATGCAGTAGTTAAAGTAGATTTTCCTGCACCTCTATCCCCTGTAAATATTACAGCCTTATTATCTATTTCAATTACTCCACCGTGAATAGCAACCATCTTCTTTTGAAGCATAATGAATCCTAAACAACTACACATTACGTAAATCTTCATAAGCTTCATATCTGAATTATCACATAATTCTACTTCTACTTTATTACCATTACTAACACAATAAGTTGCTATATCATTTATGTGAAACCATATTTTATTATCATTTAATTCTATTCTTTTACCTTCTCTTATCCCTTCTTTTATTTCATCAGACATTATTCCATATGATATAGATACCACATCTTCATCATTTATATTATCTAATTTTACAAATTCTTCAATTTCAATTTCTGACTTAATCTTTAATCCATATACATAATAATTATTTATCACTCTAATACCCCTCATTTTTACAATATATGTAACTATTATTCTATTATACTCTCTTACCAACCTACAATAAATTATTATTTAGTAGTAGTTTTAAAGTATTATTTTCTGAAAAAAGATACATCTAATTTCATAAATAATTATTGATATTTATATTTTCACCCTAAAATTTTACTACTTTAGTAGTAACTACTTATATTAAAGCAAAAAAAATGACTTAACCTGGTCATCTTAATTCCTTAATATTAATTCTTTGATATTAATACTCTAAATACTAATAATAATTAACATATGCAATCCGCAAATTTTGCTACTACAGCAAATCCCTTCATTTCACTTCCACCAGTAACACAATACTCTCCACTTCTTATCCATGAATGAGCAATCATCTTACCACTTTCATCTTTCTTTACTCCTAAATATAAAGTACTCGATATTCCCTTTCTTCTTAACATTTTTTGCGCCGTCAGAGACTGTACTAAACATTTACTTTCCCATGGTGTAAATCTAATAACATTAGCAATTATACAAGATATATGTTGTGCCTCTTTATAACTACTATTATCAATAATTTTTTCAGATTCTACTTTACTAGTTCCAATTTTTTTTCTTAACTTATTAAAAGGAACAAATAAAATATACATTCTAAAAACTCCAGTATAAAAATATGCATATAAAAAATCAAATTTAGTTTTACTATCACTCTTAATAAAAATTTTTGCTTTTCTCAATATTATAGAAATCTTCCCCATACTTACTTCCCCCTATAAAGCATAATAAATAAACTATATTTTATATTTTATCATCCATTGTTTCATTTTTGAATATTTACCTTTATTTTCTATTATGGTAACATATTATTATCCGTAAATTTTAGAAAGAGAGGAACATAAATTGAAAAATTCTATATCAAAGCTGAAGTGGATATTTACTCAAAGTAAATCCGCATTATTTCCTTTATTAATAATAGTCATATTAGGTGGAATAACATCTATTACCTCAGTATATAGAGCCTTAGCTTCAAAAACACTAATAGATTCTGCTACATATTCACAAAATAACTTAATTGCTAAATGGACTATAATATTAATATCACTTTTATTAATTGAAATAACATTTAAAGGTATTTCTTCAGTTCTATCAACATTTTGCACAAATAAAATTTCAAATAAGCTTCAAGAAAAAATATTTAAACATATAACTTATAGTGAATGGCTTGAAGAATCTAATTATCATAGTGTAAATTTATTAACACGTCTTACTAATGATGTTGATACAATAACTAATGTTATAGTAAGTGTATTTCCTGGAATAATCTCACTATTAACAATACTTATATTTTCATTTATAACATTACTTTCTTTAGATCCTATAATAGCTATTGTTGCTATAGTATTTTGTCCTGCTTTGATTGTATTTACAAAATTACTTACTAAAAAACTTAAGAAGTATTATATAGATATACAAGATGAAGAAGTTAAATATAGATCCTTTATACAAGAAAGCATTAACAATACTTTAATAGTAAAATCATTTACTCTTGAAAATTCTAATATAAATAAACTAAAAAATATACAAGCTACTAAATCAGGACTAGCAATGAAACGTAGTTTTCTCACAACATTTGTTAACTTACTTATACAATTAGGGGTTTATGGTGGAAATATTTTTGTTATGTGTTTTGGTGCCTTTAAAATTGCTATTGGTTCATCTTCATTTGGTACCTTAACAGCATTACTTCAATTATTTAGTAATATTCAAGGTCCATTTGCAGCATTATCACAATGTATACCTCAAATAATCTCTGCAATTGGGGCTACTGAAAGACTTATGGAAATAGAAGCATTAACATGCGAAGATACTTCGAAATCAAAACTCAAAGATATATCTAATAACTTAAGCATTGCTGGTAAAAACATAAACTTCTCCTATAAAGAAGATTTACCAATACTAAAAAATATAAACTTTAATATAAATCCTAGCGAAATCGTTGCATTAGTAGGACCATCAGGTGAAGGAAAAACTACATTAATAAGACTTATTCTTTCACTAATTCATCCTACTTCAGGAAATGCATATATCTCAAATACTTCAATAAATGAAGACATTATACCAGATCATCGTAATTTAATTTCTTATGTACCCCAAGGCAATACACTATTTTCAGGAACTATAGAAGAAAACCTCAAAATAGGTAACAAAGATGCTTCAATGGAAGATATAATAGATGCTTGTAAAATAGCTTGCGCTTATGATTTTATAGATTCATTAGACGATAAATTTAATACTTTAATTGGAGAAAAAGGACTTGGTATATCAGAAGGTCAAGCTCAACGTCTTGCTATTGCTAGATCATTATTAAAGAAAAGTCCTATATTAATATTAGATGAAGCTACATCCTCTTTAGATGGAGATACCGAACTTAGAGTATTAGAAGGTATAAAAAGCCTTAAACATAAACCTACTTGCATTATAATAACTCATAGACCTTCAGCCTTACAAATATGTAATAGAATATTTAAACTTCAACGTGGATATCTTAAAGAAATTGAATGTCCTATAAGCGAAGTAGCTGCTGGATATAGATAGCTAATAATAAAAAATCCTCCTAAAATTTATATAGTATATTATTACAAAATTATCAACTAATCATGCAAAAAAGACAGTAGATGGATTTGTATTTCACATAAATCCATCTACTGTCTCTTCCCAAATGAAGCTTATTTTATATCTTCTTTTATGAATTAACTACTATTTCTTTATTATCAACTATTTCTCTATATTGCAATAAAAATCTATAAAAAACTAATGGTATCAAAATTAGCTTAACTTCATTTTGAATTACATTATCATTAAGTGATTCAAGATTTTTATACTTATCCATCAATCTTTCTACCTTTTTAACATCAATATACCTTTGTACATCTACATCATTTAGCGCTTCCTTAACCTCTCTAAAAATATTGGTCCAATCCGGTTTTAACCTATCAACCCAATCAGCACTTTGTCTTCCTCTTTTCCTCCAGTTAGTTCTTATTTGTTCAGGCAAATAACCTTCCATAGCACTTCTAATTAAATATCTTTCCTCACCCTCGTGAACATATTCCCCACTAGGTATACTTAAACAAAATTCCATTATTCTCTTATCTTTAGTAGGATCTCTCTTGATAATTCCATATTTTAAAGAATCCTTAGTTTCCATTATAGCTATATGAGATAAAGTTGCTTCATCTAATATATTCTTTCTTATTTGCTTTAAAGTTTTAGTTTTAGCTATTATAGGGTTATAATCATTTTCCTCAAATCTTTTTTCAATATTATATTTCTTTGCTAAATCTAACTTTACAACACTATCTTCAATTCTATTTTCAACAGTGTACTCTTTCCTATGCCTAAACTTTCTAATTCTATAAGGTATACTATTGGCAAAAATAGTTCTATAAATTTCCTTCTTAGGCTTTCCATATCTTTTGTTAGCTGAATTTACTTCTTTAATTATTTCAATTATATTTCCTTGATGTAATAAAGTTTGAATATGAGTGAAAAAATTTCCAAATGAAATGCTTACATTTCCATTTTGCCCTACTAACATAATCTTCACATTTTCTTCTGAACATTTCTTAGCCATACCTGTTACCCAATAAGAGTTTTCAATTGTTTTTATAGGTTGCTCAAAAATACTTATGAATTCATCTATATTAGTTAATGAATTAATACCATCATTTCTACAATACTCAACTTGTAAATTACCACAATACTTCTTTAATACCTCAACAAAATCACTCTCATCAGCAATTCTTCCACCAACAACCTTATCTTTATAACTATTTAAAGGTACAAAGCTATACCCCTTTAAAACTTTACCTTGCTCCTTTAAAGTTTTAGTTGCAATAGCAGCTATAGATCCAGAATCAAGACCTCCACTAACCATTATTCCAACATCACCACAAGTTCTTAATCTACAATTAACAGCTTCTTTAAATATATCTAAAAACCTATTTTTATATTCTTCATGATTTTTTAACTTTAAAGGTTTTAACTCCTTTAAAGGATTCCAGTACTTATTTTTTATAATTCCATTTTTTCTTACAATCATAGTTGTTGCTGCTTCTACTTGATAAATTCCATTATAAATAGTTTCTACTGCTTCAGAATTATGCATTGGTCCTGCTAAAGCAAAAAAATCAGTTAACCATCTTTCATTTAAGCCATCATTATATACTTTAGGAAATATTAAATTACTTAAAGTACCAAAAGCAAAAACTCCATTATTAAAAGTATAATAAAAACTTCTACTTCCCATATGATCTCTTACACAAAATAACTCCTGATTTTTTTCATTCCAAATTACAAAATTAAAATCACCTAATAAATACTTAGGACACTCATTTCCCCACTTTTTATAAGACATTAAAATAAGTTCACTATCTGTTATAGTATTATTTATTTTATGACCATCATTATTAAATATTTCAATTAACTCTTTTCTATTATCTAAAATTGCATCACAAACTAAAATTAATTCATTATTACGTAAAGGTATTACTTCACTTTTATTTTCCTCTGTAATAAATATTTGCCCACTAGTCATTAGATAATTATTTCTTAATATGTAATCTATATTATCTACCTTATATAAATTTATAGTTTCTATCATACTATCTTTTAGATTCTCACTAATTCTCTTATTATTAAAATCTATTACTCCACCAATAATTCCACTCATTTTATCATACACCCCTTCTTTATATATAAATAAAAAAACCTAAGGAAAGTATTTAACCTTCCCCTAGATTTTTTATACTGAAATAATATTAGCTTCTGCTATCCCAGTAGTTTCCATTTGAATCATAAGTAGTTGCATCAACAGCATTAATGTGTTCTGAACTTTTTTCAGTTGATTGTACTCCTAATTTGTTTAATTCTGGTTTTTCCCATTTTTTCATTTCAATTCCCTCCATTTTATATAATTTTATATAATAACAAGCTATAAAGCTTACTATTGACTTAATTGATTATTCTTATTACTATGATATTTACTTTTTTTCTTAGCTACTTCTATAAATATAATGATAAATACAGCTAATATAGAAATAGTTAATCCTAATAATAATCCCGGAGTTTTGTACTTAAATTCAATAGTATGACTACCTTCATTAAGTTCTATTCCTATTAATCCATCTAATATTTTTATATATTCAACTTCAGCACCATCTACAGTTACCCTCCATCCTTCATCATAAGGAATAGAAGTGTATAATAAAGTTTTATCATCTGTTACATTAATATCTCCATTAACATAACCATCTTTATATACTGTATTAGTTATTGTGTTTTTACTTAAATCATTATAAATTTCTTCAAATTTACTTACATCACAAGAATAAACTTGCAATTCCTTTAATGAAAACTGCTCCCTTTTTAAATTAACTTCTATTTTTATTTCATCACCTTTTTCATATGTTCCAATGTATTCTACATTATAATTTCCACTATCAAATTGAGGAAATTCTTTAGAATCATTTATAGTAACTAAAACTTGATTATAATTATTAATCTTGTTTTCATATAATTCAGATTTTAAAAACATATATACTGGATTATTATCACTAGCCTCAATAGTAAATATAATGCTAGCATCTTCATCCTCATTTATTTTTTGATAATATGTTTCGCCTTCCTTAGTTGTTGAAGTTAAATTATTAGATTCTATTGTCTTTATTTCTAAAGGCTCATTAATAATTTCTTCACTCTTTACCATTGAACTTAAAATATTATTATTTAAATCAAATGTATTAACATTTGAGGTTTCTACATCTTTTAAATCATCATTAACCATAAATGCTATTGGTAATGCAAAAGGATTTTCATAAACTATATAATCATCTTGCTCCAAAACCTTTTTATAGTAATTATTTTCTGTATACTCATAGCTTGAAAATTTTTCTGCCCTTACTGCAGCTATTTGATATTTAAGTCCTAACAAAGAGTCAACGCTAATAATTCCCCCTCTGTTATATCCCTCAAAACTTGGTGCAGTCTTAAATCCCATCTTTTCCATGAATTCTTTTGTATTAATATCATTTGATGAACTTGAATGAGTAATACCGTAATAATTTAATAACATTGAATCATCATAAGTATTAGTAAATACTTCTTCCATTCTATAGAAGTTATCCATTCCTTCTTTTAGTTCATCAACTATAGATTGCATATCATTTATATAATTATATATATATTCTCTTGGTGCATATGATTGTAATACCAAGCAACTATATGCATTAATGAGTAATTCTATTGAAACAAATAATCCTATTGCTACCTTAACAATAGCCTTTCTATTTTTAAATTTATTTAAAATTTTCAATAATATTACATACAATATGAAAAATAAAAATGTTGCTAATACTTTTGTCTTAGTTAAGCCTTCATAATCAACAAATGCGATCCATAAGGATATTCCAGTACCTAATAAAAATATTATTGATATTTTTATTTTTGATAAATTTTCATTACTTATAAACTCCTTATAAGCTAAAGTAATAGCTAAAAATGATATTAAAAATGAAAATCTATATTCAAATCCTACAGGATAATCAAACCCATGCCATATTAAATTTAATGTACTTATAAAAATACTTAATAAAAGTACTACCATTAATATTCCTGAAGAAATTCTCTCTTTTTTAGTTATGTTTTTATTCATGAAATATAGTAAAAATAATATAGTTATAATTACTCCACAATATATATTAGGATAGCTCCCTGTAATTTGTTTTAAGCTATAATTACCTATAAAAAGCTTGGCTATTATTTCTACTGGTTTTATTACAACCTCAGGAGCTGATTCAAACAACTTAAATTCAGCCTTTCCTGAACTTAGTGATAATATTGTTGGAACAAGTATAAATGCTGACAATGCACCTGATATAGCAGATGTTCCTATAAATATTCCTATCTTTTTTAATGATATTTTATCCTTTAATACTATTTTATAAATAAAATATAATACTGAAAAAATACATACCATATAACCTATATAATAATTTGAAACTATTGTCATAAATAAAGTTATTACGTATAATTTATATTTATTTTCATTTATGAGCTTATCTATTCCTAGCATTACTAATGGTAATAATATTATTGCATCTAACCACATTATATTAAGTTGAAAGTTAATGTTATAAGCCATAAAACAATAACATAATGAAAACATTAATGTTGTTATATCTTTTTTCTTATAAGTTTTACTTAAATATATTGTAAATGTTAATCCTGCAAATCCTAATTTAATTAATGTTATAAGTGCTATAACTTCTCCTATATATTCTTTTGGAAACAAAGCTATAATTAAATTAAAAGGACTTGCCATATAATAAGCAAATAATCCTACAGTATTCCCACCTAAACTTTTACTAAAGCTATAAAATATACTTGCATCCCCTGATAATATATCTTTTACTCTTGATAGAAAGGCTACATATTGTAAATACATATCACTTGTTATTAAATTTTTATTTCCAAATGGATATATTTTTATTACTGCATAAATTATTCCCATTAATATAATTGGAATAATAAATGATAATAAGTAAATATAATTTTCTTTAAGCTTCAACTTTAAATTCTTCATTAATCTCAATATCCTTATTCACTAGTATTTTTTGATCTTTAATTATATATAAAGGTCTTTCCTTTATTTCTAAATATACTTTTCCTAAGTATTGCCCAAGTATTCCAAATAGGAATAACTGAACACCACTTATTAATAAAGTAACTAATATCGATATTAAACTACTTGATATAACTGAATTAGTACTTATTCCTTTAATTATTAGATATATGCCAAGAATTGTAGATATTAAGCATAATATTAAACCTAAAAATGATGAAATAATTAATGGTACTGTTGAGAATCCTATTATTCCATCTAAAGAGTACGTAAATAATTTAAAGATAGACCATTTGCTATTTCCAGCGACTCTATTAATATTTTCATGTTCTATCCATTTAACATTAAATCCTACCCATTGAAATATTCCTTTAGTAAATCTGTTTTTTTCTTTAATTGAAAGTACTGCATCAACAAATTTTCTATTCATCATTCTATAATCCTCTTCACCTTCTCTAAATTCTAGCTTTGTAATTTTGCTTGCTAGCTTAAAGAATGCCCTTGAAAAAAATGCTCTTATTTTACTTTCTCCAGTTCTATCTTTTCTGTATGCAGCAACGCTATCATACCCTTCTTTTGCTATTCCATAGTACATATCCTTTATTAATCTTGGTGGATGTTGTAAATCTGCATCTATTATAACTACATAATCTCCTATTGCTGCTTTTAATCCAGCATATATTGCTGCTTCCTTTCCAAAATTTCTTGAAAATGATATATACTTAACTCTACTATCAATCATTGAATAATTTTTTATTATACTTAATGTTTTATCTTTTGAACCATCATCTATAAATAATATTTCAAAATCCACATTTTCAATTTCAGAGGCGACCTTAATCATCTCATTATAAAAACTTTTCAATACATCTTCTTCGTTATAGCATGGTACTACAACAGTTATTGTCTCCATGAGATTAGCCCCCCCCTTATCTTTCTAACTTCAATTATTTAACTTAATTATTTAATTGATTTACTTTTTGAAATACAAATATTTTACTAAATATAAAATTTAGTACTACAACTATTACCCCTATTGCCAATTTGGATATGATATCATTTACTTTCATCATGTCTACTAATAAAAATAGTAATAATATTTCTATAACTCCAGATGTTAATCTACAATTTACGAATTTAATAAATTCCTTAACCATTACATCCTTCCTTTTATCTTTACTATTAAACACATAAAATTTGTTAGTTATATATGCAAATACAACTGATATTATCCAAGAAATCGTATTGCTTATAAGATAATTAATATTTATAATGTTCGAAAAAAAATAATATGATATTAAATTTACTATTGTTGTTAATATCCCAAAAATCACATAAGAAATAGTCTCTTTATTTAAGATTCTCCTTATATTATTCATTTATTTTCCCCTTAAGTTATTTACTTAGATTATATACCTCGTTACATTTTTTGGAAATTATTATTTAGAATTACTTATGTTCATATCCTATTATAGTAACCCCCTCAGAATCATTAATTTATATATTTTTTCGATATTCTATATAAAAAAACGAGCAATTATTCACCTGTGTTTTTGTAACTTTTATAAATTTTATCTGTTTTTATTGTTCATTTGCTTCTTTATCTAAGATCGTATAAATTTAAAATATTTTTTATAATATTTTAAATTTAATATTTTTTATCTATTACAATATAAAAAGGGGCTGTATCAAAATAAATTTTGATATTAGCCGATAAAAAA
>JABLTO010059501.1_pt1 | contig 11802 bp, 10 predicted proteins | sample 7160091 | NCBI WGS metagenome assembly JABLTO01 (sample SAMN14651225, study PRJNA627086) | human gut metagenome | isolation source: feces | host: Homo sapiens
AAGCACAATTTGTCGTTTTATTCTCTTAGGCTCCTTTATTAGCCTGTATGCAAATTCCAAATTGTGCTTTACCCACCATTTAGGTGCTCTTTCAACGCGACCGGTATATACATCAAAACTTCCTCCCAATCCCTGAAATATAGCATCGTGATGTTTCTGAATATCCTCCATCAGCAATTCTTGCTTAGGAGATCCCATAGCAACAAATACCACGTCAGGCTTTACTCTCACAATATCTTCAATCAACGCTTGTTTTTCCTCATCCGTTTTTAGGTAACCATTACGATATCCTAGTATATTTATTCCCTTATATTCTTCTTTTAATTTAGCAACAACATCTTCAATTACCTGCTTCTTAGCACCTATCAAGTAAAAACTCTTTTCTTCGCAATATTTACTAATAATCTTAATCCATAATTCACAACCTGGTATTTTACAAACATCTTTATATCCTTTCCGTTTCAAAGCCATCACTGCACCAGCACCGTCACAATAACCAATATTCCGATTAATAATATAACGAGTTTCCTTTGTAGCATTCAATATTTTCTCAGCATTAATAGCAATAAGAATACCTTTCCTCTCATTTACGTAATTTAATAACTGCGCTTCCGAACTAAAAGGGAAAATTTCCACCCCGTTTACAACAATCTTATGCATCTTAATTTATAACCTTTTAATAATAAATTTATATGTATTATTATCTACTATTCCTTTATCCCAAAAGTTTTAAGCCTTCAATCTTTGTAGGATCGTCAGCTACAGCGTAATTGAGATGTTTTTCGTTGTAACTCTCCCTGCACCTATCCCACACCATTGTCTATTCTTTCTAACTTTGATGGAATAATTACACAAGAACCGATCCAAACACCATCACCACTTTATATTTTAATTTTACTAGACGAGTCTTGCAATTTCATAGGAATATCAATTTTATCAAAATGAGACCCAAGGTATCAACATTTTTCTTCTTATTATAACATTATTAGCTAACCCAGAACTACATTTTGCATTTTAAAATTACATTCTAATCCCGAATTATTTCCGTCCTTTAATTCTCATTTTTAATGTTTAAATCTATAGTTACCTCTCGTATCTAGTAAATTATAATAATTAAAAAAGGATCTTATTTTACAGGATATTTTTCCAAAGAGTATTGTTGAAAAAGACAAATAGTAAACCATTACATAATATATGAGTAAACAAATTATATAAATAATATTTTTGATAAATAAAATCTTAATCAATCAACCTCAATAATTGAGCATACAACTCCCTTCCAACTATTTCTGAAGCATACCGTTGCGCTTTCCTTTTAGCAGCTTCAGTCATTTTTTGCTTTTCAGAACTAGATAAAGATAGATATAATTCAATTTTATTAGAAAGTTCTTCCGCATTTCCCGGAGTAAAAAAGAATCCATTTTCTTTATCTTTGATATAGTCTTTTAATCCACCGATATAACTACCGATCACAGGAACTTCACAAGCCATTGCTTCTAATCCAACTAATCCTAGACTTTCTTCCAAACATGTTGGAAAGATAAATAAATCTAAAGTACAATATATTTCAGGAAGAGAATGATAAGGTATTGGACCTATATATTTAATCAAATTATCAAGATATAAATCTCTTATTTTTTTCATCATTTCTTTTTCTAATGTACCACGACCAGCAATGATAGCAGTATACGAAACTCCCCTTTCTCGCAATATAGATAAAGCATCTATCAATGTATCCCACCCTTTTCCTTTATCTATCCGCGAAATATATCCTATTATAGGAATCTCATTTTTCACTTTCGGCCTCTCTTTATAAAATTCAACACCCACCCCGCCAGAAGAAGATACAAATATCTTATCCCCCTCTAGCTCAGGAAATTCGCATAACAATATCTCCTTAAAAAAAAAGGAAGGTGAAACAATCATCCTTGCATTCCGTAATACAGGACGTGCATATTGCTTCATCTTTCCTGCTATTTTCCCATGAGTCAATACGTCCCCTCCATGCACATTAAAGACTAAGGGAAGTTTTCGAAATAGTAAAGCTAAACGGATAGGGATAATAGGATAGGTAATTGTATGTACATAGACAATATCATGTTTCCGAAACAGTAAAGAAAAAAGTATACTAATATAAAATTTTACGTATTTAAACAGCTTCCTTCCATACTCCCCATCACGCCCTTTAATAACGATTATATTAGTTTTGCCCTCAGTGTTTAACACCTTCATTTGTTCCACAAAAGTTTGTACAAAAGTCCCATACACAGGATCCTTAACAGAAGGATACATATTAGAAATAACCAAAATTTTCATGCAAACTAATACAAACGCAGATTAAACAATAAAATAATAAAAGCCGAGAAAAACAAATATACAGTAGTAAGATATTTGTTTCTATATTCCATTCCAGCTATCATCAATATAAAAAAACATGGCATTATAACATATGAATACCTATATTCAATCATATGACCAGACACAATTAACAGTAAAACATTAAACAGAACGATACTTATTAAAGGATAAAATTGCGTTTTCTTATGCTTAATAAAAAAATATGAACCTAATAATACAAAGATTGAAAAAAAGAATTTCACTATGGAATAAACAAGCATAATCAAATCTTGAGGTGTTGCTACTTGAAAATATTTTGGTATTGGACTTAAAAATGCAAGCAAATACGAAACATACTTAAACAATATGCCATTAGACGAAAATGTTTCTTCGGTATTTAACAAAGCATAATATATCGCTGGGAAATAGTACACCAACAAACTCGTAAAATAAAGGCATAGAACAATTGAAACTATACAAATTACCCCAAAATAACGATTATAGAGATATGGAAACCAATAGTATCCAATGTATATAATTATAAAAAACAAAGATAAATAATAACGAAAAAACCAAGTGGAAGTTATTAACATCCATACTAGTATATGCCATCCAATATTCTTTCTCTCCTTACATTTATATATACTCCAAATAGTAGCCACAGATAAGAACAAAAATAAAGGTTCTTTAAGTCCAGATGCATTCAAATAGACAGATGCCGTATTTAATCCCCATAACAAAGTTATCCATTGAGATTTATATCTATCATACAATAGCATATTAGAAAGATCATACGTCATAATACAAACAATTGTTTGCATCACGCAATTAATAAATATCAACAATATTATCGAATTTTCCAAACTTCCTCCCAAAGTATATACACATTTCAAAAACAACGGATAACCATAATCAGACAAATCATAAAAATAACGTTCTATTACCCTAATAGATTCTATCCAATTCATATCCTTTATTTGAAACGCAATCTGGGAATATAAAACAGAATCGACCGCATTGAATCCAAAAGCACTACTAGTTTTAAATAAAAAGTACCAATGTAAAATATAAGAGAAGATGATTTGATAACTAAAGATAAGCAAAAACAGTTCTTTTACTTTCAACTTTAGCCCTAAATATAAAGAAGAAAAAAAAGAAAATATTGTAAATATCTGCCAACATACAAACTCCCCATTTATTGTATCAGTAACCAAAATTAACCCTATGTATAAAAGAAAGCTAATCAAGAAAGATAACAGAAGGTATTTACTATAATAACTATGTATTATCATTAGTTGGTGCTTATTTCGCAAGTTGAGTATATAATTCACTATAACTATTTATCATTTTATCTACTGTAAAACGTTTAGCGTTTATCCTGCCCTTTTCAATCAATGAATTTCGATAACTTACATTTTTAATTAGAAGCAAAAAACCTTTCCGAATATCATTTATATCATGAGGATCTACATAATATACGGCATCTCCTGCTATCTCAGGAATAGCCCCCATACGACTAGTCAATACTACCCTCCCAGTAACGTTAGCTTCTATTATAGGCATTCCAAATCCTTCATAAAAAGAAGGAAAACTAACAATGTCACATAGTTTATATAATTCAATTATTCTTTTGAAATCAACATCATATTCTGATACATAATTTATTTCATTTTCTTCCAGAAGTCTCTTTTGCTCCTTACTTAGCTTGCCTACAATATATAACACACACTCAATTCCTTGTAATGCTTCAATAACATGAGCTAAGTTTTTACGCATACCAGTACCTATCTGCAAAATTATCGGTTTTTGAGTATTAAAAGTATGTTGCGTATATTCTAATTTGGGATTATAACAATTATAAATTACCAAAGATCTGTTTTCTGAACCAGAATATAATTCTTTCAGTTCTTGCTTAGTATGTTCTGAAATGCAAGTTAATCTATCAGCAAAATACAAAGGGAATGCCATTAACAATTTCTTTCGTATCCATCTTTTTATTACTGATTGAGACATCAATCCTGTCCCAACATCATGCCAAGTTACAACTTTTTTATTTTTCAAAAATGGAATTACATAACAATCAGAAGGAGAGAAAAAGTGATTTATGTCTCCTTGATGTTTCCGTGCATAACATATATTTTTAACTATTTTACTAAAAGAGTTACCCGTCTCTGGAAATATGACTAACTCTAAATCAGGGATTTTAGAAATCAAAATATAAGCAAGTTCCTCTATGCTATTCTCCCCAGATATTTTTTTTCGTAGAAATAACACCTTTTTAACTGTCTTTTCCTTCATATTTATTAATTATTATTGACAATAGTAAATCCTGAAAAGAAACTGGAACGTACAATAGAATAGCTTTCCAAATCCATTCCTTACACGAAGTGGGAAAGTATCTTTTTTTCATATTTTCTTTCTCCGCTTTACAAGATTCTAGAAACTTCACCCTTTCAAGTTTAATCGGTTTTGACAGATAACAAAAACGAATTGCTTTAACATGAATTCTTGCTACATCATGCCTGATCTGCTTCAAATAAGATGAATCCTCAATTTGGAATTTGCCTATAACCAGTTCGAGTTTATTTGAAAATAAGTGATAAGCTAACTCAATCTGCTCATAAGGATGTATTCGATGAGTCAAAGATCCCTCCACTTGCCTATATTTATATTTAGCACCAGACAACAAGCGAATGCTTTTTACATTATATAAATATTGAAGATAAAATATATGATCTTCATGAAAGCGAAACGCTGTATTAAAAGTTATACAATTTTCCCGAATTACGTTTATATTATATAATTTAAGATATGGCCCCCCCGAATGCAACAATCTATGCTCAACAATTCCATTCTTAACATTTTCTCCCAATAAATATATTTCCGGATATATAATATGATTCAATCCTTTGTTTCCAGTACAATCTACATATTCCATTCCTTGCATCTCCAAACAATATTTATCAGGAACACCGTACTTAAAAAAGACTTTCAAATAATCCTTTTCAAGAATATCATCTGAATCAACAAAACACACCCACTCAGTAGAAACCTTCTCCAAAGCAAAATTTCGAGCAGTACTTGGTCCATTATTAGGAAGATGCCATACTGTTACACGTGAGTCTAGCAATGCAAATTTTTCACAAATATCTCTAGAGTTATCTGTACTTCCATCATTAACTAAAAACAAATAGAAATCAGAAAAAGATTGATCCAATATACTGGAAATGCATTGATCCAAATATTGTTCTGCATTATATACAGGAACAATCACAGATAATATTCTCTTTTCAATATCATTTCTCATAACCTCCAAAATAATGAACACATTTTATTTACCAATATCCATTTCGTCTTATAAAATATTTCTCGTTCCCTTCTTTTTAATATTTTCCAACCTATTACATTTATTTCCACACCTAGCCATAATAAAATATCAGCTACTTTCAAATCAAAACATCCCCTCGTTTTGATATAATATTTCATAAAACTTTCCAACATCATTCGTATTCTTGTTTCAGGCACTTTAAAACTTTGTCCCTCCAAATGAGCAATTCTTGATTGAAGCACGCTCTTTATTATATATCCATTTTTTTATTCTCCAAGATAATTCAGTTTATTCTGAATACATAAAAAAATCAGGATCAAATATTCCAACTTCATCTAATACTTTACGAGAAACCATCATACTAGCTCCCGAAACATTTCCTACAGCAATAGGATGAGAGGTATAGGTAAAAGAGGCTGATAAATAAATCTATTACTTATTCCCATCACAAGTACTGCTAACTCTTCTGAGAAAATTCCAGATCTAAAACGATGATAAAAATACACTAGCTTTTAGTTAATATTATACAGGTTCCTTCCGCAAGCCCCAACTTTAGGATGAGTATATAAATAATCAGATAATATTTTTACTGAATTGAGAAGTAAAAGTATATCAGAATTGAGAAGTAGAATATTTCTTCCCTTAATCTTCTTTATACCTTCGTTATTTACTCTACCCAAACCGACCCTTCCTTTTAATCCAACAATAAAAAATTACCATTTTTTTCTAACAATTGCTTTTTGGGGAGGGGGGGGAGATATCATTAGAAACATTACTAATAACAATTATTTCAATAGTAAGATCTTTTATTTTATGAAATAAAGAATCTATTGCATTTACTACCAAAGATGTGATGTCATAATTTACAATAATAATCGAAACATCAATATTTGTCATTCTCATCTATTTATACAATTCGTTACTATATTGCTTATTGTGATTTTTTACACTCGTAAAAAATTCAAAATACAATTAATATTTGTTTTAACAAAATTATACATTATTCTACGTTCCGAACTTGTTAATCCTAATAGATAAATACAAATCAAAACATATAATACAGCTAAAGACAAATATAAAGCCAAGCAGCCCAAAGAAAGTTCTTTAGGCAGAGAAAGCCAAGATAAGACTGGAAGTATGCATAGCAAAGGAGGTAATATCGGACAAATTATTTTCTTTAAATAACTAGTAAAAGGCATCTGAATACGAGGACAAACAATCCACACACGAATACATTGAGTAACTAATTCCACAAAAAAATATACTAACATCACATCATTTGGAGAAATATGATATACTTTCAACAAGACATAAGCAATAGGCACAACTGTTAACAAAAAAGTTCCTTCATAAATTTGAAATTTTCGAATATCGCCAGTAGCATGTATAGCACTAATTAATGCTACTTTTAAGGACTCCAACAAACCTATCATTAACATGATTCGCACAAATCCTACCGTATATCCAGGAACTACCCCAAGCCAAATTTTCAATATAGGATCTACACACAACATAATCGGGAAAGTTAGCACCAACATTAAAAAAAAACCATATTTTGATGATGCCACCACCAATGTATGCATATATGACAAATCAAAAGTAGCATAGGACTTTATAATTTGTGGTCTAACTGCCATCTGCATATTCTGCATAAATGTCATTACCGCCGCCTGCACTTGTACTGCAATACCACGAGCAGCATTGGCTACTGGACCAAAAAACAAATTCAAAAGAATATTGATTCCTTGCGTATATCCTACAACTGCTAGGTTTCCATTTACTGTCCAACCAGCATAAATTGAAATTTCTTTAACTAACTGTGGGCTCCAACCAAACAGAATCTTACTCTCTGAAAAATGGCTAGAACAATAACATCCATATAAAAATCGGATAAATATTTGCACGATCAGATATAACACAGCATAAGTGATCAATTTATCTTGTGAAATATATACCAAAAAATAAACAATGCCTAATTTTAAAGCTACCTCAATTACAGAAATATAAGCAAATGCACTCATTCGCTCGTGGGCTACAACTAATGAATTATAAGGTACACTTATTATAGACACAACTGCAGTCAGAATGGAACAATGATATACCCACAAGGCTGCTGTCAGACGTTCAGGAGGTATAACTAGTTTATGATAAACAAACCATAATCCTAGCGTCTCTCCCAATAGAATGATAACAACAGCAAGAATAAGATGTATAAAAACAACCGTAGAGAAGACTTTCCTTAATTCCTTCTTATCGTTTTTTCCTAACGAAAAAGTAATAAAGCGTGAACTGGCTCCCCCTAATGAAGAATTTAAAAATCCTAACATAGAAATCACACCACCCACAACATTATAAATACCAAAGTCCTCTACACCAAGAGTATTCAGAATGATGCGCGAAGTATATAACGTAACTGCCATAATAAGCAGCATACGCATATATAACATTAGGGTATTTTTTGCTATGCGCTTGTTTTTACCAACGGATGTATGCAATATCTATCTATTATTTGTATATCCCACAAAAATCAAGAATAACTTTATCCTTTCGATAAGGAAGACTCGTGAAAAGATCATGTGCAACCATAAACACAACAATATCAGCTTTATCATAAGCCTCCTCATAATCAGTCAACTTAAATACGTTATGTTCTTTCACATTAGGCTCAACTACAAATATAGTGGCATTATTACAATTTTGCATTACTTTTGTCGTGACATACTTTGCTGGCGACTCACGCAAATCATCAATATTAGGCTTAAATGCTAGTCCCATCATGGCAACAATAGGCTTACGATGATTCTTCAATTCATATTCAAGCATTGCGTTTTTTACTTTCTCAGCACACCAGAAAGATTTGTAATTATTGATTTCTCTTGCTTTTCCTATCAACTGAGATTCAGCAGGAAACTCGGCTGTTATAAAATAAGGATCAACTGCAATACAGTGACCACCTACTCCACACCCTGGCTGCAATATATTAACACGAGGATGTTTATTTGCCAAATTAATCAACTCCCACACATTTATATTCGCTTTATCACAAATCATTGATAATTCATTTGCAAAGGCAATCTGAACATCACGAGAAGAGTTTTCTGTAAGTTTACACATTTCCGCAGTTCGAGCATTAGTTTTATGTAACACACCTCTAACAAACTGAGAATAAAAATTAATAGCCTTCTCTGTTGACTCTGGATTTAATCCACCAATAACACGGTCATTATGTATCAATTCATATATTACATTTCCAGGTAATACACGCTCGGGACAATATGCTATATAAATTTGTCCTTCAAGTTCTGGGCGCTCTGCATAAATAATACTCGCCATTAACTCTGTGGTTCCAACTGGTGAAGTTGATTCTATCACATAAAGATCCCCTTCCTTTAAATACGGAATTACGGAACGCGTAGCTGCTTCAACATAAGAAATATCCGGTTCATGATTACCTTTAAAAGGTGTCGGCACTACCATAAAATAAGCATCACAAACTTCAGGTATAGTTGAAGCTCGAAACATACCAGACATAACTACTTCTTTCAATATTTCTTCCATACCTGGTTCAATTATATGAAGTTCTCCTGCATTAGTTTTTTCAACTACTTTTGGATTTATATCAACTCCTAGAATTTGAATACCATTTTTTGCGGCAATAATCGAAGTAGGAAGACCAATATAGCCTAACCCCATAAAACATGCTTTCATTACTAAATATGATTTTTAAAAGTTTTCCTTTAATCCTATATATGTCAATATTTAAATCAGCTTATTCATCTTTATTTTATCCCACCATAAATTCAAGCTAATCCATATCAAGATATCTGCTATCAACATGAGTGTATTATTCACATAGGGCATTAACAATATATTTAGTCCACTAAAAGTACAAGAAATCAATAATATAATTACCATCGATTTCCGTGGAGTGAATCCCATTGCCAAAAACTTATGATGAATATGATTTTTATCTGGCTCAAATGGATTTTTACCATTACGAAAACGAACTAATATAACACGGACCACATCAAATACAGGTACGATCAAAGTACTAAAAGCTATCACAAATGCACCTTCAGTATACGAAATAACATCTACATTATTCTGACTATATTTGATTGCTAAAAAACTCAAGATATACCCCAAAGTCAAACTCCCTGTATCACCCATGAATATTTTACGATCGCGCTCTGCGCTTCCAAAAACATTATAATAGAAAAATGGAACTAGGACCCCAAACGTACTAAAGGCAAACATACTATACAACCATAAGCCCTTACTAATATATAGGAAACCAAAAACCAATAATGCAACACTGCTCAATCCCGAAGCAAGACCATCAATACCGTCAATTAAATTAATTGCATTAGTAATAAATACTACCGTAAATATTGTAAAAGGTATACCAACATAGGATGGAAGAGCATAAATACCGAATAATCCATAAAGATCATTTATCCAAAGACCAGCAATAGGGAACAAACTTGCACATAAAATCTGAATAATAAATTTCTGGTGATAACGAACTCCGACTAAATCGTCAGCTATACCAGTCAGATATAAAAGAACCATCCCACAAACTAGAAGTGTACATTCAGGCAATGCATATATAGCCTGCAATATTGATATATTATACCCCATCAAAGCACGAAGTGCTAAAACGATACAACAAGAAAGCAATATTGTAGGAAAAAAAGCGACACCACCTAGTCGAGGAATGGCATGCTTATGTATTTTTCGTTCATTTGGTACATCAAATAATTTCTTATGTAATGAAATCATCAAAATACGAGGTATAATAAGTCGGGAAACACCTACAGAAATAACAAAAGATATAATAATAAATATTAAATTCATAATTGGTTAAGGTGAATATAACAAAGCATTATACAAAACTATTTTTATCTTATTCCTTTTAAACGATTCCATAAATCGTCACCTATAAATATCCAACTAATCGTGCCTACGATAGCCAAAAACATAAATAGTAATACATATATCTTTAATCCCATCCCTGAAGGATACTGTGGCACAACAGCAGGCTCTAACACTGCAAAAACAGGTTTTTCCTCTTGTACTTTTGCCCTAGCAACTTGCAGTTGACTAGCAACTTGACTATATACTTGATAAGCCAAATTCATATCATTTTGTAAACGTTCCTGTTCTGCTCTTACACTTTGAAGAATTATATCATCATGAGTGTCTATATATAGTGCATATTTTTTTTGTGCTACATAATACTCCTGTTGGCGCTCTTTACAAAGTTTTTCTAAATAGCTACAATCTTCCTTAGCTTTAGAAGTACGATAATTGATAATATATTCTTGCAATTTACACACTACAGAATCTGCAACAACAGCAGTTATTTTAGGATCTTGTAAAGTAACAGAGATATTGGTTATTGCAGTTTTTTGATCAACCAAAGCAGTTATACTCCTTTTAAGTGTAGCAATCTTTTCACTTTCTTCCTTTGTTAGTTCAATAGCACCTCTCTTTACTTTATTATCAATATCTATATTGTTGTCATCTTCAAACAATGACTTAATACTATTGATGATAATACCAGGTAACCCTATCACATAACTCCACCAAGGGGAAGTCTGTTCATCCAAATATGATGCTAAAGTTATATCTTTACTTTTATTCGAAGAAGAGACAGTTATATCTAATAACTCTAAAAGAAAAGGAGTAGAAGAGACTATATCAGAAGAAAGTGACGCATTTAGAGCATCAGAGCCATCTCCTGTTGTAGCTCCACTACCTAAAAAAGAAGCAGCAAGTCCAGCTAATCCATTAGTTCCCTTAGAACTCCCCATCTCTGGAGAAAGAGTCACTTTTACCGTATACTGTTTGGGGATACTCAATGCTACAATAACGCCAATAATCAGTCCTATCCCAGCAACTTTATATATTTTTTTACGAATTACTATAATTTTACACAAGATTTCCACTAAATCAATTTCATCTTTCGAAGAAGTATCTAAATCTGTAGATTGGTTCTTACTCACATGTTGTTCAGACATAATCTTATTTCTTTATCAGATTAGCAATAGAAGCAATCATCATTCCCAAAGAACTGAAGGAAGTAGCATAACCTAAAATATTAGCTATGTTCCCTTTCTTCTTAGCCTTACTAG
>JABLTO010206139.1_pt1 | contig 11802 bp, 10 predicted proteins | sample 7160091 | NCBI WGS metagenome assembly JABLTO01 (sample SAMN14651225, study PRJNA627086) | human gut metagenome | isolation source: feces | host: Homo sapiens
CCCTGCTCGTGTGGGTCGCGCACCTCGGCGAGTGCGTGGGCGTGCGGGGTGGAGCCCATGCCGGCCTCGTTGGAGAACAGGCCGCGCTTGGCGCCATAGGTGATGGCCGCGACGATGCCGAAGAACGCACCGCCGATTCCGGCTTCCGGGCTAAAGGCGCACTGGAAGATGAGCGCGAAGGCACCGGGGATGTTCTGCCAGTTCATGATGAGCACCACGATCGAGCCCACCACGTAGAGCACGGCCATGATGGGTACCATCTTCTCGGTGATGGACGCCAGGCGGTGGATGTTGCCGATGAAGACGAATCCAGCCAGTACGGCGATGATGATGCCGATCATCCACGGCTCGATGGAGAACGCCGTGTTCATGGTTGCGGCGATGGAGTTGGACTGCACCATGGGGCCGATGAAGCCCAGGGCGATGATGACAGCCACGGCAAAGAAGCCGGCGAGTGCCTTTCCGCCCTTGCCCTTGAACGCGGTGGTGATGTAGTAGGCGGGACCGCCATGCACCGATCCGTCGGCGTCGACCACGCGGGTCTTCTGCGCCATGACGGCCTCGGCATAATTGGTCGCCATGCCCAAAAGGGCGATGAGCCACATCCAGAAGATGGCGCCGGGGCCACCTACCATATGGGCGCGGCTGGCGCCGACGATGTTGCCGGTGCCGACTTGCGCGGCAATGGCCGTGGCCAGGGCCTGAAATGACGTCATGCCGCCGCCCTGCTTGCCGCCGCGCAGCGAGAAGTCGCCGAAGATGCGGCGCCATCCCTCGCCAAAGCAGCGGAACTGCACGAACTTCGTGCGGATGGTGAACCAAAGGCCCATCGCGATGAGCAGGGTGAGCAGGACGTAATTAGACAGATACGAGTTGATCGTCGTGACGATCCCCAATAGTGCTTCTTCCACGAACGTTTCCCTTCCTTGACAACGGCTACCCATTATCAGAGAAGCGGAGGAAAAGTGGTTCAATTTCGGATTATTTAACGTGACCGTGACAAAGAGGGCGGGTGATTTGCCACGCTGCTGCGATGGAGTGCAGACGATTCCATTGCCAAATGTGACAATATTCTCACATTCCCATACACGTATTGTCTTTGACGTAACGACACCATAGACTTGCTTAGCAATTGGATCATACGGAGGGATACGCCATGGCCGAAAGCGATGAAGTAGCAAGCATGACCGTCACCCCGCGCGTTTTGCGCACGCCCGAGCTCACGGGCAATTTGCGCGCCCATAGCGTGCGTCTTCCCGAGGCCGCGCAGGAGGCAAGCGGCATACGCGTGCTCGGACGCACCATCCGATCGATCGTCTACACGACCGACATCGCGATCATCCGCAACTGCGATGCCGATGCGGTCTTCGCCGTGTATCCCTTCACGCCGCAGCAGATCATCTCCAAGGCCATCATGGAGGCCTCCGCGATTCCCGTATTCGCAGGTGTCGGGGGAGGGACGACGGCCGGTCCACGCTCGGCTGCGCTCGCGCAGGATGCCGAGGCCGACGGCGCGTATGGCGTCGTGCTCAACGCACCGGCGAGCTATACCACGCTCGAGATGGTGAGCCGCGTCATCGACATCCCGGTGATCGTGACGGTCGTCGATGCCGATAGGGACGTGGTCGCCAATCGAATCGCCGCCGGCGCCTCCATCCTCAACGTCGCCGCTGGCGCCGCGACGGCCCAGGTAGTCGCCGACATCAGGGAGGAGTTTCCCGACGTGCCCCTCATCGCCACGGGCGGCTCGACCGAAGAGAGCATTCGCGCGACGGTCGAGGCGGGCGCGAACGCGGTCATCTGCACGCCCCCGACCAACAAGGAGCTGTTCTCGGGAATGATGAAACGCTACCGGGAGTCCTCGGACATCCACGCGACCACGCCATCGAACGCCCGAGGCCTTTCGGACGCGAGCCTGCGCGAGATCGAGGCGCGCCTGCGCGAGATTCGTGACGCCGGTTTCCTCGATCGCTAATTGACTTTCCCGCCTGAAACGAAGGCGAAACACGACTTGTGTATAGTCCCCTCGTCAACTTGGGAGACGCGACGGGGAGATGAGTTCGGCGATGCACGAGGAATGTGGCGTATTCGGAATCTACGCACCGGGCAAGGACGTCGCCCGCATGACGGGATTCGGCTTGCAGGCATTGCAGCACCGGGGGCAGGAAAGCGCGGGCATCGCCGTCGGAGATGGCGAGACGGTCAACGTCTCCAAGGATCTGGGACTCGTTACCCAGGTGTTCGATGACGATTCCCTCAACGCTCTCGTCGGTGACGTCGCGATCGGCCACGTGCGGTATTCCACGAGCGGATCGAAGGCCTCGTGGGAGGCGGCCCAGCCGCACATGTCGGCCATGGGCGAGGTGCTGCTCGCACTCGCTCACAACGGCACGCTCACCAACACCAACAAGCTGCGCGCGCGGCTCATAGCAGACGGTGCCCGGTTGTACTCGTCGACCGATTCCGAGGTCGCCGCCAAGCTCATCGGCATGTATACCGAGCGCACCAATCACCTGCGCGAGGGCATACGCCACGCCATGGAGCTCATGGAGGGGGCCTATGCCATGGTGCTGTGCACGGCCGATGGCCTCTACGCGTTTCGCGACCCCCGCGGCATCCGCCCGCTGTGCATCGGCGAGTTGCCCGACAACACCGGCTGGGTCATCTCGTCGGAGACCTGCGGTCTGGATATCGTCGGTGCCACCTACGTGCGCGACGTCGAACCGGGCGAGGTCGTGCGCGTCAACGACGAAGGCCTGCGCTCGTTTGCGGCCGTCGAGCCCGCCAAACGCGCCTCGTGCATCTTCGAGTACGTGTACTTCGCTCGGCCCGATAGCGTGATAGACGGCCAGAGCGTCTACCAGGCACGACGCGATACCGGTCGCATCCTCGCCCGCGAGAATCCCGTGGAGGCTGACCTCGTGCTCGGCGTGCCCGATTCCGGTGTCCCGGCTGCCCTCGGCTACGCGGCCGAAAGCGGCATCGAGTACACCGACGGCATCGTGAAGAACCGCTACGTGGGCCGCACCTTCATCCAGCCCACCGACGAGATGCGCCAGCTCGGCATCAGGCTCAAGCTCAACCCGCTGCCCGACGTGATCGCGGGAAAGCGGCTCGTCGTCATCGATGATTCCATCGTGCGCGGCAGCACCTCGCGCAAGCTCGTGGCGATGCTGCGCGATGCGGGGGCCGCCGAGGTGCACCTGCGCATCACGAGTCCGGAAGTGCTGTGGCCCTGCTTCTACGGCATCGACACGGCTACACGCGAGCAGCTCATCGCGGCGAACATGGACCTCGCGCAGATGAACGAGTGGATCGGATCGGATTCGCTCGCGTTTCTCTCCCTTGATGGCTTGCGCGAGGCGGTTTCCGGCGCATGCCATCCCTCCTTCTGCGAGGCTTGCTTCACCGGCGAGTACCCCGTCTGATTTGCCGTCCTTGCCTGTAGTTATTCTGGAGCTAGAAGAATTACGGCATTTCCTGGCCCTACGCGTACTAAAATATACGAATGTGTTTCATGTAACGTTTTCGATCAGGAGGTCAAGATGTTCAAAGCCAACACAGGGTACAGCACGGGCGCGTCGGCATTCGACGCGGGCAAAGAAGCCGCCGCACAGGCGGTCGAGGGGCTGGACGCCCCCAAGGTGGCATTCGTCTACTGCAGCTGCGACTACAACGTCACGGCGGTCGTTGACGGTGTCAAGGAGGCGATTCCCGGCGTACCGGTTCTGGGCAACACCTCCTTCACCGGCGTCATCGTCTCCGATGGCGGCTACGTGGGCGGTGACGAGCCGTTCGTGGGCGTGATGGTGCTCTCGAGTCCGGAGATGGCCGTCGGCGTCGCCGCGGCAGATCGCGCGCAAAACGACGATCCCTTCGAGGCCGGCCTCATCATGGCCGAGGCCGCGCTTGACGCCGCGGGCAAGGATGTCGCCCCCGACTTCTTCTACATGGCCGCCTCTCCTGCGGAGGAGGAGCTCTACCTCAAGGGCATTTCCTCTGTCATCGGGCGCGTGCCGTTCTTCGGCGGTTCCGCCGCAGACAACTCCATCGCCGGCGAGTGGAAGCTCTACGACAACGACGAGAGCTTTGGCGACGGTTGCGTCATTGCGCTCTTCTGGGACGCCCCGGCGATGACCAACATGTTCACCGGCGCCTATCACGAGACGGATGACTTCGGCGTCATCACGAAGGTCAACGGCCTGCGCACCATCGCCGAGATTGATGGCGTGCCCGCCGCCAAGAAGTACCAGGAGTGGACCGGTTGCTCCGATGACGACATCGCCGGTGGCAACCTGCTGGCCTACTCGATCACCTCGCCGCTCGGCGTCAAGGACCGCCTGGGTGACCTGGTCGCCATTCGCCACCCGATGAACGGCAACGACGATTTCACGATCAATGTGGGTAACAACCTGGCCGAAAAGACCTGCGTCATCCGCATGGAGGCCACGGTCGACGAGCTGATCGCGTCGGTACCCGACACGCTCGAGGCCCTCATCGACGTCATGCCCGGCAAGCCCGCCGCCTTCCACCTGGTGCATTGCGGCGGTCGTCGTGCCGGTATCGACGCGCGCATCGACGAGGTGGCCGATGCCGTGGCCAAGATTGCCGGTGACGTGCCCTACATCATGGAGTTCACCTTTGGCGAATACGGATTCGAGTCCGACAACAACAACACGTGCGGCGGTCTCATGCTGTCGTTCACGGGCTTCAGCGAATAGCGTAGGGCTTTCGACTGAAGCGACCGCTGGGTTGCGTTCTTGTCATCTCGACTGAAGGGGTCGCCATCACGGCGGCTCCTTCTTCTTTTGCGCGATGAGGAAGCAAGGGGATGACGCGTATTGACGTTTGGGGCACGTCTCGCGCCTGCTGCTGGCGAACATTAACGTTTGGGGCGCATCTCGCGCCTGCTGCTAGCGAACATTGACGTTTGGGACGCGTGTAATGTGCCCCAAACGCTAGTTTTCGTCGTATCTCGCCGAAAACATCCGTCTGGGGCACATCAGACGCGTCCCATTCGCACATCTCTGTCATATCTAAATAAGACGCAGATTCTCCTAGACCACATGCTATAATCGAACAAATGTTCTGGTTGGAAGCCTCCTAACTTCGATGAGAAGGACAGTCACTCGAAGGTCAGGAGGTCATTGTGCGCACGCGCTTCATCCCGTATAATTACGTAATACGAAATAGGGCAAATTGGGTCTCAGGGGAGGAGGACGATGGTGAAATATACCGCTAAAGAGCTCGAGGAGATGTTCGACATTTCTGCAGAACGCATCGAGGAGCTTGACGAGATGCTTGTACGTGGAGAGCTTCCCGGAGAACTTGTTGGCGAGGTCATATATGGTCGTCCCCTGAAGTTTGGCGAGCCCTTGCAGGTCGTGACCTTCAAGGATACTGAGCAGCATGTCAGCGCCATGGATAGGCGCGCCAGCGATCTTGGGCTCAAGCGCTCCGATTATCTACGCTGGCTCATCTCCCAGGACCTCGCAGCTGCTGGCTTTGCTTCGTAGCCCTGCATAGCATCGAATCTGAGCGCCGGAAATCCGTTTGGACTACTCTTGTACCCAATGGAGGGATACGGGTTCCTCATCTGCCAACGCACGGCGACAGTCCTCGAATGTCTTGCGGCACGCCTCGTAAACCTCGCCCGTAAACTCGTCATGGTAGAAGGCACTGATGTCGAAGCAGAAGTCCATGTCGCGTATGGGTAGGATCGAGAGCGTCCCGTCGAACATCGAGGCGTTCATGTCCGAGACGAATGCGACGCAATTTTCGGTGCGGAGCTTCAGGTAGAGCAGGTCCATGTCCATGTAGAGCTCCTCGGCCTCGGCAAGGGTCTCGTCATCCACGAATGACCGAATGCCCTCGGCGAGGCCCGACGACAGGTAACTGCCGGGAATGAGGAGCCTCTGGTCGCGCAAGTCATCGACGGTGATGCCATCGGTCATGGACGCCAGGGGGTTCGCGCGATTGCATGCGATGACGAAGTGATCGCGATAGATGGGAGTGGACCGATAGTTGGACGAGATGGAGCTGTCCACGTTCATCCCGATTGCCACATCGACGCCACGCTCCTCCAACGCCTGACGCAGCTCGTCGTACTTCATGCACAGGAGCGATAACCGGATGTTGGGATGTTCCTTGGCCATGGAGTTCACGAATCGTACGAGGAAGGGTCGTGCGCCGTTGCGCAGGTAGCCGATGCGTACGAGTTTGTCACCGGTGCCGGAAACGGCCTTGACGCGCTCTTGCGCAAGATTCCATCCGCGCAGCAGGGACTGGGCCTCCTGCAGAAAGACCTCGCCGGCATCCGTCAGCTCGACGCCGTGCGTGTCGCGCACGAAGAGGAGCGTGCCAAGCGATTCCTCGAGTGCGGTCATATGGCGGCTAATGACCGAGCGGCTCACGAAGAAGTGCTCCGCAGTGCGCCGGAAACTCAGGCTATGCGCCAAGTGGACAAACTCGTCAAGATATTCGAAATTCATCTCATCACCCGGATTGGCTCGACCTCTCATTCGAGGCCTCATGATAGCAAGGGAGGGGAATGGCGCTTGCCTGAAAAGCGCCACATAGCGAAGGAGCCCCATGAATGGGGCTCCTTCTTCTTGAGTCTCTTGCGTCGTCGAACGCTAGGCCGCGTTCTTCTGCTCTGCCGCGGCACCCGCGGACTTCACGGTGCTCTCCTTCGCGGCCTGCTCGAGCTTGTCCTTGCGCTCGGTGCGGCGAATCTGGAGGTTCAGCAGCAGTCCGCCGCCAACCAGCAGCACGATCATGACGATGAGAACTACGAGGTCGTTGCTCATGGTATCGTCCTTTCCCTCAAACCCCATCCTTCGATACTTCGATGATAACGGCGCTTGGATTCTCCACCCCGTGCAGTAAACGTGCCGCTGTTGCCAAAACCGCAATGGTGTTTTGGTTCGACACAGCGAAGTTGGGATATGGAAGGTTATGCCGAATGAACGTTTAATTCAAAATTACGAATTTTGTTAATAATTCGCATTGTGAAATCACGAATTTTGTTAAAATACTAGAAAACGAAATGACAAAATTTGTTATTTTTCCCGGAAGGAGGACTGCGGTGCTTCGGAGAAAGGCATATCAGCTTCTTCTGGATTGGAAGAAAAGCCAGTCTCGCAAACGCAAGGCGCTGTTCGTAACGGGTGCCCGGCAAATCGGTAAAAGCTATCTTATCCAGCATCTCGGGAGAACGGAGTATGCGTCGCTCGTCGAGATCAATTTGCTACGCGACAAGGTGGCCAAGGAGACGCTGGCGGCGGCACGCAGCACTCAGGATTTCATCAACCGTCTGGCAGTGCTGTCGGAAGCCCCTTTCATCGAAGGCGATACGCTCGTGTTCATCGACGAGATACAGGAGCTTCCCGACGTGGCCACATACGCGAAATTCCTCGTAGAAGACGGGCGCTACGATTACGCCTTCTCAGGATCGATGCTGGGAACCGAATTCAAGAGCGCACGGTCGTTTCCCGTGGGATATGTCGCGGAAATCGAGATGCGGCCGATGGACTTCGAGGAGTTCTGCTGGGCCGTTGGCGTCCAGGAGGCAGCGCTCGGGCAGGTTCGTCAATCCTTCGCACAGCGAAAGCCATTGGAAGCGTACCTGCATGAGCATCTGCTTTCCCAATGGCGCACGTATCTTGTGGTTGGTGGTATGCCCGAAGTCGTTCAGCAATTCGTGGACGGCAACGGCAGCCTTGCGGGTATTCGTTCGTTGCAGGTGGATCTCAATCAGCAGTATTCCTACGATATAGCGAAGTATGCCGGCGCTCGTGCGCTTCACGTCCAATCGATCTTCGAGGAGCTTCCGGTGCAACTGGAAGAGGAACGGGCAAAGTTCGTCGTCACCTCTCTGGGGGAGACGGCTCGCTATGATAATTACGAGCAGGATTTCCTCTGGCTCGTGCGTGCGGGCGTTGGGCTGAAGGTTAACAAGGTGACCGAGCCCAAGCCGCCTTTGCGTCGTACGCAGCGTGCCGCTTCGTTCAAGTTATATCAGTCGGATACGGGCATGCTTGTCGCCCGCTTTCCGCAGAGCCTGGCGCGTGCGGTTTACACCGACGACCGGTCGGTGAACATGGGTGGCGTTTTCGAGAACGCTGTGGCGCAGGAACTGGTGGCAGCCCAGTTCACGCCTTATTTCTATCTCACCAAGAAGGTGGGGGAGGTCGATTTTCTCATCGAGAGCGATGAGGGCGTGGTCGCTATCGAGGTGAAATCCGGTAACGACTACCTGACCCACGCATCGCTCAGCAAGGTGCTTGCCGCTCCCGGTTACGAGGTGTCTCGTGCCATCGTCCTCTGCCGCTCTAATTTCGAAATGAGGGATGGCATTCTATATGCTCCCTGGTACGCGACTCTGTGCTTCGAGGGCCTGAACGTGAGCGATGACTTCTTCTTGAAGTAGTCCTGGATGGTGTCAGCCGACAACTCGACCTCTTCTTTTGCACGAGTGCCCGTGAAATGCTTTTCTAAGAGGCGACTCAAGATGACCGCGCGGGGAGCTCCCTGCGTAGTCACTTGCCGTACTTGTAGAAGCCCTCGCCGGCGTTGACGCCCGTCTTTCCCTCGTCGATGTGCTTCTTGAGGATCGCTGCGATGCGGCCTGCGGTGCTGTCCGGGTCCTGGGCGGCGGGGCTGGCGGCGACGATGTTGTACGCCGTGGTCAGGCCGACGATGTCGAGGATGCGGAAGGGGCCGAGGGGAGCGCCCGTGCCAAGGGTCCACGCGGCATCGATCGTCTCCACGTCCGCGACCCCGTTGGCCAGCAACGCCTCGGCGGAGTTGAGGAAGGGGACGAGCATGCTGTTGAGCAGGTATCCCGGCTGCTCCTTCTTGAGCTCGAGGGCGATCATACCGATGGCGCGGGCGAACTCGACCACCGCCTCGTACGATTCCTCGCTCGTCTTGGGGGTGCCCATGACCTCGGCGGTATTGTTCTTCCAGATGTTGTTGGCGAAGTGCAGCGCGAGGAAGCGGTCCTCGCGGCCGGTGAAGCCCATCATCGCGCTCGGCAGCAGGGTCGAGGAGTTCGTGCACAGGATGGTCCGCTGCGGCAGGATGTCCCTGATCGAGGAGTAGAACGCGTCCTTCTCGTCGATGATCTCGGCGATGGCCTCGATCACCAGGTCCGCGTCGCCGAACGCCTCCTGCAGGTCGGTCGTGAGCGTTATGCCGTCAAAGGCCCTGTCGACATTGCCGATGAGCTCGTCGATCGTCGCGGCCGGGACGTCGGGTGAATCCGCGAGCCCGCGGCAATAGGCGGCAGGGTCCGTCTTCATGGCCTCGAGGGTCTGCTTGTAGATGGTGCGGAGTCGCTCGAGCTTGGGCTTGGCGCGCTCGATGGAGCCTTCGCTTCGGAGCCACATCGTGACCGAGAAGCCCTTGTAGGCGCTCTGGAGCGCGATCTGGCTGCCCAGGACGCCGCCGCCCGCGATTGTTACGTTCTTGATCTTCATGATTTCATCCTTTTCGTCTTGGACCTGCTCTATGCATCCACGGAACGGGTGCAGGGTAGGGTCGCGGCCCGGTCTCTCGAGTCGTTCTTCTTTCGAACAGTCTATAGCATGCATCATTGCTTTGCCGACATTCTTTTTCCTCGCATATAATGAGGGCAATGTATCCATAAGCTATGGCAGAAGGTCATCATGGACGACATGGAAACGCGAGCGGGGAGGGTGATCTTCGACAAGCAGGGGTGCGCCGCCATGTTGCGAAAGCAGCCGCAGCTCGAGGAGTACATCGTTCGCACTGTCATGACTCAGCTCGACCACGGCCTGTTCAAATCGAAGTTCGCCACTACGTCGCGCTTCGAGGGCAACGCTGTTCGGGAATGCCGGGTGAACGCCGGCACTTTTGGACCCGTTCGCGTGGCTTTTGTCATGCAGGGCGAAACGGCCACGGTCATCTACATATCACGTACGCTGCAAAAGCGAGCCTTCACAGCCGAGTTGGACCGCTTTCTTGCAAGGAGGTCGTCATGAAGCTCATGCCCATAAAGCAGGCGCAGGCAAAGCTGTTCAACGCAACGGCGGACAAGGGTCTGCAATCCATCACTTTGAGCACCTTCAAGAAAGACCGTTCCGTGACCCTGAGGCGCGAAGAGGACGGATGGGTTCTGGTTGAGGAAGGCTTCGAGACCGTGTGCGTTCCGGTGGATGCGGGGGCAAAGGGCAAGCGCCTGGTGAAAGACGCGTTCAAACGCGAATTTCCGAGGAGCACGAGGGCGTACGTGACCGAGACGCGCTGATACACTTTCGGTTGCATGCAATCACCAAGGATACTGAAAGAGGAACCGATGTCGAAGAAGCAATCGTTGACGAGGCGTAGCCTGCATTACTACTGGCTGGCGACGCGCAATCACCTGGGGCTGTTCGTGGCGCTCGTGGCCTCGACCATCGGGTTCTGCGGCTTTCTCACCTACGGCAACCCCTACGTGATGAGCCTCATCGTCGACCGCATCGCCTCCGAGCCGGTGGCCGCCGATCAGGTCTTCGCTGTGTTCGGTCCCTACATCGCGGCACTCATCGGCATCAACGTCGCCGGCCAGGCATGCAGCAAGCTCCAGGACTACACCCTCTGGAAACTGCAGATCGCCGTGAACTACGACCTTGCCACCATGGCCTTCGACTGCCTGTGCAACCAGTCGCTGTCGTTTCATTCCAACCGCTTCGGCGGCACGCTTGTGAGCCAGACCTCCAAGTTCATGGCCGGCTACACCCAGCTGGTCCAGACCATGAACTTCCCGTTCCTTCCCATCCTGTGCTCGATTACCTTCACCTGTCTCATCCTGTTTCCCGCCGTACCCATCTACGCCGGCGTGCTCATGGCCATGCTCGCCGTGTACGCCGTCGTCTCCTACATCATGTACAAGCGCATTCTGCACCTGAACGAGAGGGCGGCCAGCGCCCAGAACCAGCTGTCCGGCGAGCTGTCCGACGCGGTCACAAATATCCTTGCCGTGAAGACCTACGGGCGCGAGGAGTACGAGCGCCAGCTCTTCGACGCGGCGAACAGGGAAGTGGTCGCCCGGGATTCCAAACGCATGTGGGCCTCGCTTGCCCGCGGCATCACCACGGCGGCCATAACCGTGGTGATCATGTCCGTGGTGACGGTGTTCATCTCTGGCGGCAACGCCTGGTTCGGCATCACACCGGGCACGGTTATCCTCATGTTCACCTACACGAACACGGTGACCAACCAGTTCAACTTCATCAACACGGGCCTACAGCGCATCAATCAGGCTTTCGGTGATGCCTCGGGCATGACCGCCGTGCTCGACGAGCCGCGCCTCGTGGCCGACAAGCCCGACGCCAAGCCGCTTGACGTGGAGGAAGGCGAGATCGATTTCGACGACATCAACTTCTGGTATACCGACGGCGACGTGAGGACGCAGGTGTTCGACGACTTCAATCTGCACATTCCGGCTGGCCAGCGCGTGGGGCTCGTGGGAATGTCGGGCGCGGGAAAGACCACGCTCACCAAGCTGTTGTTGCGCCTGGCCGACATCCAGGAGGGCGAGATCTTGGTGGACGGCCAGAACGTGGCCGACGTGACCCAACAAAGCCTGCGTCGCCAGATAGCCTACGTGCCCCAGGAGGCGCTGCTGTTTCACCGCACCATCGCCGAGAACATCGCCTACGGGCGCCCTGACGCCACCATGGAGGAGATCCGCGAGGCGGCGCGCGCGGCAAACGCGCTGGAGTTCATCGAGGCGCTTCCCCAGGGCTTCGCCACCATCACCGGCGAGCGTGGCATCAAGCTGTCCGGCGGCCAGCG
>JABLTO010166978.1_pt1 | contig 11800 bp, 10 predicted proteins | sample 7160091 | NCBI WGS metagenome assembly JABLTO01 (sample SAMN14651225, study PRJNA627086) | human gut metagenome | isolation source: feces | host: Homo sapiens
CGGCCAAAAATGCGCATGAAGCATTCCAGTGGCTGTATTTTGCCTACCTGGCAGCAATCAAGACACAGAACGGTGCTGCAATGTCTGTCGGACGTGTTTCCACATTCCTGGATATTTATATCGAACGTGACCTGGAAAACGGAACACTGACAGAAGAACAGGCACAGGAACTGGTTGACCATATGACAATGAAGTTCCGCATGGTCAAATTCGCCCGTATTCCTTCTTATAACCAGCTGTTCTCAGGTGACCCGGTATGGGCAACCCTGGATGTGGCAGGTTTAGGAATGGACGGACGTCATCAGGTAACAAAGACATGTTATCGTTTCCTGCATACGCTGGAAAATATGGGACCTTCTCCGGAACCGAACCTGACGGTGCTTTATTCTTCACATCTGCCGGAAGCATTCAAGAAATATGCAGCTAAGATTTCCATTGCCACAAGTTCCGTACAGTATGAAAATGATGATGTCATGCGTCCGGTATGGGGAGACGACTATGCTGTATGCTGCTGTGTATCCGCTACACAGACCGGTAAGGAAATGCAGTTCTTCGGTGCCCGTGCCAACCTGGCAAAATGTCTGTTGTACGCAATCAACGGCGGTGTAGATGAGAAGACAAAAACACAGGTCGGACCTGAATATAAAGCAATCACCAGCGAATACCTGGATTACGATGAAGTCATGCATCGTTATGATGTCATGATGGAATGGCTGGCTGATCTGTATGTCAACATCCTGAACCTGATTCAGTACATGCATGACAAATACTACTATGAAGCAACACAGATGGCGCTGATCGACACAAATGTACGCCGTACATTCGCAACTGGTATTGCCGGTTTCTCACATGTCGTTGACTCTTTGAGCGCAATCAAATATGCCAAGGTAAAAACAATCCGTGACGAAGACGGTCTGGTCGTGGATTATGAAGTGGAAGGAGACTTCCCGCGTTACGGAAATGATGACGACCGTGCCGATGACATTGCTGTATGGCTGCTGAAGACATTCATGGGCAAGATCGAAAAACGTCATACTTACCGTAATTCTGAACCTACGACATCAATTCTGACAATCACATCCAATGTCGTATACGGAAAAGCAACAGGTGCGATGCCGGACGGAAGAAAAGCCGGAGAACCGCTGTCACCGGGTGCTAACCCGTCTTATGGAGCAGAACAGAACGGTCTGCTGGCTTCTTTGAACTCTGTTGCCAAGCTGCCGTATGAATATGCGCTGGATGGTATCTCTAATACACAGACGATCAATCCGGGTGCGCTGGGACATGACGAAACAGAACGTGTTGAAAATCTGGTTCGTGCAATGGATGGTTACTTCGATCAGGGAGCTCACCATCTGAATGTAAACGTGTTCGGCGTAGAGAAACTGAAAGATGCAATGGAACATCCTGAAAAAGAAGAATATGCAAACTTCACGATCCGTGTATCTGGATATGCAGTTAAGTTCATTGACCTGACACGTGAGCAGCAGCTCGATGTCATTTCAAGAACCTGCCATGAACATCTCTAAAAAATAATAGAGCGTTTAGGTCTGTTTTCGATGAAAGCAGACCTTTTTCGAAGAAAGGAGAATGAAAATGGGCTTACATAAAGGTGCAATTCATTCCATTGAGACATTTGGTTCGGTCGACGGTCCGGGCATTCGCTATGTGATTTTTCTGCAGGGCTGCCGGATGCGCTGTCAGTTCTGCCATAATGCCGATACATGGAAGATCCAGGAAGGCGATGCCGATGCAGACGAGGTTTTGGCTAAAGCACTGCGTTATAAAAGCTATTGGCGGGAAAACGGCGGCATTACGGTCAGCGGCGGAGAACCGCTGCTTCAGATCGATTTTTTGCTGGAGCTGTTTACCAAAGCCAAACAAAAGGGGATCCATACCGTGATCGATACATGCGGTCAGCCGTTTACGAGGGAAGAACCGTTCTTTTCAAAATTTAAGGAACTGATGCATCTGAGCGATCTGGTGCTGCTGGATATCAAACACATTGATGATGAACAGCATCAGAAACTGACCGGCTGGAGCAATCAGAATATTTTGGATATGGCACGTTATCTGGCCGAGATCAAACAGCCGGTGTGGATCCGTCATGTGCTTGTTCCTTCACGCAATGATGCCGACGAACATCTGCAGCGCCTGGATGCGTTTGTCAAAGAGCTTGGAAATGTAGAGCGCTTTGAGGTGCTGCCGTATCATACGCTTGGCGTATACAAATGGAAGGAACTGGGCATGGAGTACCCGCTGGAGGGGATCGAACCGCCGCAGCCGGAACTGATCAAACATGCCAATGAAATGCTGCATACAGCCGATTATCAGGGGTATCGCAGCAAGTAATAAAAGAAAATGTTAGTTTTTGCTAACTTTTTTGGTAAAAAACAGTGGAAATATGCAGGCGGGTCTGTTATACTATAGTCAGTTAGACAATGGTAACTAACAGAAAAAGCTACAGCCATGAAGGTCTGCTGTCTGTCCTCTCAACAACCTCAAAAAAAGACGGCAGTCACAGGAATTCCATCTGCTATGCTGCACTTGGATAACATGCATTACTTGCGAAACTTTACGACCATATAAAAAGACCGGCAGCGGTCTTTTTATATGGGTTTTCGTTCGTTGCATGATTTGCTAATTTCCGCAGGCCTGTTTTATAATAGAATGCGGCAGTCATGCCATAGAAAAGGATATGAATATGAAGCATATAGTAATCAGCATGCTTGCACATGTGGATGCAGGTAAGACAACGATGACAGAAAGCCTGCTGTTTCAGGCGGGTGCGATACGTAAACGGGGACGTGTGGATCACGGCGACAGTTTCCTGGATTTCGATCATCAGGAACAAGACCGCGGCATCACGATATATTCCAAACAGGTTTATCTCAGACATGGTGAATGCAGCTTCACTTTTCTGGATACGCCGGGACATGTCGATTTTTCGGCTGAAATGGAACGAACACTTTCAGTGAGTGATTATGCGCTGCTGCTGATCAGCGGGACTGACGGTGTACAGGCGCATACACAGACGATCTGGAGGCTGTTGGAGCATTACCAGATCCCGGTCTTTGTTTTTATCAATAAAATGGATATTTCCCATCGCAGCGAGGAAGAACTGATGCAGGAACTTCAGCGTACGCTGAGTCCGTACTGCATCAGTTTCACGAATGACAGTGCCAGACGTGACGAAGAGGCTGCGTTGTGTGAAGAAACGGCACTGGAAGAATTTCTGGAACAGGGAAGCCTTGGCGACAACACGATAACTTTGCTGATCCGAAAACGGGCACTGTTTCCATGCTTTTTCGGTGCCGCATTAAAAATGAAGGGAATCAGCGAAATGCTGGATGCGATCGAACGTTATACGGCACTTCCTTCGTATCCTGAGGAATTCGGTGCCAGGGTCTTCAAAGTGTCGACAGACGAACAGGGAAACCGCCTGACCCATCTGAAAGTAACCGGCGGAACACTGCGCGTAAAGGAAAAACTGTACAAAGATGAAAAAGCGGATCAGCTGCGGCGCTACTGCGGACGCAGTTTTGAAGCGCTGAATGAAGTGCATGCGGGCGAAATCTGTGCCGTCAAAGGGATCCGTTCCCTTTATCCCGGCGAAGGGCTGGGCTTTGAAAAGCAGGAGACGTCACCGGCCCTCAGTGCGTTAATGAATTATGAGCTCAATATTCCATTGGAATGTGACAGCAGCCGGCTGTGGAACGTGATCCGTCAGTTGGCACAGGAAGATCCTCAGCTGCATGCCGGTTATGACCCGGACCAAAGACGGATCACCCTGCGGCTGATGGGAGAGATCCAAAGGGAGATCCTTTGCCGGCAGATCGAAGAGCGGTTTCATTTTCCCGTGGAACTGCAGCCGGGAAGTGTCGTTTACAAAGAAACATTGCTGGAAGCGGTGGAGGGAGTCGGACATTATGAGCCGCTGCGTCATTATGCCGAGGTTCATCTTCTGCTGGAACCGCTGCCGCCGGGCAGCGGGATCCAGATCGAAAATCGCTGTGACGATGATGTGCTGGCACCTTCTTATCAGCGGCTGATCCTTTCCCATATTCGGGAAAAAGAGCATGTCGGCGTGCTCAGCGGTTCGCCGATCACTGATCTGCGCATCACATTATTAAGCGGGAAGGCGCATCTCAAGCATACCGAAGGAGGCGATTTCCGCGAAGCGACCTATCGTGCCATCCGCAACGGCCTTCGCAAAGGCAAGAGCGTATTGCTGGAGCCGTACTGCCAGTATCGCCTGGAAGTGCCGGATGCATCGCTCAGCAGAGCTATTTATGATCTGGAACGCATACATGCGGCTTTTGAACTGAAAAACGAACATGAAGGGATGACGACGCTCAGCGGCAGAGCCGCTTTGTCAGGCATCCAGCAGTGTGTCAATGAACTGCATTCTTATACAAGAGGCTACGGTCGCTTCTTTTATACGTTCGATCAGTATCTGCCATGCAGTGATCCGGAAGCGGTTCTTCAAAAAATCGATTATGACTGCGAGCGGGATGTCAACAATCCGTGCGGATCGATTTTCTGTTCGCACGGAGCCGGTTATTATGTGCCATGGGACGAGGTGGAGCAGCATATGGCGCTGCCTTACAGCTATGGCATTGCTAAGCGGGAGGATCAAAAGGAAGAGAGGACAAGGCCGGTTCAGTCAAACGCAAGGCTCACGGCGGATGAGGATGCGCAGTTGGCCGCTATCTTTGAAAAAACATACCGGACAAAAAAGAAAAAGGTCTCGAGCCGTGAAGATTATGAGCGCCGGCAGGAGAAAAAACAGCTGCGGGCACAGCCGCAGCTGCCGATCTGTCTGCTGGTGGACGGCTATAATGTGATTCATGACTGGCCGCAGCTCAAAGCACTTGCACAGGAAAATCTGGATGCGGCCCGGCAGCGCCTGATCCAGATCATGAGCAGTTACCAGGGATATCGCGGCTGCGTGGTGATCCTGGTCTTCGATGCGTACAAGGTCAAAGATCAAAACGGATCGATGCATCAGCAGGACAATATTTTTGTGGTATACACGAAAACGGCGCAGACCGCGGACAGTTACATCGAACAGGCGACACACCGGCTGGCAAAAGAGTACCAGGTCATCGTTGCGACATCGGACGGGATGGAACAGCTTATTGCCATCAGTCAGGGAGCCGTTCGCATCTCATCACGTCAGCTGGCGCTGGAATCGCAGCGCCTGCATGAGCAGTGTATGGAAAGTGCGGCTGCCATACAGAGCAAAGGACTTGCCCAGCCGCTGGCCGCTTTGCGTCAATGGCAGGATAGCGAAACGGACCATGCCGAAAAAGAGGAAAAGGCGCATAAGCGAAAACTTACATAAATTTTTGTTTTCTCATGCCCTGACAAGAGAATAATTGTGATATAATAGCTCAGGAATGAAAGAAGGTGTTGTATATGGCTCCAGAGCCCGAAGCGAACAATCAGATAGAATACAGATGGAAAAACGGACAGGAGGCATATGCACATTGATCCTCCTGTGAAAAGGAGGAATACAGATGCTTGAATTTTACAAGACTTTTGATAATGTGACAAAACGAATCGATCAGCCGGAACATGGCTGCTGGATCAATGCGGTTTCACCAAATGAGGAAGAAATAGCTTATCTTGTGGATACGATCGGCGTGCTGCCGGAATTCGTAAAGTCTTCACTGGATGAGGAAGAAAGCTCTCATATCGACTTTGACGATGATGAAAATCAGACGCTGATCATTGTCGATTACCCGAGTGCGGAAGACGATGATGATGCCTATGACGGCAAAACACTGCAGTACACGACACTGCCGCTTGGTGTCGTGATCATGAAAGGATATGTCATCACGATCAGCCTGCATGAAAATCTGAATATCGAGGACATGGCAAACGGCGTCGTGCGCGGGGTCAACACGACCATGAAGACACGCTTTCTGCTGTTGTTGCTGCTGCGCATTTCCCAACGCTTCCTGATTTACCTGCGTCAGATTGACCGTCTTTCTTCACGTACGGAACAAAAACTGCATCAGTCCATGAAAAATGAGGAGCTGATCCAGATGCTCGGTCTGGAAAAATCACTGGTTTATTTTTCCACATCTTTGAAAACAGACGAAATTGTGCTCAATAAGATCATGCGCGGCAAGTTTATCAAGCTGTATGAAGAAGATCAGGATCTTCTTGACGATGTTTTGATCGAGATCCATCAGGCGATCGAGATGTGTAACATTTATTCCAATATTCTTTCCGGAACAATGGATGCCTTTGCTTCTGTTATTTCCAACAACCTGAATATTGTCATGAAAGTGCTGACGGTCATTACGATCGTCATGGCGATTCCTAATATCATCTTTAGTTTTTACGGTATGAACGTGGACGGCCTGCCGATCGCAACGACCTGGCTGTTCCCGATGGTGGTAGCGGTCATTGCCATGGGCATAGCGACATGGATCTTCATGAAAAAAGATATGTTTCACTAGTGAACAGGAACTTTCTGTTCACTTTTTTGTCAGAGGGAGGAAAACATGTATTATACTTGGGTACAAAGCGCATGGGGAAAGATGCTATTGGCTTCTGACGGCGAGCATCTGAATGGTGCCTGGTTTGAAGGACAGCCGACGATAAAACTTTCCGCTGAAGCGATCCGCAAGGACGATCTGCCTGTATTTGCGGCGGCAAAACAGTGGCTGCAGGATTATACGGACGGAAATAAGCCGGCTTGTTTGCCTGTTCTGGAACCTTTCGGCAGCGCTTTTCAAAAAGAAGTGTGGGAGCTGCTGCTGAAGATACCCTACGGCAGGGTGACGACATATCGGGAAATGGCGCTGTGTATTGCCCGTCATCATCATTACCGGCGGGAATGTCCGCAGTCGATCGGGAATGCCCTTAAGCACAATCCGATCAGTATCTTTATTCCGTGTCATCGGGTGATCGGATCTGATGCATCGCTTGTCGGTTATGCCGGCGGAATCGAAAAAAAGCGGCTACTGCTTTGTCATGAACAGGCGGATCTGTCACATCCGGTTTCTCTGACCGCTGAAAAATAACCCCTTTCTGTTTCAGAAAGGGGTTATTTGTTTTGCTTTATCGTCCTCTTCTTTTTCGATGGCAGAAATGATGCGACAGGGATTTCCGTAAGCCAGCACATAAGGGGGAAGACTCTTGGTGACAACGCTTTTGGCGCCGATCACACATCCTTCGCCGATCGTGACGGCGGGCAGGATCGTGACGCCACCGCCCAGCCAGACATGATCCTGGATGACGACCGGCTTTGCCTGTTCCAGGCCCTGGTCCCGCCTTGTCTTATCCAGCGGATGAAGCGCTGTGTAGATGGCGCAGTTGGGACCGATGAAACAGTGTGCGCCGATGGTGATCGTACCGCCGTCCATGAAATAGGCATTGTGATTTATGAAAGTATCTCTGCCGATCCGGCATAAATGGCCATAGTCGGTATAGAAAGGAGACAGGATCTCGACCCTTTCTTGTGCATGCGGCAGCAGTTCCTTCATCAGTGCATTTCTTTTTTCGAGATCCGAAGGGAGACACTGGTTGAGCAAAAAACAAAGATCTTTGGCATGCATGCGCTGACGGCAGAGTTCTTCGTCATTGGCATCATACCATTGTCCCTGTTTCATCTTTTCTTCTTCATTCATAGAAAAACTCCTTTCTTTCGGCTTTCGCATCATCTGGTTCATATCAGAGGATATCCGTCTCCGTCATAGACATAGTCACCGCCTTCATGAACCAAATAATCATCTACGGAGTCACGGATATCTTCGACTGAATTGCCGATGATTCCGCTGACTCCTTTACGCAGATAGGTCAGGATCGAATAGCGGTCATCGACGGTCCATACATAAATGGGAATGCCGTTGTTGCGAGCCTGTTCTAGAAAACGGGTATTGGCCTGACTTTCTTCGATGGCGAGAAAGTTGACGTTCAGCTTGTAATCGATTTTTCCCAGTGCGCCGAAGATGCAGTAACCGCACCACCATTGCGGTCTGAGCTCTTTCAGATACTGGACTGCTTCATAATCCATGGACATGAAAATGGCACGTTCTTCAAAATCATAGCGTTCGATGATACGGATCAGCTGTTTGACCATTTTCTCAGCCTGTCCCGGCTGCGGCTTCAGCTCGATCAGCAGCCTGAAGGAAGAACGCTGCTGTTTGGCACATGCCACTGCCTCCTGCAGCGAAGGTATCCGGAATTCCTGATCACGATCAAAAAGAACAAGCTGCTGTAGTTCTTTCATCGTACTTGTTTTGACAGTCAGATCCTCATGCGCCAGACGCGATGTGGTATTATCGTGAAAAACAGCCAGCTGCTGATCGGCGGTCAGCTGAATGTCGATTTCCGCAAAGTCGGCACCGTGGAGCGCTGCGCTCCTGATGCCTTCCAGCGAATTCTCCGGTGCGTGGCTGTCACCGCGATGACCGATGACCCATGGCCGGTGCATCAGCGGCTTCTGATCCAGATAGAGCGCCATCGTAACGATCATGAAAGGACATAAAAGCAGGATCAGCATTTTTTTATGCGGTGAGGCAATAAAACGCTGCAGACATTTATTTTTCAGTGATAAAGCGGTTTGTTTGACATAAGCGGAAATACGGAGCACGAAAAAAGGCTGATCGCTCTCTTTGAGCGCAAGATCCGGTTGCTGACCCTGTGACAGGAACAGACGCAGCGTGAAATAAAGGAAAAACATGGATGCGGCAAACAGATAAAGCCAATACAGGATCGTAGAGCCTAACTGAATCCGGAAGTAATAGGAATGGAAAAAGTAGCGGAACAGATAAATGTTGAAATCACTGTTTTTTAATGCGGGAGCCGGCAGCAGCTGCAGCAGTGCATAGTTCAGGAAAAAAAGCGAAAGAATGACAGCGGCAAGCTTGAAATAATATTTCTTTTCCATGCCGCGGATGAGACGGATGCTTTCCCGGCATGCCTTGAAAAAAGAGATCTTGCGGGTCAAAAGCAGGATCGGGACAAATACAAGGACCGCAAACAAAATAAAGGCAAGCATAAAAAAGCCGAAGACGATCAGCTGACCGCTCCATGTCATGGACAGCTCCCCAGTAATGAAGCGCGGAACCTGAATGGTGGATAAGTACGAAGATACATATCCGATATGCGTTAAAGGCAGCAGTCCGAGAAAATAAAGCGGAGCGAGAAAGATCGAGGGATGAAGCAGGATGCGCAGGCGGCCAAAAGCCGTGGCATACAGATTGGAAGTCGTATATTCTTTCTTTTCTATCATGCAGATGGTCATGGCGCACAGGGTCAGTGTTTCAAACAAGATCACGCTGACAGAGATGATCATCACGATGAACAGGGTGATAAGCCCCTGCACGGTCATAAAATCAAACAGGATATTATAATTCGCCAACGAGGAATGATAAGTCGTCGAAGTGATGTAATGGTTGATCAGCCAGTTGATCAGCGGATGAACCGCGAGGATCATCAGCAGACGGTAGATGATTTCGAAACGCAGAGCGTTTCGGATCCAGATCAGACACCATCGCAGACGAGAAGTTTTTTCGCTGTATTTTGTTTTGATATATTCCGTTAATTTTTTCATAGTAGAATTATACAGGAAGCAGGTGCGGCTTTCAACGCAGATTTTTTGCAAAATGAAGGCATGATCCAAGATTGCTACTTTACATAAGCGGAAAACGGGTATATCATAACATTGTTTAAAATAAAACTTCAGGGCAGAGTGAAATTCTCGACTGGCGGTATACTCCGCGAGCCTTCGGGCAGAACCGGCGAAACTCCGGTAGCAACAGTAAAAGTCTGGATGAAAGAAGTTTTTGACGTTGCATGAAACGGTAAAACATTGTTTTTATCAGCTTTGTCACATCAAAAAAACGTGTCTGGAAGGATTATTTTAGACACGTTTTCTTTGTTTTAGAGAAAGGTGTGATCAGGATGAATGTAACGACAAAGAAAATCACTACCATAGGGATGCTGTGCGCGCTTGCCCTCATCGTCAATGTACTGATTCATTTCCCGTTGGTTCCGGCAGTCAGTTTCTTGAGCTATGATCCCAAAGACATCATCATTGTGATCGGAGGCTTTATATACGGGCCGCTGAGCGCACTTGTCATGAGCGTGATCACTTCGTTTCTGGAAATCATGTATCGGGGCGGCACGCTACTGGATGTATTGATGAACGTCATATCGACCTGTACCTTTGCATGTACAGCGGCATGGATCTACAAGCAGAAGCACACCCGTCAGGGGGCATTGTGCGGCTTTCTGATCGGAACGATCTGCTGCGCGCTGAGCATGATGCTTTGGAATTACATCGTGACGCCGATTTACTTCGGCATGCCCCGTGAAGCAGTTGCGGCGATGCTGATACCGGGCATTCTGCCGTTCAATGTTTTGAAATGTGCCATGAATGCCGGCATCACGCTGTTCTTGTACAAGCCGATGGTAACATTGTTTCGGCGCGGCAACCTTGTTGAGAAAAGCCGCAGCGGGCAAAACGCTGCCTTTGGCGGCGGGATAATCATCATCGGTGCTTTTATCGTCATCACCGCCGTATTTTTTATCTTTTGTTATCAGGGAATGATTTAAAGGAGGAAACAGTATGACTTTTGAAGAAGCAAAAGCTATTATGGATCAGAAACTGGGAGAATGGAAGATCATGGCACTCGCAAGCTGTGTCAATGATTATCCGATGGTGCGCAACGTAAGCTGTATTTTCTATAATGACAGGATCTATTTTAAGACAGATAAAAATTTCCGCAAGACCAAACAGCTGTTTGAAAACAATCGCGTGGCCATGTGTTTCAACGGCGTGCAGGTGGAAGGCACAGCCGAAAACAAGGGGCTTGTCGTGGAGGAAGAAGGACGCGTGTTCGAACAAAAGTACAGGGAATATTTATGGCAGAGCTACAATGCCTATTCCCATGAAGACAGTGAGATCCTCATCGAGGTGACACCGCATTTTGTCGAGATCTGGGATGAGGATGAAAACCGTCAGGCCTTTCAGCTGTTTCTTGATTTCGACCGCAAAACAGTGGAATACCGGCCATATGATTAATTGAAAAGCTGCCCCGGGGCAGCTTTTTTAAATGTAGCAGATCCTGATCCTGGAAAAAGACGAATTGCCTTCCAGCATGATCGTTTTGCATGTTGCGGATGATGTTTCCGTATCATGAATGACGCTCAGCGTCTGCGTACAGCTGTTTTTTACTTCCCATTCTCTGGGAATGTAAAGTTCAAGATCGCTCATCATGGCGGAAATCCAGATCTTGGCTTCGCCGCCGCTGACATGGGCATTGTCAAAGTAGATTTTCATCGACCCCATCGTACATTCGATGCAGGCTTCTTTGAAATCGGGGGAATTGACATATTTGACGCTGCTGCCCATCGTCGTTTTCAGATAGATGCAGGCATCGCTGAAACTTTCCCCCGGCTGTTCATACTTTTTCTGCGTCATCTCGCTGCGGGGAGCCAGAAGATGAAAACCGATGCTGCCCAAAGCGGCAGCCAGCAGCAGGGATGCCGGGTTCAAAGGTGCGATCGGGAACAGATCATCATAAAGGATAAGCAGAAAAGCCGTCGCAAACAAAATGCCGCTCATCCGACGGTGAACCAGCGAGCTCAAAAGCCAGGTCGCCAGGATAACGGTAAACACGATGCGTCTGTAAGTAATGGCCTGCAGGGGGAGAAAACGGCTGATGATGACCAGTGCCGCCATCAGCAGAAAGATCATGCCCCAAAATGTTCGTTGTTTTTTCATATATTCTCCATTTCCCCGCGCCTAAGGTCGCGCGGACACAAATATTTCATC
>JABLTO010176401.1_pt1 | contig 11795 bp, 13 predicted proteins | sample 7160091 | NCBI WGS metagenome assembly JABLTO01 (sample SAMN14651225, study PRJNA627086) | human gut metagenome | isolation source: feces | host: Homo sapiens
AAAACCTTAGAAAAAGCGAGAAAGGAAATGACATATCTAACAGGAGATGAAGAAATAAGAAGACTAGCAGAACTAAGAGAAAAATGGGAGATGGACTGGAATAGCTCTATGGATTATTCGAAAAAAGAAGGAAAAAAAGAAGGTGCTAGAGAAAATAGTCTAAAAAATGCAAAGAAAATGAAAGAAAAAAATATTCCAATTGAAACTATATCAGAAATAACAGAACTAACTAAAGAGGAAATAGAAAAATTATAAAATAAAAAATGAGTCAGTAGATAAAAAATCTGCTGGCTCAAATTTTTTTCAAAAATTTTAAAAAAGGTATTGCATTTTATAAAGTTATATATTAAAATTTAGTCGAAGTGGAAAGAAGTGGCACAAAGTGGAATAAAAATGAATTGAGGTGAAACGAAGTGCTTATTGGTGAATTTGAACATTCATTAGATGAAAAAGGCAGATTAATAATGCCATCTAAACTTAGGGAAGACATGGGTGATAAGTTTGTTATTACCAAAGGTCTTGATGGATGTTTGTTTGGATTCTCTCAAACTGAATGGGCTAACTTCGAAGCTAAATTAAAAACTCTTCCACTTACACAAAAGAATGCCAGAAATTTTGTTAGATTTTTCTTATCTGGAGCTATGGAATGTGAAGTTAATAAACAAGGTCGTTTTTTAATAGCTGGAAATTTAAGAGAAGCTGCAAATTTAGAAAAAGAAGTTGTAATTATTGGTGTTGGAACCAGAATTGAACTTTGGAATAAAGAAAAATGGCAAAAATACAATGAAGAAGAAAATGCTTCTGCAGATGAAATTGCAGAAAATATGGACATGCTTGGTATATAACTTGCAAAAGTTTATATAAATTTTTACAAAAGAAATTTTAAGATACAAAAGAAAATAAGGAAACAAAAGAATTTAATAAATACAAAAGAAAAGTTAAATAGAAAATTAGGGCTATACAAAAGAGAAAAAGTGAGCCTAAATGGCTCATCTTACAGAAGATAAAAAATCTAAAGAAAAATTGTCAAATAACAAAAGAATTTTTAAGTACAAAAGGCTATGAAAAAACAAAAGAATTAGCTAGAAATGTACTAATGATAACACTTACAAATGATAAATGACAGTTGGTATTATAATACCAACTGTTTGAGCTATCTATAAAAAGTGTTACTTTTGGAGGTTGAAATGGAATTTAAGCATAAACCTGTTTTGCTTGAAGAATGCATAAATGGTTTAAAAATAAAACCAGATGGAATATATGTAGATGGTACTTTGGGTGGAGCAGGACATAGTAGCGAAATTGTAAAAAAACTTAATAAAAATGGAATGCTTATAGGCATAGATAGAGACGAAGAAGCTTTATCTGCTGCAAAGAAAAAACTTTCAGAGTATAATAACGTTAAATATGTGCATGGAAATCATGATGATATTGAAAATATTTTATCAGAATTAAAAATAGAAAAAGTAGATGGAATTTTGCTAGATTTAGGTGTTTCGTCATATCAATTAGATGAAAGAAATAGAGGTTTTAGTTATTTAGGCGAAAACGAATTAGATATGCGAATGGATAAAACACAAAGTTTAACAGCAAAAGATGTTATTAATACATATTCAGAAGAAGATTTAGCAAATATTATATATGAATTTGGAGAAGAAAAATTTTCTAGAGTAATTGCAAGAAATATATGCAAAGAAAGAAAAGAAAAACAAATAGAAACAACGAAAGAATTGGTAGATATTATAGAAAAATCGATTCCATATTCAAAAAGAAAAGATGGTCATCCGGCCAAAAGAACATTTCAGGCAATTAGAATTGAAGTAAATAATGAAATAAAACCACTTTATAATACTGTTAGAAAGTGCATAAATGCACTTAATTCTGAGGGACGTTTATGTATAATTACATTTCACTCTTTAGAAGATAGAGCAGTAAAAAAAGCATATGTAGATGCGGAGGGAAGATGCACTTGCCCAAGCGATTTACCATATTGTGTATGTAATAAAGTAAGTTATGGAAAAATTATAAATAAAAAGCCGATTACGGCACTAGCGAAAGAAAAAGAAGAAAATTCTAGAAGTAAGAGTGCAAAGCTAAGAATTTTTGAAAGAAAATAACGAATGAGGAGGTGAAATAACTTATGGCTAGAAATATGGGGTATCAATATGAAACAAGCCCTAGAAAACTTGAACCAGAATATATTCCTGTTAGAAAAAAAGCTAAAAAACAATCGAATAAACAACAAAAAAATAGCAAAAAATACATAAATGAAAAGTTAGAGCTTAAACGTAAAGAAAATAGAAAAAAAGCTAAAGCATTTTTTTATGTAGGGGCTGTATTTGCTGTATTACTAGTTATAAGTTATAGGAACTCTAAAATAACAGAACAATTTTCTGAAGTTAAAAATTTAAAAAGTGATTTAGCTAGTATTCAAAAAGAAAATGAACAGTTAGAAGTTAATATAGAAAGTAGTATAAATTTGACAAACATAGAGAAAGAAGCATCTGAAAAACTTGGAATGCAAAAGCCTACAAATGAACAAAAGGTGTATGTTAGTCTTCCTAAAAAAGATTATGTTCAACCTACAATAGAAGATAATTTAAAAGAGAAGAAAAACAATAATTGGGTTAAAGCCATGATAAATACAGTGTTAGGAAAATAAAATAATAAAATAGAAAAAAAGAATAAAATTACCTTTATCTTATATAATTTAAAGATAGAGGTGATTTTTTTATGGTAGTTGTTTCTATAAAAACTAAGAAAAGAATAAAATTCATATTAATTGGAGCAATAATATTAATGACATTGTTAATTATGCATATTGCATATATACAATTTATTCAAGGAAAAGAATTGCAAGCAAAAGCATATGAACAACAAAGTTTAGAAAGAGCAGTAAATCCTAAAAGAGGTACTATTTACGATGCAACTGGCAAGGTGGTGCTAGCAGTAAGTAGTTCTGCAGAAACAGTAACTGTAAATCCAACTAATATTGCAAAAGAAAATAAAGAAAAAGTTGCAAAAGCTTTAAGTGAAATATTAGAAATAGATTATGAAAAAGTTTTAAAAAGAGTAAAAAGAAATAGTTCAATAGAGACAATTGCTAAAAAGCAGGAAAAGGAGAAAACAGATAAATTAAGGCTATGGATGAATGAAAATGATATAACTGAAGGAATAAATATAGACGAAGATACAAAGCGATATTACCCATACAATAATTTGGCTTCACAATTTATAGGTTTTTGTGGTGGAGATAATCAAGGAATAGATGGAATAGAAGCAAAATATGATAATGTTTTAAAGGGAAAAGCTGGAAAAATAGAAAGAATTTCAGATGCTACAGGAGGAAATCTTTCAGAAAGTAAAGAAGAATATGTTCCAGCAGAAGACGGAGATAGTATAGTTTTATCTTTAGATATGACAATACAATCTATTGCAGAAAAATATTTGGAAAATGCGTGTATAGACAATGTATGTACTGACGGTGGAAATATAGTAATTATGAATCCTAAAACAGGAGACGTGCTTGCTATGGCAACATATCCAGATTACAATTTAAATGAACCTTTTAAACCAGTAATTCAAGAAGATATAGATAATTGGGCAAATTTAGATGAAACAGAAAAAAACAAGAGATTACAAGCAGTATGGAGAAATAAAGCAATTTCAGATACATATGAACCAGGTTCAACTTTTAAATTAATAACAGCATCAACAGCTTTAGAAGAACGTATTGTAACAGATATAGATAGGCAAGGAGAGTTTTGCTGCACAGGGTCAATAACAATTGCAGGAGCAAGAATTAAATGTTGGAGATATTATAGACCACACGGCTCAGAGAGTTTGAGACAAGGCCTAATGAACTCTTGCAACCCTGTATTTATAGGTTTGGGGCAAAAAATAGGTGTAAGTAAATATTATGAATATCTTTCAAAATTTGGTTTATTAGAAAAAACAGGAATAGAATTACCAGGAGAAGCTAAAAGTATATTTTTAGCAGAAAATAAAATGGGACCAGTAGAACTTGCAACAGTAAGTTTTGGTCAAAGATTTGAAATAACCCCAATACAATTAGTTACGGCAGTTTCATCAATAGCAAATGGAGGATATAAAATACAACCAAGAGTTGTAAAACAAGTAATAGATAGTAAAACAGGAGAAAAAACAGACTTAGAAATAAAAAAAGGAAACCAAATATTATCTAAAGAAACCTCTGAAAAAATGCTAAGTATGATGCAATCTGTTGTAGATGAAGGAACGGGAAAAAATGCACAAGTAGTAGGATATACAGTTGGTGGAAAAACAGGAACCTCTGAAGATGGTGTAAATACAGGAAAATACGTAACATCATTTTTAGGAGTAGCACCAATAACAGATCCACAAGTTGTAATACTTGTAACCTTATATAACCCAACAGGAGAAGGAGGTCACCAAGGAGGTGGAATTGCAGCACCAGTAGGAGGGCAAGTTTTAAGTGAAGTTTTACCATATTTAGACTTGAAAAAAGACAAGAAAATAGAAACAGAAGAGGAAATCTTTGATGTAACAGTGCCAGAACTAAGAGGACTAACAATAAAAGAAGCAAAAGAAAGACTAAAAGAATACAAAATGGAATTAGAAATAAATAATTTAGAAGAGAATCAAGAAATAGATGAAACGCAAACAATTATAAAAGAACAATTACCAAAACCAGGAATAGTAGTAAAAAATACAAATAAAATCTACGTAGAAGTATAAAAACTTATAAAAACCTTGACAAATAAGCAAAAATAGTGTAAAGTAATAAAGCATTACAAAAAAGGAAGTAGTAATTATGGAGAAAAATGTTGAAATTAGTATGTTGTGCCAAATTTATGGCAAACTATTAACTGAAAAACAATATGAATTTATAAATGATTACTATAATAATGATTTGTCTTTATCTGAAATTGCGGAAAATGAGAATATAACCAGGCAAGCTGTTAGAGACATTATTAAAAAGGGGGAAAAGAAACTTTTCGAATATGAAAAGAAACTAGAATTTATGAAAAGGATGTCAAAGCAAGAAAACATAATAGAAAATGTACTAAAAGAAATAGCAAAAATCGATTCAAAAGACACAGATAAACAAATTTCTAAAATTTTAGAACATGTAAGAAAAGAACTTAATTGTTTAGTATAAAAAAGGGAGGATATCTATATGGCATTTGAAGGATTATCTTCTAAACTTCAAGCAATTACAGATAAGTTTAAAGGAAAAGCAAGAGTAACAGAATCTGACTTAAAAGAAATGCTAAGAGAAGTTAAACTAGCACTTTTAGAAGCAGATGTTAACTATAAAATAGTAAAAGAATTTATAGCAACAATACAAGAAAAAGCACTTGGTGAAGAAGTATTAAAATCACTAACACCAGGACAACAAGTTGTAAAAATAGTTAAAGATGAACTTGTTGAATTATTAGGTGGAACAGATAGCAAAATAAACTTTTCACCAAATCCACCAACAGTAATAATGCTTGTTGGTTTGCAAGGTTCAGGAAAAACAACAACAGCAGGAAAACTTGCAAATTTAATACGTAAGCAAGGTAAAAAACCATTACTAGTTGCATGTGATGTATATAGACCAGCTGCTATAAAACAATTACAAGTTATAGGAGCTCAGCTAAACATACCAGTATTTAGTAACGAACAATCAAAAGATGTAGTTCATATTGCAAAACAAGCAATGAATGAAGCTATTTCAAAATTAAATGATGTAATTATATTAGATACTGCAGGTAGACTTCACATAGATGAAGATCTTATGCAAGAGCTAAAAAACTTAAAAGCAAATGTAAAGCCACATGAAATACTTTTAGTAATAGATTCAATGACAGGTCAAGATGCTGTAAATGTTGCTCAAACTTTTGATAATGAACTTGGGTGTGATGGAGTTATACTAACAAAACTTGATGGAGATACCAGAGGTGGTGCTGCACTTTCAGTAAAAAAAGTTACAGGAAAACCTATAAAATTTGCAGCAACAGGAGAAAAACTAAATGATATAGAAGTATTTAGACCAGAAGGTATGGCATCAAGAATATTAGGAATGGGCGATATGCTTTCAATAATCGAAAAAGCAGAAGATGCATTTGATGAAGCAGAAGCTCTTAAATTAGAAGAAAAATTAAAAAAACAAAAAGGATTTGACTTAGATGATTATTTAACACAACTAAGACAAATTAAAAAAATGGGTTCTTTCTCATCTATATTAAAAATGATACCAGGAATGGGCAAAATTAAAGACTTAAAAGTAGATGATAATGAATTCAATAGAATAGAAGCAATAATATGTTCAATGACATTAAAAGAAAGACGTAATCCGAAGATATTAAATGCAAGTAGACGTAAAAGAATTGCAGCAGGAAGTGGAACAAAAGTACAAGACATAAATAAATTTATGGAATCATTTGAATTAACACAAAAAATGATGAAAAAAATAGGTACCAAAAAAGGCATGAAATCTATGATGAAAAATTTAAATATGGACAATATCGATTTAGATGGAATGATGTAGTGCCAAGAGTTAAATAATTTTGTTATTAAATTTTAAATATAAATTAATTAAATTTTAGGGAGGTGAAATAAATGGTAAAAATCAGATTACAAAGAGAAGGAAAGAAAAAAGCTCCGTTCTATCATATAGTAGTTGCAGATTCTAAATCTCCTAGAGATGGTAAAATAATTGAAAAAATAGGTTCATATGATCCTATGACAGAGCCATCTACAATAGTTTTAGATAGCGAAAAAGTTGCTAAATGGATAAAAAATGGTGCTAAACCAACAGATACAGTTAAAAAATTAATCGAAAATGCAAACAAATAATTTCGAAAGAAAAGGTAGGCGAAAAGCTAAATGAAAGAAATTTTAGAAACAGTTATAAAAGCATTAGTAGACAACCAAGAAGCTGTAAAAATAAATGCAGTTGAAGGTGAAAAATCAGTTGTATACGAAGTTAAAGTTGCCGATGAAGATATGGGAAAAGTTATTGGAAAAGATGGAAAAATAGCAAGAGCTATTAGAACTCTAATAAAAGCCCTAGCTGCAAAGGAACAAAAAAGAGTATCAATTGAGTTTATAGGATAATTCTAATAGGAGAATAATATGCAAGAATATTTTGAAGTTGGACAAATAGTTAATACAAATGGTTTAAAAGGTTTATTAAAAATAAATCCTTTTACAGATGATATAACAAGATTTGAAAGACTAAAAACTATTTTTATAGAGCATAAGAAAGAACTTCTTGAATTTGAAATTGAAAGTGTAAGATATCAAAAAAAGCAAGTTTTATTAAAACTTAAAGGAATAGATACAATTGAAGAAGCAGAAAAATATAGAGAAGACTATTTAAAAATAAATAGAAATAAGGAAGAAAAACTTCCAGAAGATACTTACTATATTGTAGATTTAATTGGATTAGATATATACACAGAAGATGGAGAATTACTTGGAAAATTAGATGATGTTTTTTCTACAGGAAGTAATGACGTATATGTTGTAAAAAATGGTGAAGGAAAACAAATTTTACTACCAGCTATAAGCGATGTAATAAAAAATATAGATTTAGAACAAAAAAAGATTGTAGTAAACTTAATAGAAGGTTTACTATAGGAGGAAAAATGAAATTTGATGTGCTAACACTTTTTCCAGAAATGTTTGAAAGTTTAAATCAAAGCATTATAGGAAAAGGAAAAGAAAAAGGACTAATAGATATTAATTTAGTAAATATTAGAGACTTTTCAAAAAATAAACACAAACAAGTTGACGATACTCCATATGGTGGTGGAGCAGGAATGGTTATGAAAGCAGATGTTGTATATGATGCATATAAATCATTAAATATAACAAAAGCAAAAGTAATTTATATGTCTCCACAAGGAAAAGTTTTAAATCAAGCAAAAGTTCAATCTTTAGCAGAAGAAGAGCATATTATACTTTTGTGTGGTCATTATGAAGGTATAGACCAAAGAGTTTTAGATGAAATTGTTGATGAAGAAATATCTATAGGAGATTATGTATTAACAGGAGGAGAAATTCCTGCAATGGTGTTAATAGATAGTGTAAGTAGATATGTAGATGGAGTAATAAAAAAAGAATCTACAAAAGAAGAATCTTTTTCAAATGGACTCCTAGAATATCAACAATATACAAGACCAGAAACATTTTTAAATAGTAAAGTTCCAGAAGTTTTACTATCAGGAAATCATCAAAATATTGAAAAATGGAGAAGGCAAAAATCTTTAGAAAATACATATAAAAAAAGACCAGAATTATTAAAAAATAAGAAATTGTCGTTAGAAGACAAAGAATTTTTATGCAAGTTCAAATAGATGAACCGATACATTAATTTAAGGAGGATATTAAAATGGATATAATAAAATCAATTGAACACGAACAATTAAAAAATAAAATTCCAGATTTAAAAGTTGGTAATACTGTAAGAGTACACCAAAGAATTAAAGAAGGAAATAGAGAAAGAATTCAAGTATTTGAAGGAATAATAATTAAAAAACAAGGTGGAGGATTAAATGCTACATTCACAGTAAGAAAAATAGCTTACGGTGTAGGTGTAGAAAAAACATTCTTAATTCACTCACCATTAGTTGAAAAAGTAGAAGTTGTAAGAGTAGGTAAAGCAAGAAGAGCTAAATTATACTACTTAAGAGACAGAGTTGGAAAAGCTGCTAAAACTAAAGAATTAGTTGGAGCAAGAATTGAAGACAAAGAAATAGTAGTAAAAGAAGATATAGCAGAAGAAGCACCAACAGCAGAAGAAGTAAAAGCGGAAGTTGTTGAAACACCAGCAGAAGCTACAGAAACAGCTGAAGCACCAGTTGAAGAAGCAAAAAAAGAAGATAAAGAATAAAAATAAAAAAGAGTTTTTGTAAAAAATATACAAAAACTCTTTTATTTTTTGAAATTTAATATATAATATAGTAGAAATTTTGAATACACATAGGAAAAATTGTAAAAAATACATAAGAAAAAGGAGGAATAAAATTGAACGGAAAATATGTGTACCTTTTTAAAGAAGGAAATGCAGAAATGAGAGAAATTTTAGGAGGAAAAGGTGCTAATTTGGCAGAGATGACAAATCTTGGACTTCCAATACCACAAGGATTTACAGTTTCAACAGAAGCTTGTAATAAATATTATGATGATGGAGAGCAAATAACAGAAGATGTACAAAATCAAATATTTGAAGCTCTTAGTAAGTTAGAAGAAATAACAGGTAAAAAATTAGGAGATAAAGAAAATCCATTATTAGTATCAGTTCGTTCTGGTGCTAGAGCATCTATGCCTGGAATGATGGATACAATTTTAAATTTAGGAATAAATGATGAAGTTGTACAAACTATAGCACAAAAAAATAGAAGATTTGCTTATGATAGTTATAGAAGATTTATTCAAATGTATAGTGATGTTGTAAAGGAAATACCAAAATCTTTATTCGAACAAGCTATAGATTTAAAGAAAGAGCAAAGAGGTCTTAATTTAGATACAGATATGGATGCCAATGATTTAGAAGATTTGGTAAAAGTATTTAAAGGAATATATAAAGAAAAAATGGGAGAAGACTTCCCACAAGATTCTAGAGCACAATTATTAGATGCTATAAAAGCAGTATTCAGATCTTGGAATAACCCTAGAGCTATAACTTATAGAAGATTAAACGATATACCAGGAGATTGGGGAACAGCAGTAAATGTTCAAGCTATGGTATTTGGAAATATGGGAGAAGACTGTGGTACAGGTGTTGCGTTTTCAAGAAATCCTGCTACAGGAGAAAATAAAATATATGGTGAATATTTAATGAATGCACAAGGTGAAGACGTTGTTGCAGGAATTAGAACACCACAAGCAATAGAAACATTAAAAAATGTTAACGAAAAAGCATATGAAGATTTTGTAATGTATGCAAAAAAACTAGAAAAACATTACAAAGATATGCAAGATATGGAATTTACAATAGAACATGGAAAATTATATTTCTTACAAACAAGAAATGGTAAAAGAACAGCAAATGCAGCATTGAAAATTGCAGTAGACCTAGTAAACGAAGGAATGATAGATGAAAAGGAAGCTGTAATGAGAGTTGAACCAAAGCAATTGGACCAACTTTTACATCCAAACTTTAATGCTCAAAAACTACAAGAAGCAAAAGTAGTTGCAAAAGGTTTAGCAGCATCACCAGGAGCTGCAACTGGAAAAGTTGTATTTACAGCAGAAAGAGCTGTTGAATTACACAAGCAAGGAGAAAAAGACCTTGTATTAGTACGTTTAGAAACATCACCTGAAGATATAGATGGAATGAATGTATGCAGAGGAGTTCTTACAGTTAGAGGTGGAATGACATCACATGCAGCAGTTGTTGCAAGAGGAATGGGAACATGTTGTGTTTCAGGTTGTGGAGATATATTTGTAAACGAAGAAGAAAAATACTTTACCTTACAAGACGGAACAAAATTTACAGAAGGAGACTGGATTTCTTTAGATGGTTCTACAGGAAATGTATATGGAGAAAAAATAGAAACAGTAGATGCAACTGTTTCAGGCAATTTTGCAAAATTAATGAATTGGGCAGATTCATATAGAGTATTAAAAGTTAGAACAAATGCAGATACTCCAAGAGATGCAAAACAAGCATATGAATTTGGAGCAGAAGGAATAGGTTTATGTAGAACAGAGCATATGTTCTTTGCACCAGAAAGAATAGCAGCAATTAGAGAAATGATTGTTTCAAAAACAGTAGAACAAAGAGAAAATGCATTAGCAAAAATATTACCAATGCAAAGAGGAGATTTTGAACAATTATTCAAATCAATGAAAGGTTACCCTGTAACAATAAGATTATTAGATCCACCACTACATGAATTTTTACCACATGATGATAGCGAAATAGATGCTCTTGCCAAAGACATGGGAATGACTTTTGATGAATTAAAAGAAATAGTTGTAAACTTGCATGAATTTAATCCAATGATGGGACACCGTGGATGTAGATTAGATGTAACATATCCAGAAATAGGTGTAATGCAAACAAAAGCAATAATAGAAGCTGCAATTAATGTAAATAATGAGGGAATGAATGTAATTCCAGAAATTATGATTCCATTAATTGGCGATATAAAAGAAATGAAATATGTAAAAGGAATAATTACAAAAACAGCAGATGAATTAATAAAAAATGCTGGGGTAGAATTAAAATATCATGTTGGAACTATGATAGAAATACCAAGGGCAGCATTAACAGCAGATGAAATAGCAAAAGAAGCGGAATTCTTCTCATTTGGAACAAACGACTTAACACAATTAACCTTTGGATTTAGCCGTGATGATGCAGGAAAATTCTTAGGAGATTACTATGATAAGAAAATATACGAATTTGATCCATTTGCAAAAATAGACCAAGATGGTGTTGGAAAACTAGTTGAAATGGCAACAGAATTAGGTAGAAAAACAAGACCAGACATAAAACTAGGAATATGTGGAGAACATGGAGGGGACCCATCATCTGTAGAATTTTGTCATAAAATAGGACTAACATATGTATCTTGTTCACCATTTAGAGTACCAATAGCAAGGCTGGCAGCAGCACAAGCAGCAATAAAAGATTTGAAAAAATAGATGCATATTTATAAATATAATGTCATAATTATAATGAAATTTATGGCGGCATTACGTATTAAAAGAAATTAATTTAAAACATTGTAGGGGCGGACGCCTCTGTCCGTCCAAAATAAAATATTGGTAAATATAAAATAATATGTAGCGGC
>JABLTO010023596.1_pt1 | contig 11790 bp, 6 predicted proteins | sample 7160091 | NCBI WGS metagenome assembly JABLTO01 (sample SAMN14651225, study PRJNA627086) | human gut metagenome | isolation source: feces | host: Homo sapiens
AATATTTAATAATTTAATACTTAATACTAAATTAATACCAAGCTTAATCATATCAACAATGTTTATTGTGATTTTAAATTTATTAGTTATTATAATTACAAAAACAAAAATAAATAAAAAGAAATATTTTATAAATAATATAATATGTTTTATCATAGACTTCTTTTTAACATATGCATTTATATATAACATCAATATTGAAGTTATGATAAGTAAAATAATAGTTTCTTTTATAACATTAATAATTTCAATTATCATTTTCAAAATGAAATGTTTACAATAAAAAAATTATTTGTTAGAATTAGTAGTAGGTGAGTTTATGAAAAAAATAAAGAGTAAAAAGGTAAAAGTTTTAATACTAGTAGGTATTACTTGTATTATATGGGGATTTATACTAATGTTTATTAGTAGTGTAAAAAAAGATCAAAGAGAAATGAATGCTAGAATGGATAAGATTGTTAATTCTTATGATAAATTTAGCAAAAAAATAGAAAAATTTAATACAATGAGAGATTCATTACATACTGAATTTTTAGATAAGGTTTATTATGAAAAATTAGAAACACAAGATACTGATTTTAAAAATAAATTAAAAACCTATGAAGAATTAGTTTCAAATATTAGTCTAAGTACAAAAAACAATTTGAGAAAATATTGTCAAGATAATATATATTATTCTTCGTCTGATGTTAATAATAAATGTGCAGCATTTAAACAAGGATATGAAGAAATGGTTAATTTGTTTGTAGATGATGTAAATATTTATAATAGTAATATTGAAAAATATAATAGTTATCTAGATACACAAGGTAATAAAGAGGCTTTAAGATTAGAAAAATATCAAACTAAGAAACAGTATATAGATTATAATAAAGATGGAACTTATTCTGGAAGAAATGAAGAAGATAATACAACTGGTGAAAGTACTACTGCTGAATCAGAAACTAATAAGGAAAGTGGTAAGTAATGAAGAAAGAAGAAAAGGTAGAATTATTAACAATTGATGAAGAAAGTAATCAAAGTATAAGTGATAATTCAAAAAAGAATAAAAAAGAAAAAAAACCTAAAAAGAAAAGAAAAAAATTAGTAATTGGATTAAGTACTGTAGTAGGTTTATTTGGAATAATTTTATTTCTATTATATGGACCATGGGCTGGTTTTAGAAATCTTTGGATAACAACAGCTATGACTACTATGAATCATCAGTATTTAGCAACATTGTTATATAGTGATGAAACAATTCAAGAAGTGTTAAAGCAAAATGCCATTATAGAGCCTGATGGAAAAACAAATACTTCATTAATTAAATTTAGTAAATACAAAAAGTCAACAGTATATAAAAATAAATATGAAGAACAAATTCTAGACCGTGAAGAAGGAGATTTATATAAGCTTATTGATATCCAAGGTAAAAATTATAAGGGTTATTTAGTGGCTATTTATGATCCATCTAGGATATCTATAGCAACTTCTAAATATTTAGGAAAAAGAGGAGAAGCAATTACTACAGTAGCAAAAGATAATAACGCAATTATTGCTATGAATGCAGGCGGATTTTATGATCCGGATTGGAATAGTAATGGAGCTCTTCCACATGGTACTGTTATTTCAAATGGTAAGGTAGTAAGTGATTATGATGATGCTAAAATGGGTGGTGGATTCATTGGGTTTACTAAGGAAAATAAATTAGTTTTAGGAAAATTTTCTAAAGAAGAAGCTCTTAAAATGGGAATGAGAGATGCTGTTGAATTTGGACCATTCTTAATTATAAATGGAAAGAGTGCATTTGTAAAAGGAAATGGCGGATGGGGGATAGCTCCTCGTACTGCCATTGGGCAAAGAGCGGATGGTATTGCTTTATTTCTAGTTATAAATGGACGTTTAGCTACAAGTATTGGTGCTGATATGGGAGATTTAACAGAGATAATGGAAAACTATGGAGCGGTAAATGCAGCTAATTTAGATGGAGGAAGTTCAACTGAATTAGTTATTAATAATAAAATTATAAATACTCCAGTAGCTGGTGGTAAAAACGGATTACGTGATATGTCAACTTTCTGGATAGTAAAATAAATAAAAAAACTATTGTGATTAATAAAGGCATAATAGTTTTTTTCTACAAAAATTTCATAATTAAGGATTTATTATATACTTGGTGATAAAAAATGAAAATAAAAATGTTTGATGAAGAAAGTGAAAAAGACTTAGAAGAAAGTGTAAATAGTTTTTTAGAAGAAACAGACAAAGAAGTAATAGATATAAAGTATCAGGTTAGTTGTTCTATCTTTGGAGAAGAACAAATATTTTGTTTTTCAGCAATGATTGTCCTACTAGATAAGTAAAATCTTGTCTAAAATATTTGAAATGATTGCTAAAAGTAAATTTTTTCTATATAATTTAATTATCAGGATGGAGGATATAAATATGAATGGTAATGCATTAAACGCTATGTTTGAAGAAGAAGATAATAGAAAATTTGAAGAATGGGGTAGAAATGAAGTGGCTTTCTTTGATGACTTAAATCAAGAAGAAAAAGAACAACTAAAAAATGATTATAAAGATGTTGATACTTGGAAAAAAGCTTATACAACTACTATGACAAGAGCAATAGATAGTAGTAGTGGAATTGATTATTCAACTGATATTGAAAAAGTTGGAGAAAGAATGACAAATGCCTCAGATAAATTAAAAGCAACTTTATCTAATTTATCTGAAAAACATGGTAATGTTAGAAATAGGTAATTTGAAAAGTGGCTAATCCACTTTTTTTTGATGTTTTAATTTTTTTAAATTTAGTATATAATGTATATAGATAAATAATGGAGGGATTAGATGAAAAAGATAATGGATGGTAATGAAGCTTGTGCTTTATCTGCTTATAATTTTACTGAAGTAGCTGGAATATATCCAATAACACCAGCATCACCTATGGCAGAGCTAACTGATAAATGGGCAAATAATGGTAAACTTAATTTCTTTGATACACCAGTTAAAGTAGTAGAAATGGAAAGTGAAGCAGGAGCTGCTGGTATGGTTCACGGTTCACTACAATTAGGTTGTCTTACAACTACTTATACGGCAAGTCAAGGACTTTTACTTATGTTACCTAATATGTATAAAATAGCTGGTGAAATGTTACCTTGTGTTATCAATGTAGCCGCAAGAAGTCTTGCTACTCATGCTTTATCAATATTTGGTGATCATCAAGATGTTTATGCAGCTCGTTCTACAGGTTTTGCGATACTTTCATCTTCATCAGTACAACAAGTACATGATTTAACAAATGTTGCGTATCTTTCAGCAATAAAGGGAACCTTACCATTTATTAACTTTTTCGATGGTTTTAGAACAAGTCATGAATTACAAAAAATAGATGTTATAGATTTTTCTAAAGTTAAAGATTTAATTGATGAAAAGAAATTAAAAGAATTTAGAGATAGAGCTCTTAATCCTTATAAACCAGTAACACGTGGTACTAGTCAAAATGAAGATATTTATTTCCAAGCTACAGAAGTTAGAAATGAATATTATGACAAATTACCTGATATTGTTAATGATTACATGGAAAAAATAGGAGAAATAACAGGAAGAAATTATGCTCCATTTAATTATTATGGAAGTCCTAATGCTACTAAAGTTATAGTGGCTATGGGTTCAGTTTGTGAAACTATCAAAGAAACTATTGAATATTTAACAGAAGTTAAACACCAAAATGTAGGATTAATAGAAGTATTATTATATCGTCCATTTAGTACTAAATACTTTTTGAAAGCTCTACCTAAAACAGTTAAAAAAATAGCTGTATTAGATCGTACTAAAGAAGCTGGTAGTAATGGAGAACCTCTATATTTAGATGTTGTGAGAGTCTTAAAAGAAAAAGATGCCAAAGTAACAATAGTTGGTGGTAGATATGGATTATCTTCTAAAAATACAACACCAGCAATGATAAAGGGTATCTATGACTTTTTAGATAGTAGAAGTTGTCATACCAACTTCACTGTAGGAATTGAAGATGATATTACAAATCTTTCAATTACTTATGATAAAGACTTTAAATTACCAACAACATCAACATCTTTCTTAGTATATGGATATGGTTCAGATGGAATGGTATCTGCTTGTAAAGATTTAATGAAAATAACAGGCGAAAATACAAGAGCCTATGTACAAGGATATTTTCAGTATGATTCTAAAAAATCAGGTGGTGTAACTGTAAGTCACTTAAGATTTGATAAAAATCCAATTAGATCAGCTTACTATGTTGAAAATCCATCATTAGTTGTATGTACTAAAGATAGATATTTATCTAGATTAAAGATGTTAGATAAAATTAAATCTCATGGAATATTTTTATTAAATACTAATATGGATGCTAATGAAGTATTAAAAAACATCTCTGTTAGAGATAAAAAGATAATGCAAAAGAAAAATATTAAATTCTATATAGTAGATGCATCTAAAATTGCACAAGAATCTGGCTTAAATGGTAAGATAAGTGCCATTATGGAAACGTTAATATTTAAACTTGGCAAAGTAATAGAATTTTCTTTCGCAACAGAAGAAATTAAGAAAAATATAGAAAAAAGATTTAGTAACAAGGGTGGAGATATAGTTTCTAAAAATATTAAAGCTATCAATGATTCAATTAACTCTGTTATTCAAGTTAAAATACCTGATGTAGATTTTGATGATGAGATAGAAAAGAAAAGAACTACTTTTGAAATTATCAACTCTATGGAAGGAGATAATTTGAAAGTATCTGATTTTGTAAAATTTCCTGATGGGACTTTTCCAGCTGCAACTACAAAATTAGAAAAAAGAGATATCAGTAATATCTTACCCTGTTATAATAGTGAAAATTGTATTTCATGTAACTTATGCTCTTTAGTTTGTCCACATGGAGTTATAAGACCATTCTTGCTTGATGAAAAAGAAGTAATGGATGCTCCTGAAATAGTTCAAAAAACTTTGATAGATGCTAAAATAAAGGATAAAGATTATAAATTTACAATAGGTATCAGTGCAAAAGATTGTACGGGTTGTTCTTTATGTAGTAATATTTGTCCTGGTAAAAAGCAAAATAAAGCTTTAGAAATGAAAGATAAGAAATATCTTGATTTAAATGCTTATGAAGAAGCAGCTAATTATTTATTTAATGAGGTTAAAGAAAAAGATATCTCTCCTTTAGGAACAGTTAAGAATAGTCAGTTTAAAACACCTAAGTTTGAGTTTAGTGGAGCTTGTGCTGGTTGTGGTGAAACCCCATACTTAAAACTTTTAACTCAATTATTTGGTGATAGATTAGTAATTGCTAATGCAACGGGGTGTTCGTCTATTTATGGTGCAAGTGCTCCTAACATGCCTTATTCAGTACCATGGGCAAATTCATTATTTGAAGATAATGCCGAATTTGGTTATGGTATGAAAATAGCTGATATTACAATGAAAAATAGAATTGTTACTTTAATAAAGAATAACATGAATAATATTAAAAAAAGTGAACAAAAAATATATAAAGACTATTGTAATGATATTAATCTAGAAACAGCAGATGCTCTTTTAGAACTAATTGATGAAACTAAAGTAGAAGGCCTACTTGAATTAAAAGATTTTATAAGACCTAGATCATTCTGGTTAGTTGGTGGAGATGGTTGGGCTTATGATATTGGATATAATGGTATTGATCATGTTTTAGCAAATAAAGAAAATGTTAATATTTTAGTTCTCGATACAGAAGTATATTCAAATACTGGAGGACAAGCTTCAAAATCAACAAGAGTAGGAGCAGTTGCTAAATTTGCATCAAGTGGTAAAAAACAAGCGAAGAAAGATTTATTGAGAATTGCTTTAACTTATCCACATGTCTATGTAGCATCTATTTCCTTAGGCGCAAATCCTAATCAAGCTGTTAAAGTTTTAGAAGAAGCTGAAAAGTATGATGGACCATCAATTATAGTTTGTTACGCACCATGTATCGCTCAAGGTATCCTTAAAGGAATGGCTAACAGTATCAATGAAGAAAAAGAAGCAACATCATCAGGTTATTTTCCAATCTTCCACTTTAATCCAGAAACAAATAAATTTAAAATGGATTCAAAAGCAGATTTTTCTAAATATGCTGACTTTATTGGAGGAGAAGATAGATATCGTTCTCTAAAAAATCTTAATAAAGATTATAAGAAAGTATTAGAAGAGAATAAACAAAGTGCTATTGATAGATATGAATATTACAAGTCATTAGAAGAAAAATTAGATCAAAATTAAAAAATATACGGAAAAGTAATTTCTTTTTACAATAATATAAATGAAAGGAAATTTACTTTTCTTTTTTCTTCTTTAAGTAAATTTTCCTTTTATGAAAGGAGAGGTAGAAATAGAAAAGGTAATAACACCAATAACAAATGATAAAATATTTAAAATGATCTTTGGAAATGAAAAATATCCAAATATAACAGCTTATTTAGTAAGTGTCTTACTAAATATTCCATATCAATTAGTAAAGGATAAAATAGTATTTAAAAATACAAAAAATAATTTAAAAAGAAAAGATGAAAAAAGGTCAGATAAAGATGTAGTATTTATTGTAGAATTAGAAGATGAGAAGTCTTTAAAAATAAATTTAGAAATGAATAATACAAAGTATATATCAAGTATAACAATATCAAGGAATGTCTATTACTTATCAAATTTTCATAGTATTGGATTAAAAGAAAAAGAAGATTATGATAAACTATTACAAACAATTCAATATAATTTTAATAGAGGATATGTAGATAGGGTAAATAAAGAAAAAATTGATGAGTATTATTTAAGAAATAAATATGGAAATATATTAACAGAAGATATAAAAATAGTGCATATAAATATTGATGAGCTAAGTAAAGTATGGTATAGTGAGAATAGGAATAAACATTCAAAAAATTATCAAATATTATGTGGATTATCAGCTTTAATGGTATGTACAAAAAAGAGTAAATTAGAAGAAGAGTTACAAAAGATACCACTAGAAGAAGAAATCAAAGAAGAGATGGAAAGGATAATAGAAGAAATGAATTATGATGATGCTATACCAGAAAGAATATATGACCCAGTAGAAGAAGAAAGAAGAATAAGAGAAGGAGAAATCTCAAGAGCAAAAAGACTTGGAAAAAAAGAAGGAAAAAAAGAAGGAAAAGAAGAAGGCATCAAAGAAGGTACTGTTAGTGAAAAGAAAACAATCGCAAAGTCAATGTTAAAAGATAATATTCCAATAGAACAAATATCAAAATATACAGGTTTATCTATTAATGAGATTACAGCCTTATAATAATATTTAGTCACATCTTTAGAACAAAAATAAAACCAAGTATGATATAAGTAATGAAAATAAATTCTATTCAAAGTATTGAAAAGGATTTATTTTTTTTTTATAAAATTTATAGTCTAAATAATTGAAAAATACTATCTATTTTGATAGAATAAGAAAGAAGATAGGATAGTGATTTTAGATGGGATTAATAAATAAAAAAACTTCAAAAAAAGAACCAAAAGTTGTAAGAATGAAGAATGGGCGATTTGTCAAAAAAGAAGAATATGACAAAATAATTAAAGAAAGTAAAGAAAAACAAAGATTAAATAAAAAGAAAAAAATAGATGACAATAAAGAAAAAAAGAATTATATAAAACAAGCTAAAGAAAACAAGGTTTTTGAAAAGAAAGAAAAAATTAAAGAACAGGAAATCAAAAAAGAAGAGAATGAAGAAGAAAAAAGAAAGAGAAGAATGATAATAATAATTTTATTTTTATTATTGTTATTTTTCTTGTTTATCTTGGATATAGATGATTTAATACTAGGAATACCATCAGAACCAAAAGTAAAAATACCAAAAGATAAATGGTATCAGACAAAAGTAGTAAAGATAGAAGAAGATGCTAAATCAAGAAAGAAAATATCACATTATTTGTATTGTATAAGACAAGATAGTAATATCGAAAAATGCGAATGGAATAGAACTGATACAAAAAGTATTGAAGTAAGTAAAAGTGGAATAAATCATATTTGGTTCAAAGGCGTAACAGAAGATGGAAAAGAAGGAAAACCATCAAAAGAGACAATTGTAAAAATAGATAATGAGGCTCCAGAAGAGATAAAAGTAAAAAAGACAGTAACAGAAACAACAATAAAAGTAAAAGTAGAAGTAAAAGATAAAGAAACAAAAATAGAAAAATATTATTATAAAATAGAAAATGAAGAATATAAAGAAAGTGATAAGAATGAATATACATTCAAAGATTTAAAACCAGATACAACATACAAAATTACAATAAAAGTAGTAGATAGTCTAGGAAATGAAAAAGAAATAATATTAAATATAAAAACAAAGAAACTAAAGGCAGAAACAGAAGAAGATACTAATTTAGATAATAATGATAGTCAAAATAATAACCAAAAAGACAATAATAAAGAAAATAATCAAACAAGTGAATCAATAGATAACAATGGTAATAACGAAGAAAATAAAAACGAAGATGAAAGTAAAGAAGAAATAAAAGAAATCCCAGAAATAGACTTAAGTGGAGTACCAAAGAAATTTGAAGTGGGAGAAAGTTATAAATTACCAACAAGTTATAAATTTGGAAAAAGTGGAGGAGTAGTATCTTGTACAGTAGATGATAAAGAATACAATGATACAAAAGATTTAGGAATAGGACTAAAACAAATAAAATGTAGTGCGAAGAGTAATACAGGAATAGAAGTAAGAGTAGAAAAAGAAGTAGAAATAGTACAAAAAGATATAAAAGAGACAACATGGGATGGTTGGATAACAATGAATTTGTATTATCCAGAATCTTCAACAGATTGGCAATGGAGAATAGGGGAAGAAGACGCAACAAGAGATGATGGATGGATCGACTATACAGGACCAATAACAGTAAGATTAACAGATGTAGAAAATGTATATATAAGATATAAATTAAAGAGTGGAGAAGTAGTAATAGTACCACCAACAGGAAGATTAGTAGTAGATATAGAGCCATCAAGTTATACCTTAAAAGATGGTAAAAAAGCAAAAGTGAAAATAACATATACAAATGATGCCGATAAAAAACAATACAAGATAAATGATGGAGATTGGATTGACTACACAGGAGAATTTAGTGTAGGAAGCGATACAAGAATAGAAGCAAGAGTTGTAAAAACAACAAAAGAAGGAACAAAAAAGAATTATGATAGTGTTTATATAAGAAAGTATGTAGAAGACCAAACAGGAAGTACAAGTAGTTCAACAATCAAAAAAGGGACAAGATTACCAGGAGAAGCAGCAGGTACATATGAAACAGAAAGTAATCCATCATATGGAACAAACTATAAAAAGAACCCTAGTTATACATTAAATGGTCCAGAAATAATCAAAGATACTGAAGAAATAGTAGATAGTGTAAAAGTTGAGGTAAAACCACAAAAAAAGGCAAAAAAAATCTATTATAAAGAACCGGGAGGAAAGTGGACAGAATATAAAGATGTAGTAGAAGTAACAAAGCAAGGATACTTTTATGCAAAATACGAAACAGAAGAAGGTCAAACATCAAGTACAAGTGAAATTTATATTGATAATATTGATCAACATAATCTACCAAATGTAAAAATAGGAGTAAATACAATACTAAGAGCTGAAAGTGTAATAGTAACAATGACAACAAATGGAAATAATCTAAGATATAGTTTAGATGGAAAAATATATCAAAATTATATAGGACCAATAACAATAGATAAAAATACAAGAATATATGCACAAGCAGATAATAGTAATGGAACAACTACAACATATAGAGATATAACAAATATAGGACAAATACCAACATCAATATCGAAAGAAGAATATAATATAGGAATATTCTTAAGTCCAGATAAAGGAGACGTAAAAGGATTAGTAAACCAAACAGAAGCAAGTATAGTGTATGACTCTAGATGTGTAAATAAATACTACAAGATAGGATATTATGGAAGTTATAAAACATATACAGAAAGTGTAAAGATAACAAGTAATGATACAATATATGCCTATTGTACAGGGCAAACAGGAACAGGATATGAAGAAAAACAAATAAACTTCTTAACAACAGGTATAGCAGCACCAAAAATAACATTAGAACCTGCAGAAATGACAGAAGAAGTAAAAGTAAAAATTGAATATCCAAAGACTGCAAAAGTAAAGAAATATAGAATAGGAACAGGAGAATTAACAGATTATACAGAAAGCATAACAATAGATGAAAATACAACAATATATGCATATACAGAAGATGAATTAAAGAACTCAAATAGTAGTGAAAGAACAATAACAAATATAACAACTTTACCAAGATATACAACTCTAGATATGGGAAGCTACTTTATATTAAAGTTAAATTATCCAAGTTCATCAGATAAAGAAACAAGAGAATATAAATGGAGTTCAAAAGGAAGCTTTAAGAAATACAATACAAATGGAATTCTATTAATAAAAAATGAATATAAAGATGAAATAGATACAACAGATGGAGTAAAGGTAAAAGATCAAAATGGAAAAGAGATATTATTTACAGAAGATTATTATTATGTAAGTAATATAACAAATGATATATCAGAAAATTTATTTATGAGATGGGATTATGCAATACCAAAAGCTCCAACAATAAAATTAAATACAACTACACCGACAAGAAAAGTAGAAGTAACAATAGAGTATACTGGTTCAAGTAAGAAACAGTATAAATTAGTAACCAAAGAAGGAAAAGAGACAGAATGGTTAAATTATACAGGACCAATAACAATAGATAAGAATGAAACAGTAGTATATGCAAGAGGAATATCTGATATAGAAGCAGTAGGAAAAATAGGTAGTAAAAAAATAACAAATATTGATGAAGAAAATCCTGAAGTAGAAGCAATAGGGGATTTTGAAACACCAACAAGAAAGTTAACAATAAAAATAGTAGGAAAAGATAACCTAGGAATAAATGTAGTAGGATGGGGTCAAGGTAAAAAAGATATAAAATATTTCCAAGATGTAGCAAGTTTACAAAAAAACAATTCGACATTTACAGTAGAAGAAAATGGAGTTTATACAATCTATGCAGAGGATATGGTAGGAAATATAGTAATAAAGAAAATAGAAGTCGAAAATATAGATAAAACAGCACCAGATATAGATATAAATATATTAACAAAAGAGTATGGTGATATATTAGAATTTGAAGTGGATTATCATGATTCTACAAAGAAAGAATATAAAATTGGAGAAAAAGGGACATACAAGGAATATTTAGGAAAAGTAAGTGTAAAAGCAAATGACATATTAGACCAAGTAAATGAAGATGGAAGCCTAACAATATATGCCAAAGGAACAGACAAAGCAGGAAATGTACAAGAAATAAGTGAAAAAACTTACATAATAGATTTAGATGCACCAAAAGTTCCTATAATAAATACATCCACTGGATATCCAATATTAACAGAATATGGTGTGGAATTTGATGATACATTATCAATTAAATATGATACTAGAGATGATATAGAAAATTATATATCATTTGACGGAAAAAACTGGAAAATATATACAGGAGTTGAGCATATACAAAGTGGAACAGTATATGCCAAAAGTGTAAAAAAAGTATCAGGATTAACTGTTACTACAAATAAAAAAGTAGATCAACCAACTAATGCTTTAGGAGTAGAGGCGTATGATGGTGATGAAAGTACATCGGTAACAAGTGGTATTATTTATGTTGATAAAGCTATGATAGGAAAATATTTTTCTACAAGTATAA
>JABLTO010129130.1_pt1 | contig 11787 bp, 8 predicted proteins | sample 7160091 | NCBI WGS metagenome assembly JABLTO01 (sample SAMN14651225, study PRJNA627086) | human gut metagenome | isolation source: feces | host: Homo sapiens
ATAATGGTTTCATAACCGCCATAGATTGTACCTAATGGGCCTGATATCAGATGCAACTCATCTTGAATAATCAACTGTGGCGGATAAAAAGGCTTGCATGCTTCTATTACACATGCATCCAATCCATTTTTTGCATCTTTATTATGTCTTTTGCCCACCAGTTCCTTCTCATAACCGATGGCCTGATATCCATGTCGAGGACAGCATCTATCTGTTCTACCGAATAACAGCCCCGTCTGCTCAGACCAAGGAAGTTTTGCAAATTTATCAACCGTGGAGATAACAACCGTAGGGCACTTTGCATATATTTCCTCATCCACCAGATACACAGGAATAGACTTCCCGCTGCTTTTTGAAAATTTGCATTTATCATAGGAGCAAGTAATCTTCAACGAGTTAGTCTTCGTATTGATATCATAATTTTCTCTTCCGATTAATTTTCCACAGTATGGACATCTAATAATCTGTTTTGTTACCTTACGAATAAACTCTTTCCTAGAGTACTCGTCTTTCTCGTATTCATCGAACTTATTGGGGGTAACACCACCACCAACCCAATATCCAATAGAAATTGGCGTAGTTCCAAACTCGGCCTTTCCATTTTTTTCACTACGTTCTCTTAAATCTTCCATTGCGACAATTAACTTTAGCAATCTATCTCTTTGCTGAGTGGTCAACAAACGCAATGTGTATCTAAGAAACACCGTAACGCCACCATCTTTTTCATAATCAGAATCTGTATCTGACGTTAATCTTCTGTATGCAATTATAAACGCAATTAAGCCTAAATATGCTTCTGTCTTACCTCCACCGGTAGGGAAATATAGAAGATCCACAATATTTCGCTCATCAGATTCAGGATCTATCAATCCCATTATATTAAGAAGAATGAATGCTATCTGGAACGGTCTCCACTCGCTATGATCCTGCTCAATTCCCTTTTCCTTGTTGTCTTTCATATAATCACTGAGACTACAAGGAATTCCTCTTCCACAATCCTTGGAGTAGGCCGTAATACTTCTCTGTAAATACATAGATTGATTCATGAACGTGAAGGCCTTAAACGCATTCTCATCCTTTTCGATCAAATCAATTCCTTCGTTCATCCTTCTCAAAGAATCTAAACATTTTTCAATAATGCCTTTTCCTGTCGCCTGGAATGAAGGTTCCTGCATCTGCGGATTTTCTTTTAATTCATTTTTAATCCAGTCACCATACAAAGCAGTTAGCAGTCTTAAGTTAGCAATACTTACCTCTTTTTTCTTTGGAGATCCTAACTGCAGCATAGAAAATGCCTTTTCAGGTACATCTTTTACCTGCGCACTTACACCTGGAATTTCGTGATTCGGAATAAATGCGGAATCAATTGAATATGCATTTTCTTCATCTTCTCTTTTATTCCATGTTGCTGCGCATCCCCGTCCTCTACCAAAAATAGGACGGCCTTTATAATAGTATTCATCCTCTAATTCTTGCTTACGGCAAATATATTCAGGTATGAATACTGCCTCTTTATCTTTCGTTGAAACATGTAATTCAACTTGGAACATGACACGCTCATATTCCTTCTCATCGCCACCTTTATTATTGTTATGCAGATATACTGATAGCATCTTATATCCATTATCCAAACGCATCTGTATAACATAGACAAATATATGAGCATTAGAACGTAGCGGTATTGTTTTTGCACGGCCGAGGTCAGCAAGATTTAATTCCATTGTCTCAGCCATCTGTTCTCTTACATAAACTTGACGCTTTTTCTTTTTCTTATTTTCATAGTCTTCTTCTAGCGATTCATCAACGACCTCTCCGCCATCCACCTTGTCAGAATAATATGTCCCCCAATATACATCGACATTTATTTTGTTGGTTTCTTCTGACAGATAGAAAGATACTCCAATAGAGGATGGCTTCTTAAACCCACCCTTCGTGCTTTCATCAGGTTCGTCGTCTTCTAGCACAACCGAGTCTGATCCATTACCATCAGCATCCAATCTTCCTTCTGTAAACTCAACATCATTGTAATTTTCATCTTCTGTGATATCTGAGTCCGCTGGATATAGCATGCCTGTGATATAACTATTCGTTGGTAACTCAGTCAACGCTTCTTCTGCTGCAGTTGGACCAATGAGATCCATACGCACAGCATCAAGCATCTTCTTTCTTACTTGGGCATATAAATAATCGCTACGTTCTGCCATAGTTCCCCCCTGTTACTTATTCATCAATATTTTTTACCTCTACCGCTAATCCGAGAATGTACTTCAGCGTATTGCCAATGATGATATCCTCACCGGATACCAATCGATATTTCCACTTTTTGTCATCAGCATCTACCTTTGATGCACATTCACACCACTTTACGCCTGCTCGTGCCTTTTCCTGTACCTCTTCATTGTTGACCTGGTTGGCCGCCTTAACTTCAACCATATACTTACAGTCTTTTGTTTCTACCAAGAAATCAGGATTATACTGTTTTCCTGCTCTATAGAATAATCCCAATTGATTAAGTGGTGGCTTGATAAATCGAACTACTCCCTCATCATCTTCTAGCACGACCGCAAATCTTCTTTCGTCATCGCTATCAAAGGAATTAACTGGATAATAGGATTTTCTATATCCTTCAAACAGATAGTTCTTGATATTCTTCTTATCTGCAATCTCTTTCTTATATCCCAGCTTACCATCAACATGCTTCAGCTTTGTCTTTGCAAAAGATCCGAAAACAATCAAATCCTGCTGTACATTATAGATAAATTCAGTATGTTCCTCCTTTGAGGCGTAAATCTGCTGTCTCAAATCCTCCACAATGACTGTTGCATATCTTCTGATAATCTTTCTCTTTGTTTCTTCATCCCCATCTATCAACCGCAGGTATTGTTCAACTACATCCAAAATCAAATCCGCATCGTCATAGCTGAACTCTGGGATGGTCTCCAACAGCGAACATGCAAGAGTATTCTCTGGATCATCGACCATCAGAGGATCCGCATCTAAAGTCTGAAGCAATCTATTATTTACCGCATCGTATCTTTCAATCTTAGAAGCAGCTACATCAAAATCCATCACATTTCTTTTTACAGTAAAAGGCTTAAACTCAATTGATGAACTATAGCTAATACTAATTTTAGGTACTGAAATCGCAACTCTTTTAAATTCTTCTACCTTCTGTTTGAAAAGCTCTTTTACATACAATTCTGGAACATTCGATTTACTTGGTCCAGCGATCTCTATCGTTATATCTAAATTATCTTGGCTAACGGTTGTATCCGTAGGTGCCTGTTCTCCCTTACTTCTTGTATCGACACTGCTAGTATCAGCAGTGTCGCCGAAAAGATCAAAAATTGTAATCTGGCCATCTGGCTTGGAATCTTTTTTCTTAGGAGCTGCCTTTTTCATATATACCTTCTGGTAGGCTTCATACAGATTATCAATATCCTTATTAGTATCTATGTCCTGGAAAGATTTGACATTAGCATCCTTAAACATGTCGTCAAATATAGAAATCTGCTGGTCTTGTACAACAGCTTCGACTTTTACGGCCTCTGTCTCCGGAATATCTTCATCATCAAGATTCCTTTTCTTAAACACCGGGTTGTCCTTAATATCATCAATAATTTCTCGATAATGATCGTGGGCAACAATATCCAGAGTATCTATTTCTTCTATGTGTGTTATCTCTCCAAATGGAAGACGCAGACCACGCCCGATTGTCTGTAAAGCTAAGATGTCACTCTTAGCCGCATTAAGAGGAATAATTGTAAATAGATTATTTACGTCCCATCCTTCCTTCAATTTATAAACATGAAGTACTATTTCTACTGGATTCGTATTTTGCTCGATTGTGAGCAACTTCTGGATGTTCTCTTCCATTTCCTCACCTCTTGTACTTGAATCAATTTCAATTACTTTTCCAACGTACCTGCCACCAAAGAAAGCATCCGAGTCTATCTTTTCTTTTATTTTTTTTGCATGTGTTGTATCTTTGCATGCCACTAAGACAATAGGTTTTACTTGCTCTAACCCATTGTCTATACAATATTTATATACAATCGCTTTTCTTCTCTCGTGAAGTTTGATGCCATCCTTAAGCTTCATTTCTTCGATATCATCGTCGGAATAGCCGGCGGTATTAGTCCTTCCCATAACCACAGGTATTTTCAGAAACTTACCAGCACCTTCTTCAAGTCCATAATGGAATATTATATTTTTATTTGTACTTTTTGGTGTTGCTGTAAACTCCAATCCAAGTACAGGATTTAAGTAATTGATTGCTGTCTTTGATGCAGGGGCATAATATCTATGAGCTTCATCCATACAAAACACTAAATCATCAAAGGATCTCAGAACATCCGCAAAGGAGCCACCCAGATTTTCATTGAATTTATGAAACTTAAATTCAAGGTCTCCACGGGTAAAAATCTTCGATATATTAAAGATAAAGAGTTGGATCTCTGAGGTTTTTTCGATTTGAAGTTCACTTTGCACATAGCGAACAGGATATGACAAATAATTCTCACCGTCATATACCTTGGGTCTACCCATCTCGGCTTCCAAGCCCTTAAACATATATTTAGGATGCCCGGGAACTGTTTCTCTTCTCATCTTGTCGTAGATTGTATTGCTTGGACATAGGATAAAAAAATGCTTATATCCCTTGGTTTTATAAAGATAATAGATGCATGCACCCATTAGTCTCGTTTTACCAATTCCAGTTGTCATATCAAAACAAAAAGATGGAAAGTCAAATTCCTTGTCTACAACAATCTTGTGAGGATCCTGGCAATTTTCTGATGCAGCTTTCTCAGCTTCTGATTTTGAAGCTGTTTTATATTCAATCTTTGAACTGATATTATCAAAACACTTAAGAGCCTCATATTGAGGATCACGCAGACTCATCGCCCACTTGATTTTATCTACTGAACTCATTCTGCTGCCTCCTCATTTTTATAATCAAAGTTACACTTCTCTAGTAAATCTTTTGGTATTTTCCTAACCTCTACATTTTCCGGTAAATTCATATCTGCTTGATTTTTTTTACAATATATAATCAAGCTCTGATTGTCACCTAAATTCTTCATTACTGACATCACATATTTGGCATTTACAAACTCTTCTGTGATATGAATAAACCTATTTTCTGATGAATATCCCTGAAATTCTCCGGATGGATCATATGTAAATCCTTCTATCTTACAAATGGCTTCACAAACCATATCCCATGTGTAAGATGGATTTATTTGATATATTGGAAGAATAGGATTTTTTACGAGTAATGGCTCTGCTAGCTCATAAAATTTATAGCCACCACCTCCGACCCAATTTACTTCCTTTGATATTCCTGTCTGTTCTCCTTCAATAACTGCGTCTAATCTCTTCTTACATAAAAAATAAGCTTGGTTTCTTAACTCTATGCCTATCCATTTTCTTTTCATCTTATGTGCAACTGCTGCAGTAGAACCCGATCCTAAAAAACTATCTAGAACCCAATCCCCTTCCCGAGAAAAGTGTGAAAAAATCATTTTTAATAATACCTCTGGTTTTTTTCCACCTCTAAATTCAGCCCCGCCTTCATGTCTGCAGTTACCAAAATTAGCCGCAAAATCAAAGAATCCATTTATAGGAATCTCTTTCGTCATATCATCAGAATTCAATTTGTCCATAGGAACTCCCTGATAATATTTGCCTTTAGTCGCAGTGGCTCTATTGGGACCAGTAAAATATCTATAATCATATCTGTCGTCCCCTATTCCATATACTTTGTACAAGACCCCCAATCCGTCATCACTACTTCTTCCTGTAAGATAATCTCTAAAAAACCTTCCTGACGAATTACCATCTAATATTGTTCCAGATGCCCAAATTTCTTTTAATCCATATTCAGAACCCTCACCTTCAACAATTTCATACGATTCTTTTTGATATACTTCTACTTTTTTTCCACCAAGTTCTAAAATTTTTTGTGGATCACCATTTGTTTTGATACTATATACAAACTTCTCATATCCGCTACTAACTTTATCAAGAATAGGTTGTGCACTACTGCTCTTTCTATAAATATGAATATATTCAATTTCTTTATGAAAAGACATATCCTGTTTTAAGGTTTTCTCAGGATATCTGACCCGGACGTAAATTGTTGTCAAATAATTTTGACGACCAAATACCTCGTCTAATAATACTTTTAAGTAAGCTCCTTCTGAATCATCGATATGGCAACATAAAAAACCATCATCGCGTAGTAAATTTCTTAAAATTAAAAGGCGCTCTCTCATTAAACCAAGCCAAATACTATGTTCAAGATCATCGTCATAGTACTCAAACGCTGATCCCGTATTATAAGGTGGATCTATATATACACACTTTATCCTCCCAGAAAAATCATTTTCCAATGCCCTTAATGCGAGAAGATTGTCTCCATGTATGAGCATGTTTTCCGAATCTTCTCCGTTTGATTTTTCTGGGTCTTCAATCAATATTCTTGGTTCCAGTCTTTCTTCTTCATACTTACCAACCCATGTAAGTTCGAGTTTTCCTTGTTTCTCCATTTTTTACTCCTAAAATTTGACAACAATTTTTGTAAACAGAACAGGCCTCTTCAGTAAGTTTTCTTCAAATTGTGCTTTCATATCCTTGGCTTCTTTTTCAATGATGCCCACCGTTTTGTGAAAACTCTGTTCTCTTTCTTTTTGCTTATCACTCAATTCATCTATTCTCTTTTTGATAGCAATCTTTTCTTTAAAATTAGTTTCGTTTTGATATTGACTTCTCAAATCATCAATCTCTGAACTATCCTTTATACTTAATATAAATTCTTCTTTCCTAAGGTTAGTCCAGTTTTCAATTCTCTCGTCATTTTGAGAAATAAGAATTTTGCACTTATCGGCATGTTCCTGGAACAAATACTCATCTACATCTTTGATAATTCCAGCAACATTATCCGGTGATTCTTCTATAAGATTATCATCCGTAAGACTACTCGTAAGAATTCTTATAAGCTCATCTTTTGCGGCATAAATCTTTCCTTTTTCGTCGGATATCTGGAACACAGATTGAATCAGTTCCTCTCCGGCGTAATATCCGCCAATTAGCAAATATCCATGTTCTATTCCTGGAATATTCAAACCATTTTTCAGCTCATAGAACAGTGGGTATATTACCTGCTTATGTGAAAGCTCTGCTTTTTCCCAATAATCTAGTTGTTCTTGGTAGGCTTGAATATCTGACAATATTTTTTCAAAAGTTTCTTTATGCTGTTCAGGAGCTTCTCTGATGATCAAAGATTTTAATTGCTCCATCTTTTTATTTCTTTTTCTATCCAGTTCTCGTTCTAACGAAGTAAACTCCTTTGTAAAATCCTTTGAAGTTTTGCATTCTTGATAAATGTGAGATACTCGCTTTTCAAAATCGGCTCCGCTTTCAAGCAAACCTATAGCACGATCCGATGCACCAAACACACCCTTGAATAGCTCGAATTTGTTTGAGAGGATTTCATAAACCCTTTTGTCAGCAACATTTTGTGTATTAAGCAGATTGAATACCACAACATCATTCTTCTGGCCGTATCTATGACATCGTCCGATTCTTTGTTCAATTTTTTGTGGATTCCAAGGCAGATCATAGTTAATAATCGTATTGCAAAACTGTAGATTCAATCCTTCTGATCCCGAGTCTGTAACCAAAAAGATTTTAAAGTTTTCCTTAAACGCCTGAACGATAGCGTTCTTTAATTCGACATTCCGGCTTCCAAAATATTTACCGTAGTTTCTATTTCTCCATGCTCGGAAAAGTTCCTTTGTTGTATCATCCCCAGAAGAACCATTAAACTTCAGGATTTGACCTTGATATCCTTCATCACTTAACTCCTCAAAAATATATTGTTGTGTCCTTACAGATTCTGTAAAAATTACAACCTTTTCTTTTATTTCTGCGTCTCTCTGAAAATCAAAAGCTTTACGCACTGCTATTTTTAACGCAGTTATCTTGGCATTCTTTTTTATCTTCTCCGCAGTATTTATAATATCGTCGATTTCATCGATCTCATGTTGAATAAATTCGTTGACCTTTTCTCTTGTATACAACTGATCAACATGGTCATTCTCCGGTTCGTCTTCTACCTCATCGTCGTCAAAGAAACTAAAGAAGAAATCCAGACTTTCCTCCACACTTTCTTCTCGCGTCGTTTCTTTTAAAATTACTAAGCGATTTTTTAGAGCCCTAAAGGTTTCCGCAACAGCCATACTTGATGAGGCAAGTAGCTTCCGGATTACAGAAGTAATGAGCGTTCTATGAGAGTTAGGCAACGCAAGCAAAATCTCTTTCTTGAGATAATTATTTATTTTCATGTACAACTCAACTTCTGGTAGAGACAACTCAAAGTCTACCGTCATCTCTTTTCGTTCCGGAAATTGAATATAATCAGACACCTCTTTTCGCAAGGTCCTTTGCAATACGGTGTTTACTTGGTGCCTTAAATCCTCATACTGCTCATTTTTAATATATCGATCTGAAAATACAGCTTTACTGTAAAAGATTCTTTTATCTATAAACTGGATGAGACCATACAGGTCAAATAAGCTATTCTGCATCGGAGTAGCGGTTAGCATTAACTTAGGAATCCCCTTTGTTAACTCATAAAGATTGCGGGCCATTTTAGATCCGTTTTTATAAACATTACGTAATCTATGAGCCTCATCAAAAACACAGAAGCTCCATGGCACTTTTGCAAATTCTGATTTTCGCCTTGATGCAAAATTATAAGATACAATTACAACAGCACTTTCATTTTTTACATATGACTTATATTCGTCCCAATTTCCACTTTCAACGATAAGTGATTCCACCTCAAACTTCTCATCCAGCTCTACCTGCCATTGCTTTCTTAGATTTGAAGGCATCACCAATAATATTTTCTGGTTTCCACTATTAAGCAAATATTTTAAAACCAGGCCAGCTTCAATTGTCTTACCTAATCCAACTTCGTCTGCTAATACTGCTCCGCCCAACTTCATTGCAGCAAGTGAGAATGTAAACGCCTCTACCTGATGAGGGTTCACATCGATGGCTGCCGTTGAAAGACAACTATATGGATTTTTCTTTAGTTCTTGCTGCTTAATCTCAGCATATGTTGCTTCAACAACTCCCACTTTACAATTCTCCTTATAAAAGTTGTTTTTTTATCTCCTCAGCTATCGCCTTTGCCATCATAGGAGGAACAGCGTTTCCTATCTGTTTGAATTTTTCTCCACGACTTCCTTCAAAGTAAAAGTTATCAGGAAAGGTTTGGAGTCTAGCAGCTTCTCTAACCGTTATAGAACGGCATTGTGCTCTATCTGGATGAATAAAATAATGTCCATCCTTTGCCAAATGAGCCAGCACGGTATGACAAGCTTCATCATTTCCTTCAACGACCTTAAAGCGATCTTTAAAAGATGTTTGGTTTCTATGTGTTTTCAATTCATCCGGAAGGCGATCATAACTTATTTTTTCTCCTCTGTTGTACGCATCAATCGCCATACCGTAAATTGTCACATCTCTTTCGTTATGCGGACGGGCAATATGATGAGTCACCACGTCGTCTTCGGTTCTAATGTTATTGTCTCTTAGATAGGGGCTGCATTGTTCATACGACAAACGATAAGCATCGTTTTCTTGTCCACGCTCAACCGGCGCTAGATCCTCCAGTAGATCGTGCACTAGTGCATTCGCTCTAATCTTTTCAAATTCTGGATAAAAGTGATTTGTTCCTTTTCTCCATCCAATAATTATGATTCGTTTTCTCTTTTGTAAAACCCCAAAGTCAGCTGCATTTTGTTCCTTAAAAGCAATCTCATATCCGACTCTTTTAAGATGCGCTGTTAAATTTTTAAAAGCTTCTCCGCCACGAGCAGTCAGTAAGCCCGCAACATTTTCAAATACAAACATCTTGGGCTGATATTTTGTAAGGAATCTCGTATACATCTTATATAATTCATTACGCGGGTCTTCTTCCATCGGCGTAAGCATATGACTACTCTGTGCACGACCAACAAGCGAATATGCTTGGCATGGTGGTCCGCCAATAATCACATCCACATCACTGACTTTATCTTCTTTAAGTATGGTGTCTATTTGTTCAAAGATCCCTGGTAAGGTATCTGGCGACATCTCAGCATTGATTACTGTCTTAATCACATTGTCTGGAATATGTGAAAATAATTCATCCCTAGTAATCTGACCACGCTCATATTGATAATATAAATCTAGTTCATTATTCTTCTTTAGATAATAATAAGCCGACCTTGTTTCTAGCGTCTTAGATGCTGACTTATTCATTTCAACGTGAGCAATTGGATTAAATCCTGCTTGAAAGAATCCTTCAGATAGTCCACCGGCACCTGCAAATAAATCTATAAAATTTAATTGTCTATTTTCATTCTTAAACATTATTTTATCAATTCTCATCTTTCAGCAGTTTAGTGTCAGTTCTACGCATACTTTCAATTAGTAAAATTGCTTTTTCTGAAAGCACATACTTTCCCCTTGTTGCCAGTGAAACATATTCCTCGTTTTGTAATTGTCCAATCAGAGAATTCACTTTCGCCTTTGACATTCCTAGCTCATTTGCAATTTCGCTTTGTGTCAATGGAACCACTGTCTTATCTAGAACTACTGTCTGATTTTCGTATAGCAAATTCAAAATTTTATAGCTGTCATTCAAAAAAAGATCTATTCTCATATGTTCCCTTTCTTTTTTGTATAAAAAGACGAATTTATTATACCACAAAACTGATTTTTGTTGAACTTAGATTCTAATTTTTTATACTCTACTTCGTACAATAAAACGGCGAAGCTCAAACTCATCAAAATCATAGCTCCGCCAACATAATTTATATATATTCAACTTCTTCATTTTCCTTGACCAAAATAAAATGTATTCCTGCTTCCTGAATACGCGGAACATATAATCCTTTTGACCTTCTGATACTGCTCTAAGCAGGATATCATCGTTTTTCGCCAGTGTCATGCCATCTTTAGGCAAACTCATCCTGTTACTATACCTATCTTCTTTATTCATTTTCTCTCTCAATCTTTTTCATCTAGTATTTTTATTACAATCATATATCAACTATATTTTTCAGCCAATCAATTATAATTCTTTCGGATCATCAACACTACATCTTTTATGCACGTAAGAAGCCACAATACTGCGGTACTAACTCGAACAGCTTTTAAAATCTTTCGGTTTTTCTCTTTTTCCGGGATCTGCATCACAGTTATCATTAGCATAAGTGCCTGTATCTTATTTGCATGTACCGCTTGTCTTCGCTCCATAAGCTCCATTTTCATTTCTATATTTGACTTCATTAGTTGAACCCTCCTCTTAATCTTCCATAAACTCGAAATATTCCTGTCTTTTCAGAAATAGAAAAAGTGATGACCACATTGATCACCACCTTAACCATCTGTATTTTCTAATGTTTGCTCACGCAAAACTCCACTTTACCTTTCACTCAACCTTTTCTTTAGCTCAATGATATTCTCCTCAATCCGCTGTATCACAGCCTTGAAATCATCATCTGATTTTCCCGTTGGATCATCAAGTCCCCAGTTATCATCAAACGCCCTTCCAATAAAAGGACATCCCACATTGCATCCCATTGATATTGCAATATCAATATCTGGGATTTATTTTATCCTGTTTTTTCAGGTCTTCTACGATTTCATTGTAACGTTTTTTGTTCAGACGATAGAAAAACAGTACAATTGCTGTCACTATCCATAAAACTCCCGGAATTGTAGTAA
>JABLTO010047677.1_pt1 | contig 11786 bp, 16 predicted proteins | sample 7160091 | NCBI WGS metagenome assembly JABLTO01 (sample SAMN14651225, study PRJNA627086) | human gut metagenome | isolation source: feces | host: Homo sapiens
ATTTAAAATCACCTTCGGTGATGGCATTTTTGCTCGTATGTCTCGGGATTTTGGCATATTCATGCCAAAACACCTCGCGGAATATTACCTACTGAATAGTTACCAAAACAGTTACAAAAAACAGAAAGAAAACAGGTGAAACCACCTGTGTATGAGGATGAAACGATGCAGGAAGACAAAGAAAAACAGCAGCTATATGAAGATTACGTCAAACAGGTGACACCGACGCACAGTCTGCCCGCAAATATGGCAAAAGCCTTTCTTGTGGGAGGTCTGATCTGTGTGCTGGGGCAGGCAGTTACCGAATGGGCACTGGCGGCGGGGATGGATGAGAAGACGGCGGGAACGTGGTGTTCCATTGCGTTGATTTTTCTGAGTGCCCTGACCACGGGGATGAACCTCTATCCACAGCTGGCAAAGTGGGGCGGGGCGGGAACCCTGGTGCCGATCACGGGATTTGCCAATTCGGTAGCAGCACCGGCGGTGGAATACCAGAAGGAAGGACAGGTATTCGGAATCGGAAGCAAAATATTTACCATAGCGGGACCGGTAATCCTTTACGGGGTGCTGACCTCATGGGTGCTGGGACTGATCCAGTATGTGGCAGAAAGGTGGTAGCAGATGGAGATCGGAAAACAGAGCATCCGGCTGGAAGAGCCAGTCTATGTGGAAAGCTGGGCATCGGTGGTTGGAAAGAAAGAAGGAGAAGGTCCGCTGGCAGTTTTTTTTGACGAGATCGAGACGGATGATCAGCTGGGACAGAATACCTGGGAGGAAGCAGAGAGCATGCTGCAGCAGAAGGCGGCAAGGCTAGCGGTCAAAAAGGCAGGATGCACCTCGGAGGATATCCGGATCATCTTTGCCGGGGATCTGCTGGCGCAGTCCATTGCCTCCTCGTTTGGAATCGGAGAACTGGATCGGCCGCTGTACGGACTGTTCGGTGCGTGCTCCACGATGGGAGAGGCGCTGAGTCTCGGAGCCATCACATTGTCGGCCGGTCACGGCGAGCGGGTGCTGGCGGTGACATCCAGCCATTTTGCCACGGCGGAGAAGGAATTCCGTTTTCCGCTCGGCTACGGAAGCCAGAGACCGCTGTCGGCTTCCTGGACGGTTACGGGAAGCGGAGCCTGCGTGCTGAACCGGAAGAAGGGAAAAGTAAAGATCACAGGACTTACCACAGGAAAAGTGGTGGACTACGGATTGAAAGACTCCCAGAATATGGGTGCATGTATGGCACCGGCAGCGTGCAGTACGATTGCACAGAATCTGAAAGATTTTGGAAGAGAACCGGAGGCGTACGATCAGATCATCACAGGAGATCTCGGCTATGTCGGGCAGCAGATCCTGTTGGATCTTCTCGAAAAAGAAGGCTATCAGGCGGTGAAAAATCACAAAGACTGTGGGATCCTGATGTACGACCAGGAGACACAGGATACCCATGCGGGCGGAAGCGGGTGCGGCTGCAGTGCGTCGGTACTTGCCGGCTACATTCTGCCGAAGATCGCCTGCGGAGACTGGAAACGGGTGCTTTTTGTACCGACAGGTGCGCTGATGTCAAAAGTAAGCTTCTATGAGGGAAACAGTGTACCGGGAATCGCCCAGGGTGTCGTCCTGGAATGGGCAGACGGGGAGGTGGAAGAGTCATGATCATGCATTATATCAATGCCTTCTGGGTGGGAGGGCTGATCTGTGCGCTGGTGCAGATCCTTCTGGATAAGACCAAACTGATGCCGGGAAGAGTGATGGTTCTTCTGGTATGTGCGGGAAGCGTGTTAAGTGCCCTGCATCTGTACAAACCACTGGTCGATTACGCCCATGCCGGCGCAAGTGTACCGCTGATCGGATTCGGGCATCTGCTGTTTCAGGGGGTAAAAGAAGAGATTGAACAGGCGGGGATCCTCGGCGTATTTACCGGAGGGTTTAAGGCAAGTGCGGGAGGAATCAGTGCAGCATTGATCTTCGGCTATCTGGCGAGCCTGTTTTTCCATCCACAGATGAAAAAATAAGGAAGAAAGGGATTTCCGGCTCTTGCCATGGACGGAAGAGATATAGTATAATAATATGGTTTATGTGTAATTGCCAGCGGGATCCGTCAAAAGATCCCGCAACAGAGAATGAAAAGGTGAATAATTTGAGAGAAGAGATAATCAAAAGACTGGAACAGACAGTGGAAAGTGATCAGTTTTTGCGGGAGGAACCGATGAAGAAACATATCACATTCCGTGTGGGCGGACCAGCAGCCTGTTTTCTGACGCCATCCACAAAAGAGCAGATCAGAGAAATCTTACATATCTGTCAGGAAGAGAAGACGCCTTACTTTATCCTTGGAAACGGCAGCAATCTGCTGGTGAGCGATCAGGGATTTGACGGGGTTGTGTTGCAGGTCTATAAAAATATGAATCAGGTGACCGTAGAGGGAGAACATCTGCGGGTACAGGCAGGCGCGCTGTTATCTGCCACCGCCAGAAAGGCACTGGAAGCCGGACTTACCGGTATGGAATTCGCAGCGGGAATTCCGGGAACCATGGGAGGCGCTGTGGTCATGAACGCGGGCGCTTACGGCGGAGAGATGAAAGACATTCTGGAATCTGTCACCGTACTGACGCCGGAGGGAGAGCAGAAGGAACTGAAAAATGAGGAGCTGCAGCTGGGATACCGGACCAGTGTGGTAAAAGAAAAAGGCTACATTGTTCTGGAAGCGGTTCTGAGCCTGAAAAAAGGTGATCCGGAAGCAATCAAAAGCCGTATGGATGAACTGAAGGAACAGCGCGTGACCAAACAGCCGTTAGAGTACCCGAGTGCTGGAAGTACCTTTAAGAGACCGGAAGGATATTTTGCAGGAAAACTGATCCAGGATGCAGGTCTTCGCGGTTATCAGGTAGGCGGCGCACAGGTGTCCGAAAAACACTGCGGATTTGTGATCAATAAAGAAAATGCGACCGCGAAGGATGTGGTGGATCTGATCCATGATGTGCAGCGGATCGTATATGAGAAATTTCAGGTGCAGCTGGAGACAGAGGTAAAATTCCTCGGGGAATTTTAAAAGCGAAAGAGGCAGAGTATGAGATTTGTAATTGTTACGGGAATGTCCGGTGCGGGAAAAAGTACCGCACTGAAAATACTGGAAGACGCAGGATATTTCTGCGTGGATAACCTTCCGATTCCGCTTCTGGAAAAATTTGCCCAGTTTATCGTGGAGGGAAATTCCGGAAGCATCCAGAAGGTAGCACTCGGCGTGGATGTGCGAAGCGGCGGTGACATGGAAGGGGTGGAGAAAGCCCTCGAGGAGATCCGCCTGACAGGACTCGAGTATGAGATCCTGTATCTGGATGCGGAAGATGAAGTGCTGGTAAAGCGTTACAAAGAGACCAGAAGAACCCATCCGCTGGCGGGAAGCGGCAGGGTGGAAAACGGTATCCGCGAGGAGCGCAGACGGTTAAAATATCTGAAAGAGCATGCGGACTACATTCTGGACAGCAGCCAGCTTCTGACGAGGGAACTGAAAGCGGAACTGGACAAGATCTTTGTGAAAAATATGGGATTTAAAAATCTGATGATCACCGTCCTCTCTTTCGGCTTCAAATACGGAATTCCGTCAGACTCGGATCTGGTTTTCGATGTGAGATTTTTGCCGAACCCCTATTATATCGATGAGCTGCGTCCGTTAAGCGGAAATGATAAACCGGTCAGCGATTATGTGATGAATTGCGAGGCATCCAGGATCTTTCTGGATAAACTGGCGGATATGGTTTCGTTCCTAATCCCGAACTATATTCAGGAAGGAAAAAATCAGCTGGTCGTAAGCATCGGATGTACCGGTGGAAAACACCGTTCCGTGACACTGGCAAATGCGTTGTATCAGCGTCTGGAACAGTCCGAAGAATACGGAGTACGGATCGAGCACAGAGACATCGGCAAAGATGCCATCCGGAAGAAAATGAACGAAGTGAGGTAAGAGAGCATGTCCTTTTCCAGCAAGGTGAAAGAGGAATTGTCCAGACAGATATCTACAGCGCGCCACTGCCAGATCGCGGAGATCGCGGCCATCTTAAGCGTCTGTGGACAGGTCAGTATCTCATCCAACGATCACTTTCGTGTGATCGTACATACAGAAAATGTGTCTGTAGCAAGAAAATACTTTACATTAATAGAAAAAACATTTAATATAGAAGCTGTAATTCACGTTCGGAAGAATGTCTACCTGAAAAAATCCAATGTTTATCGGGTAGAAGTATCTTCCCATGAGGATACGGTTCGAATCCTTCAGGCTACCAAGTTCATGTCGCTGGAGCAGGAGATCGCCGATGACCTTTCTGTTATGAGTCGTCTGGTGATCCAGAAAGAGTGCTGTAAGCGGGCATTCCTGCGTGGGACATTTCTGGCAGCGGGTTCTATCAGCGATCCGGAAAAAGGCTATCATCTGGAAATTGTCTGTTCCACACAGGAGCGTGCAGAACAGATACAGTCCATCATGAGAGAATTTGAACTGGATGCGAGAATCGTTGCGAGAAAGAAAAGTCAGGTGGTCTACCTGAAAGAGGGATCCCAGATTGTGGAATTTCTGGGCCTGGTGGAAGCAGGGATCTCACTGATGGATCTGGAAAATATCCGGATCCGGAAGGAAATCAGCAATAATATTAACCGTAAAGTGAACTGCGAGACTGCCAATATCGGCAAGACGGTTTCGGCAGCAGTAAAACAGATAGAAGATATCAGGTATATTGAAACACATGTGGGCTTCTCACAACTCACGGAGGAGTTGGAGGAGACCGCAGTTTGTCGTCTGCGTTATCCGGAGGCTACTCTGAAAGAACTGGGGGAGATGATGAGTCCGCCGGTGGGGAAATCAGGAGTGAATCACAGACTTCGGAAACTGGGAAGAATCGCTGACGAGCTGCGGGAAAATAAGGAGGATTACAATGATTAAGAAACCAATTACAATTCAGATTTCCAATGGATTGGAAGCAAGACCGGTAGCAATGCTTGTGCAGGTTGCCAGCCAGTATGAAAGCAGAATTCAGGTGGAAAGCGGAGATAAGCATGTCAATGCTAAAAGTATCATGGGTATGATGACTCTGGGGCTGAATGTAGGCGAGAGCGTTACCATCTGTGCAGAAGGTACAGACGAAGAAGCTGCGATCGAAGGAATTGAAAAATATCTGACAAGTAAGTAATAGATAGGTAATTGAAAAACGAACAGTTACAAAAGACAAGGGCGTCCGGAAAGGATGCCCTTGTCTTTTGGTGCAATGAATGCGATATTTAGAATAATTCTTTTACCCGGAACCAGTAACTGTAAAAATCTTCAAATCCCAGGGAAAGATAAAGCTGCTTGGCAGGTGTGTTTCCTTCCACGACCTGCAGGTAGGCACCCGTCATTCCCAGCTCTTTTCCACGGTTTAACAGCGTCGTACAGACGGAACGGGCATATTTTCGACCACGGTAATGCGGATGCACATGGATCGCATAGATCCCCATATAGGAACGATCCAGAATCCCGAGTCCGATGGCGACAATCTGCCCGTCTTCGTTGGTGATGGAAGCGGCAAGGGTGTCTTTCGGGATCGCATGATACATGGATGGCACGATCTGGCGGTGGATGGCACTGGTCGTACTCTTTAAGGCAAACAGCGACTGGATCCACCGGTCATTGATCGTCCGCTCGATCCGGACATCCACCGGCGGCGTGGTGATCTGCCAGGGCGTAAGATCCAGTGTCATAACTTCCGTGACATGCTGCACCACATACCGGCGGTCAATCAGCCGTTTTTCAAAATCATCGGAAAGCAACGGCGTGATCTTAAAAATAGAAGGCGTTCCCCAGCGGTGGTAAGCGTCTTCACAAAAATCAATTTTTTCCTCGATCGGTATCGAGGATGGTCCGATCTGTTCCACACAGTTGGTTCTGTGTGTGTAAAAATAAGAAAAACGCAGAAGCCATCCGTCATAGAGCTGAATCTGATGAGAGGGCCAAGCGTTCAAAGAAAGATCTTCGATCGTCTTGATGGTGGGTTTCATAAGTAAATACCTCCATATAGCTTCATTATAATAAAGAAGAAAAACGCAGGCAACCAGAAAATAAGAAAAAACTTACATTTTTTAAAACGGCTTGCAGAAGGGGTCAAAAAAGGATATAATAAGGGGCATGATATGGATACTGCCCTAACAGGCGGTATTTGCAGAAAGGTATCTGGAGAGATGCCGGGAGCAGATTCAACAGATAGGAAAACATATGAGGAGAGTAGATCATGTCGAAAGTTTTAAAAACGATTGTTAATGTGATCCTGTTTTGCGCCATTGTGGTTGCAGCGGGGCTTCTGATTCCGCCGTTCGCAGGTGTGACAACAGTGATGGTGGATGATGTCGATATGCAGACCAACCTGTCACAGGGATCCGTGGCTTATGCAGTGGAGAAAGACAGCAGTGAATTGAAACAGGGGGATAAAGTTCTGGTAAGCCAGGATGGCGGACAATATGTATATGTGGTGGACAGCATCGATGGCAGCAGTGTGGTACTGGATGACCAGCTGAGCACAGACGGGGGAACCACACAGCAGGAACTGGGAAGTACCGTGCAGAAAGTCATGCTCGTGGTACCGGTGATCGGTTATGTATCTATGGCACTCCGGAACACCGAGGGCCTGATCATCGTAGGACTTGTCGTTGTATTTGTCATCATTCTGTTTATTCTCGCAGAAGTCTGGAAGAAAGACGATGATGAGGACGAAGAGGAAGACGAGGATGACGAAGAAGACGAATCGGAAGAAGAGCAGGAAGAAGAACCTGCAGTGATGTCCAGACGGGAACGGAAAAAAGCCAGAAAAGCAGAAAAGAAAAAACAGAAACAGGAAGAGAAAGCTGCGATAGCCGAGGCGAAGGCAAGAGCAAAACAAGAAAGACAGGAAGCAAAACTTGCAAAGAAGAAAAACGCTGACGTGGAAGATACCGAAGAGACACCGGAAGAGATTCCGGCAGAAGCAGCTGATCTGACACAGAAGATTGTTCTTCCGGAGGATCTGACACAGGAAGCGCAGGATATGGGAAGTACACAGGAAGTTGTATTACCGGCAGAAGAACATCAGCCGGAAGAAGAAAGTACAGAGAATGAAGATCCGAACAAATCCCTGTTAGAGGAAACCGCAAGTCTGTTTGCGGCAGATATCGCAAGCATGATGAGTGAGAACCAGACGGAAGAGACGGAACCGGAAGCAGCAGAGCAGGAAGAAGAAAACGAAGAATCGGAGGAAGTGGATCAGACACAGCCGGTAGTGCTCGAAGAAGTATCCGGGGAGGAACAGGAGTCGGAAGAGAAGAAACTGGCGATGCCGGTATACACGAAAGAAGAGCTGCTTGCGAAAGCAGAAGCAGACGGGGATCAGCCGGAAGTCATCGAAGATGAAGTCAGCGGAGTTACCCTGGTAGATTACTCGGATGTCCTGTAAAAAAAAGAAAAATAAAATTTTTTGAAAAAATTTGAAAAAACCCCTTGCAATTGCGAGGGGTTTCGTTTATAATAACCCATGTTGTGACATTGATAGCGATGAAGCGTGAGGTTGCTGCAAAGATTGCAGGTTTTCCGTGGAGCGAATGTCAAGTTAAGAAACTGGCGACAAGTCACTGTATACATGTTGAATACGTCCACCAGAAGTGTGGAAAACCGCGTGGAAGTCCTGAGGACACACACGGGAAAGTGTACAGTCACCGCTTGTCGTACTCGTAAAGTGCGAAAAGGAGGCGACTTTTTTTATGGCAAGTCAAGTAATGAGAATTATTCTGAAAGCTTACGATCATCAGCTGGTTGATGCATCTGCAAGCAAAATCATCGAAACTGTAAAAAAGAACGGATCAGTAGTGAGTGGACCGGTACCACTTCCGACTAAGAAAGAGGTAGTAACAATCTTACGTGCGGTACACAAATACAAAGATTCCAGAGAACAGTTTGAGCAGAGAACTCATAAAAGACTGATCGATATCATCGGACCGACACAGAAAACTGTGGATGCTCTGGCAAGACTGGAGATGCCGGCTGGTGTTAGCATCGATATCAAGATGAAAAACAAATAATTTCATCGAAAGAATTATCCGGAAAAGTTAGATATAGAAGCAACACATTCTTAGGAATCAACATCCCTTATGGGTCATAGTGTTCCACTTATATCGGCTGTTTCTAGGATGAACACCCGAGTTGGTGTTCCGCTGTAGTTTAAACAGGAGGTAAAAAGAATGAAGAAAGCAATCTTAGCTACAAAAGTTGGAATGACTCAGATTTTCAACGAAGATGGAGTTTTAACTCCAGTGACTGTATTGCAGGCAGGACCTTGCGTAGTAACTCAGGTTAAAACTGTTGAGAATGATGGTTACAGTGCAGTACAGGTTGGTTTTGTTGACAAGAGAGAAAAACTGGTGAACAAACCAATGAAAGGACAGTTTGACAAAGCAGGCGTTTCTTACAAGAGATTCGTTCGCGAATTCCGTTTAGAAGATGCTGAAAGCTATGAAGTGGCTCAGGAAATCAAAGCTGACATCTTTGCAGCAGGAGAAAAAGTAGATGCTACTGCAATCTCCAAAGGTAAAGGATTCCAGGGCGCAATCAAGAGACACGGTCAGTCCAGAGGACCTATGGCTCATGGTTCCAAATACCATCGTCATGCTGGTTCCAACGGTGCTTGTTCCGATCCGAGCCGTGTATTCAAAGGTAAAAAGATGGCTGGACACATGGGTAACAAAAAAGTTACAGTACAGAATCTGGAAATCGTAAGAGTAGATGCTGAAAACAATCTGCTTCTGGTAAAAGGTGCTGTACCAGGTCCTAAAAAATCTTTAGTAACAATCAAAGCAACCGTTAAAAGTGCTAAATAATTTTAACGGATGATCGGTGGACCCGATGCCGCGAGGCATGATTCTTGAAAAGGAGGAACACACAGATGTCAAACGTATCTGTTTATAATATGGAAGGCAATGAAGTTGGCACACTGGAACTGAACGACGCTGTGTTCGGTGTAGAAGTAAATGAACATCTTGTTCATATGGCAGTTGTGCGCCAGCTGGCAAATAAACGTCAGGGAACTCAGAAAGCAAAAACCCGCTCTGAAGTAAGCGGAGGCGGAAGAAAACCTTGGAGACAGAAAGGAACTGGTCATGCAAGACAGGGTTCAACAAGAGCTCCACAGTGGACAGGCGGCGGAGTTGTATTCGCACCGGTACCAAGAGATTACTCTTTCAAGATGAACAAGAAAGAAAGAAGAATCGCTCTGAAATCTGCTCTGACAACAAGAGTACAGGAAAACAAACTGGTAGTCCTGGACGAACTGAAATTAGACGCTATTAAAACAAAGGATATGCAGAATGTACTGAACAACCTGAAAGTTGAAAAAGCTATGGTTGTTACCGATAACGAAAACGTAATCGTATCTGCAAGAAACATTCCGAACGTGATCACAGCATCTGTTGGAACAATGAATGTATTCGATATCCTGAAATACAACACAGTTGTTCTGGACAAAGCAGCTGTTGCAAAAGTTGAGGAGGTATATGCATAATGGCTAACATTCAATATTATGATGTAATCCTTAAACCGGTTGTGACTGAAAAAAGTATGAACGCTATGAGCGAGAAAAAATACACTTTCCTGGTTCATCCGGAAGCAAACAAATCTATGATCAAAGAAGCTGTTGAAAAAATGTTTGAAGGAACAGAAGTTAAAACTGTAAACACCATGAACCTTGATGGTAAGAAAAAACGTCGTGGTTACACAGTTGGAAAAACAGCTAAAACTAAAAAAGCAATCGTTACTCTGACAGAGAACAGCAAAGACATCGAGATCTTCGAAGGTCTGTAAGATTGCAAAGCGGACAAAGTCAATAAGACTTGAGCGAACATCCGATCGCTCTTACTATCGCTGAATGAAAGGAGATAAATACAATGGGAATTAAAAAGTTTAGCCCATATACACCGTCCAGAAGAAATATGACAAGCCTGGATTTTGCTGAAATCACAAAATCCACACCAGAGAAATCTCTGGTAGTATCTCTGAAAAAGAATTCCGGACGTAACAATCAGGGTAAAATTACAGTTAGACATCGCGGAGGCGGAAGCAGAAGAAAATACAGAATCATCGACTTCAAGAGAAGAAAAGATGATATCCCTGCAACTGTAGTTGCTATCGAATACGATCCGAACAGAACAGCAAATATCGCACTGATCTGCTACGCAGACGGTGAAAAAGCATACATCCTGGCACCAGAAGGACTGAAAGTCGGCGCTAAAGTTATGAACGGAACTAACGCAGAAGTTAGACCTGGTAACTGCATGCCGCTGTCAGAGATCCCGGTTGGTACTATGGTACACAATGTAGAACTTCATCCTGGAAAGGGCGGACAGCTGGTTCGTTCTGCTGGTAATGGAGCTCAGCTGATGGCAAAAGAAGGAAAATACGCAACCTTAAGACTGCCTTCAGGCGAAATGAGAATGGTTCCGATCAACTGCCGTGCATCTATCGGTGTTGTAGGAAACGGAGAGCACACCCTGGTAAACATCGGTAAAGCCGGAAGAAAACGTCACATGGGTATCCGCCCGACTGTACGTGGTTCCGTTATGAACCCGAATGACCATCCGCATGGTGGTGGTGAAGGAAAGACCGGTATCGGCCGTCCTGGTCCATGTACTCCATGGGGTAAACCTGCTCTGGGCCTGAAGACCAGAAAGAAAAACAAACAGTCCAATAAGTATATCGTAAGAAGAAGAGACGGTAAAACATTAGCGAAATAAGGAGGTTACGTAAATGGCTCGTTCATTGAAAAAAGGACCTTTTGCAGATCAGAGCTTACTTAAAAAAGTTGATGCTATGAATGCAGCAGGAGATAAATCAGTTATTAAAACCTGGTCACGTCGTTCCACAATCTTCCCATCTTTCGTAGGACACACAATCGCTGTCCATGATGGAAGAAAACATGTGCCGGTATATGTTACAGAAGACATGGTTGGACATAAACTGGGTGAGTTCGTTGCTACAAGAACTTACAGAGGACATGGAAAAGACGAGAAAAAATCAGGTGTTCGTAAATAAAGCGGTATAGCCCAATCTTGAAAGGAGGATTTTAGTCATGGCAAAAGGACATAGAAGCCAGATTAAAAGAGCAAGAAATGCTAATAAAGATACCAGACCATCTGCTAAGTTATCCTACGCAAGAATGTCCGTACAGAAAGCTTGTTATGTACTGGATGTAATTCGTGGAAAAGATGTGCAGACAGCACTGGGAATTCTGACATACAACCCACGTTACGCTTCAAGCGTAATCAAAAAATTACTGGAGTCTGCAATCGCAAATGCTGAGAACAACAACGGCATGAGCCTTGAAAATCTGTACGTTGCAGAGTGCTACGCAAACAAAGCACCTACAATGAAGAGAATCAGACCGAGAGCACAGGGTAGAGCATACAGAATTGAGAAAAGAACAAGTCATATCTCTATCGTGTTAGATGAAAGATAATAAGGAGGGTAATCATGGGACAGAAAGTTAACCCACACGGCCTTAGAGTCGGTGTTATCAAAGACTGGGATTCCAAATGGTATGCAGAAAAAGACTTTGCTGACAACCTGGTGGAAGACTATAACATCAGAACATTCCTGAAAAAGAAACTGTACAGTGCAGGTGTTGCTAAAATCGAAATCGAAAGAGCTTCCGAGCGTGTAAAAGTTATCATTTATACAGCTAAACCGGGCGTTGTAATCGGTAAAGGTGGTTCTGAAATCGAGAAAGTGAAAAAAGAACTGCAGAAATATACAA
>JABLTO010138670.1_pt1 | contig 11785 bp, 1 predicted proteins | sample 7160091 | NCBI WGS metagenome assembly JABLTO01 (sample SAMN14651225, study PRJNA627086) | human gut metagenome | isolation source: feces | host: Homo sapiens
GCCCAGGGTAAACCAGAAAAGCTTTCGCATTCTTTCGCCCCCTTTGGGGCTATCATATCATGAAGGATCCTCTTTCGCTACTGGTAACTGTCGAAAATTGTCGAAAAATGTCGATTCCGGGCAGTAAAAACCGGCCCCCATTTCTGGGGACCGGTCTCTATGCAAAGGGTCAGGCCTGGGGCGCCACAGGAGCCAGGATCTTCAGCTTGATCGAGGCGGATTTGTTGGTGCCGTCGGCGGCGGTGGCGGTGATGGTTACCGTCTTACCCACAGCTTTGGGGTCGGCGGTGACATGGCCGTCTTTTACGGTGACCAGCTTGTTGCTGCTCTTCCAGGTGAAGGCCTGGGCGGAGCCATCGTTGCCGGTGGCCTTCAGCTCCAGGGTCTGCCCGGCCTCCAGCTTGGTGGGCAGGGTGCTGCCGTCGGCAGTGCCGATGGTGACCTTGGTGGTAGCGGGGCAGACGGTCACGTCGCAGGTGGTCTGAACGCCGCTGCCGTCCAGGGCGGATACGGTAACTTTCACTTTGACTGCTTCTTTCACAGCCTTGGTGGTGAGCTTGCCGGAGGAGCTGATCCTGATACCGGCCTCATTCTCGGACACGGACCAACTGAGCTTCTTGTTGGTGGTGTCGGCGGGGGTGATGACGGGTTTCAGAGTCAGGGACTTTCCACCGGCGATGATGCCGTACTCCACGTGCAGGTCCTTCATGCGCTTGACCACAGTGAGCTTGAAGGAGGCCTTCTCGCCGGAGCCGTCCTTGGCGGTGGCGGTAATGGTGACGGTACCGGCCCGCAGGCAGGTGATCTTACCGCCTGCGTCAATGGAGGCAACCTTGGCGTTGGAGGACTTCCAGGTCACATCCTTCCGGGCGGCCACGGGGTAGGTCACGGCGCTGAGCTGCAGGGTGCTGCTTGCGGCCATATCCCACACCTGGGTGGTGTTCTCGGAAGCGCCGGGACGCTTGATCTCCAGCCCCTGAACCAGAGGACGGAGGGTGACCTGGGCGCTGCCGGAGGCACCGGAGCCATCCTTGGCAGTGGCGGTGACGGTAACGGTCTTCACACCGGTCAGGTCCTTATTGGCGGTAATCACACCGGAGGAAGAGACCTTGGCGTAGGCGCTGCCATCGGTGATGGACCAGGTGACAGCCTTGTTGGAGGCGTTGGCAGGCTCCACATTAGCCTTCAGGGCCAGAGTCTTGCCGGAGGCAAGGGTCAGGCTGTCGGCGGCCTTCTTGGTGGTGACGGTGATGCCGTCCACCAGGCCGGTGACCTTGATGGTGACGGTGGCCTTGGCCTTGCCCATGGCAGCGGTAATGGTAGCGCTGCCGGACTTCAGGCAGGTGACGGTGCCGTCCTGGGCAACGGAAGCAACCTTGACGTTGGAGGACTTCCAGGTCACTTCGGCCTCGGCCTCCTCCGCCTTTCCGTCGGCGACGGTCAGAGTGAAGGCCTTCAGGGAGACGGTCTCATTCACGTTCCGGGCCAGGGTGGTCTTGGTCACATAGTCCTCGCCAACCTTCAGGATCAGGCTCTGGTCGGCCTTGGGCAGGATGGTCAGGGTGATGATGTTGCTCTCCACCTGGGCAGCATCCTTGCTGACGGCCTGGATCTTCACGTCGTGAGGCTCGTTGACATTCTTTGCGGTGACCTTACCGGCGGCGGTGACGGTGGCGTAAGCGCTGTCGGCGCTATCCACCAGCCGGAAGGTAACGCCGGGGACCGTGGGCTTCACAGGCTCGGTGGTGGCCTTCAGGGTCAGGGACTTACCGGCGCGCAGGACCCTGCTCTCAGGCTCGGCAACGGCAACGGACTTGGTCAGGCTGCCCACCTGGATCTTTACGGAGGCGGCCTTCCTGCTGCCGTCGGCGGCGGTAGCGGTAATGGTCACGGTGCCCTTACCGGCCACGTAGGTGACCACACCGTTCTCCACGGTCAGGACCTTGGCATTGGAGGACTTCCAGCTCAGGCCCTCCATGGCATCGGTGGGATAGAGCTTGCCGGTGAGGGTCAGGGTCTTCCCGGTGTCCATATCCATGTAGAGGGTCTGGCCGTTGACGACCCGGTGGTCTCTCAGGATCTCCACCTGGGAGACGGCGGGGTAGATGGCGATGGTGTGCGGGATGTGGGCGGAGCCGTCCTTGGGGGTCCCCACAAAGATCACATCGTGCCTGGAGGCAACCGCGTAGGTCTTCACGGCACCGGCAGGGGTGACGGTGGCATAGGCTGCGTCCTCGGGATTCTGGAGGGCCCAGGTGATGCTGTTCTTGGGGATGGGGTTGCCCTCGGCATCCACAGCCTTCAGGGTGGTGGACTTGCCGCCCACCAGCCGGGTATCCACAGTGGGATCCATGGAACCGGACTTCATCGTGCAGATGGTCTCGGAATCCTTACCCAGAGGATCGTCGGTACGGTTCAGGTTCTTCTGCCACCAGCTGTAGCCGGAGACAGTGGGGAACGTACCGCTACTGGAATCGAAGTAGGTCAGGCCATAGACAGTCTCGTGCTCTGCAGCGCTGGTATCCACATAGGCCACCTGGCCGATGGGCCGCAGGCCGGTGTCGTCGCTCTCGCAGATATTGTCATGGACCTTGTCGTAAGCATTCAGACCTCTGTAGTAGCCAACAATGGCACCCACAGCCTCGCCCTCAGAGTAGAGGTGGCCGCTGAAGGTATTGCCGGTCATTTCGTTGGGGGTTCTGGCGTAGGTCTGGATGACGACGGAGTCGCCGCCCTGGATACCGCCGACTTTGTTGGAGCCGGAGATAGAGCCGGTGACAGTACAATGGGAGATGTTGGGACGCATGGCGTTATCAGCCCAGCCGCCAATGTAGCCGCTGCCGATGATGCCGCCGGCCTCTTCGCCGCTGGCTTCCACGGTGCCGTGGAATTCACAGTCGGTGACCTTGAAGGTGGTCATGGAGTTATCCTGGTTGCCCACGATACCGCCCACGCTGTCCACGCCGTAAACGGTAGCATAACTCTTACAGCCTTCAATGGTACCGTTGATTCGGCCAGCGAAGGAACCGATCTTGGACTCGGTGCCGTCATAGCCGATGACCACGCCTCTTTCCGCCACGCATTTCCGGATGGTGACCAGGAAGCTGCCGGAGCAGCCGGCGAAGGAGTTAGTGGTGATGTAGGTGCCGATGAGGCCGGACTTCAGGGTCTTGGTGCCGGACTTCAGGGTGACACCCTCAATGGTGATGGCGTTGCCGGAAAGGCCAACGCCCTCCAGGTTGTTCACCAGGCCGTAGCCCTCGATCTGGGGACCGTAGATGTTCAGGTTCCCTACGTAGGCATCCTTCACGTAGCCCAGCAGAGGCAGGCCGCCTTCGGGCACGGTGAGGGTGTGGTCCTGGCCATCCAGATGGCCGCTGAAGCGGTTGCTGCTGTCGGAGCCGATGGGCTTCCAGCCCTCGGCCAGGGTCACGTCCTTGGTCTGGGCCAGGTACTGATCCTTGAAGGCGTATCCGGCAGCGACCAGGTCGTAAACGGTCTGGTAGTCTTCGGCGGCAGCGATCTGGTAAGGATCGGCTTCCGTGCCGGTGCCCTTCAGCTTTTCTGCCACGTAGTCGGCATTGTCCAGGACCTTGATCTCCACAATGTGGGAGGAGGCGGTGCAGTTCAGGCCGTTGGCAGTGGCGGTCACCACGCAGAAGTAGTACCGCGTACCGGCTTCCTCGGCCTTACCCAGAGCATAGGTTTCGGCAGTGGCGTCGGGAATGGCGACTGCGCCCTCGTCGTTCGGGGCAGTGTTGACGAACCACTGATAGGTCAGGGTCTGGTGCTTGGAAGCGGGCTTGGCCTCCAAGGTCAGGTCTTCCGCATCCATTCCCAGAAGATAGGTGGCGGAGGCGGGCTGGCTGACAATTTCGGGAGCCTGCAGGGAGGAGGCGCCGGAGGTCAGCTTCAGCAGGTAAATAACAGGCTGCTCATCGCCGGACTGGGCAATGATACGGACCAGCTTCGTGCCGCTGCCCAGGTCAATGGCCTTGGTGGCTTCTCCGGGGGCCACACGCTGGTTGTTGACATAGATGTTCTCCGCGTTGCCGGAAACCGTGACGGACACGGCATCCATAGGCAGGGAAACACTGTAAACCTGCTTGCCGTTTTCAGGGGTGATGGAGTAGGTCGCGCCGTTGCCGGTGAAGGAGATGGCGGTGGGGGCGGCAGTGGTGCCCACACTGCTTCCGGTGGAGCTGGCCCGGTAGACCTTGGAAACCTCGGTGGATTTCTCGTTGGCAGCACCGGCAATGATGTTGGAGGCGGTGACGACCTTCACATAGTGGAAGGACATGCCGTCTACGTTTACGGGGTTGCCTTCGGCATCCACGGCCCAGGCCAGGTCGAAGCCGGAGCTCTGGACCTTGTAGTCATCGTTGTAGCCGTAGGGGTTCTCGGTGCCGTTGACCAGGGTATCCACATAGCCGAACTTAGCGCCGCTGGAGTAGGTGTTGAAATTGTCGTCACCTACAATACCCTTCACACTGGGGATCAGGATACCGGACAGGGTGACGGTGTCGCTCTTCAGCAAATCGTTCAGGAAGTAGACGCTGGTGAGAGGCCACTTGAAGCTGCGGCCATAGGAGCTCAGGTCCGTATTGCCGTAGTTGTCGGACCAGTGGGTGCCGGTGCCGTCCTTGGTGTAGGTAACGGTGTAGTCCCAGACGGCTCCATCGTAGTGCTCGGAGCCTGCCAGGGCATACCAGGTGTTGCCATCCTCGGAAACCCAGACCTGACCGGGTTCCATAGAGCCCAGGCCGGTGCCGGTGGAGGTGTCCACAAAGGCGTTGCCGTCGATGTAGAAGTCCACACCATACTGGTTGGTGGGATCGTTGGTCAGGCCGTCCTCGAAGTAGAAGGTGGCGTAGCCGCCGAAGTTACCCAGGGACTTGAGGGTGCCGCTGAGCACGCCCTCGCCGCCGAAGCCGTAGCTGATGTTGGTGTACTGGCTGTTGATGCACAGGTAGTCCACCATCTTGTCAGCGCCGTTCTTGATTCGCTTGGAGGAGGTGAAGGCATAGGCCTGGGTCAGGCCTTTCAGGGTCACATTGACGGTCTGGGTGGAGGACTTCAACTCCAGGGTGTACTTGCCCTCCTCATCGGGGGTCATGGCCTTGGTGCCCAGCTTGACGGTAGCGCCCTGGGAGACGGTGAAGGTCACCGTGGGATAGGTGCTGCTGTCGCTGGGAACGGAGAGCTTGTAGGAATAGGCATCGGGGTCAAAAGCGGGATACCAGTCCCCATCGGTGGCAGTGGCGGTAAGCATCCTGGGCTTCTCCGCCTGGGGCAGCTGCTCGATCCACATGGTGTAGACCGTGCCGACCTGCACCTTGTCCACCATCAGCTTTTCCTTGTTGGCGGTCATCTCCGGGAAGGCGTTGCCCGCGTTGAAGTAAGCTTCGTCGCCGACGATCTGGACCAGGATCTTTACTTCCGGATTCTTGCCTTCCTCGGCCTTGGGGAAGGAGATGACACCGGTGGTGCCGCCGCCCTGGGGCAGCTCGGTCCAGGTCTGGCCCTCATCGGTGGAATAGCGGACCCGGGTGTAGGCAGAGGTGCCCTTGACCGTTGCCGTGAAGTCGGGACGGCCGTCCTGCATAAAGGCCCGGTAATAGTAGTAGCTGTTGCTTACGGAGTAGGTGCCGTTCTTCACGCCGGATTCGTTGGCGCGGAACAGGTAGCCCTCTGCCTTATCCAGGTACAGCGTGGCAGCCAGGGCCTCGCCCTTGGCGCTGGCCAGAGTCAGGCCGCCGTTGTAGGAGATGGTCTTGCTGACATCTCTGGGGCGGGTGAGCTCCAGGGTGTAGAGGGACTTGACATCCTTGTTGGTCTTATCCGTCAGCGTCAGCGTGACCAGGGTGGTGCCGAAGGGCATACCGGGCAGCTGGGTCTGCTTGGCGGAAGGAATGGGAATGCTGACAGCTTCGCCGTCTTCGTTGGTATAGGTGGCAACGCAGTCCAGCTTCTCCGCGTTGTAGCAGGTACCGGCGTTGATGGTGAGGATCTTGGTATTGTAGTTGCTCAGCTTAATGCCGGTGTAATCCTTCTGGTTTGCCTGGTACTTGAAGGTGGAGGAATTGATGCCGTAGAGCGCCAGCTTCTCGAAGGTGGGATTCTGGCTGTCGGAAACCACGGCCAGGATGCCGCCCTTGGTGCCATTGTCGTCAATGGCCGTGATCTGGGCGGTGCCGACGGCATGGGCAGTCACAACGCCCTTGTCGTCCACAGTGGCCACGTCCTCATTGGCGCTGGTCCAGGAGGCAATGCTGCGGCCCTCTTCGGGGATGGCCTTCAGCTGCATGGTAGGCGCGGCGTTCTCGGAGGTCAGCTCCAGATAGGCCTTGCCGAAGCCGCCGTCGGCGTTCTCCACGGCCACACCGGTGACATTGAGCACGGCGGTATCGGTGAGCTTCGGTGCGCCCTCAGGGCCAACGTCCAGAGTCAGGGTGACCTCTACCTTGCCGGGACGCAGGACATTCATGCCCAAAGAGCCGGGCTTGGTGGTCAGATCAGAGGTGATCTCCGCCACACCGTCGGGATACTTCACTTCCCAGATGTTGTAGCCGTTGATGCCGCCGATAACGGAAGCAGTCTTTACGGTCTGGCCGTCGGCATTCAGCCGGACGGTCTGGTTCTTGTAGTAATCCGAGATCTGGTAGAACTTAACGTCGATGAGCTTTTGACCGCTGGTCACGCTGGGATCCAGAGCAGATACTGCGGTCACATAGGTGTAGCTGGCGGAGGTAACGGTGTAGACACCGGTTTCGGTATCCAGCTTGCCGCCGTAGGCGCCGCCGACCTTCCAGATGACGGGGGTCTCGCTGCCGTTTTCGTCCAGGGCCCGCAGCTGCATCTGGGTGCCCTGCTTGACAGCGTAGGTCACACCGCCGTAGGCATTGGAGCTGGCGTTGGGAACCGTATAGGGATAGTCGGAAGTCAGGGTAAGGCTCTTGGGCACCGCCTTGACGGTGACCTCTACGATCTTACTGGTGGCACTTTCCAGGCCATCGCCGGAGGCAACCACATAATAATAGAAGGTGCCCAGCTCTCCGGAGGGAACGGTGAAGTCGGCCTTGTTCGCGTCCTTCACAGCCTTGCCGCCCTCGGTGGAGGCGGTGGTGTTCACATACCACTGATAGCTGACGGTGGTGTTGGGGTCTACGTCTCTGGTAACCCCCGCTTCCACAGTCAGGGTTTGCTGGGTGTTCTGTCCGATGGTCAGAGGCGCTCCATTTAGGTCGGTCTTCCACAGAACGGCCTGGCCCTTGTCCATAGAGAGGGTGACGGTGTAGGTCTTGTCGTAGCCGTCCTCAGCCTTGGAGGTCAGAGTCAGGACGCTGGCCTCCGCACCGGGAACCAGCTTGTCAAGCCGGACCCACTTGCCGTTCTGGGCCTCGGTAAAGGTTTTGGTCACACCGTGGAAGGTAAAGCCGGCAGTGCAGTAGGGAATGTACTCCACCTTGACCCATACACGGCGGGAAGCCTCCTCGGCAACATAGACCAGAGGCTCCACCGTGTAGTCCATGGTGTCATGGACGAATTTGGGAGACAGGGTCAGCTCCTGAATGGAGTTTTCCGTTTTGCCAATGCCCAGATGGACCTCCACCAGGTCGGTTTCCTTGAGCACGTTGCCGATCTTGAACACGTTCAGGGCACTGAACATCTCTTCGCCGGTGGCAACCAGGCAGACGGTCTTGTTGGCCATGCTCTCGGGGATGTGCAGGGTCACCTTTCCGTCCTCGTCGGAGACCTTGCCGGTGATGGGCTTGATCTTGCCGGTGACCATGTCCATAGCAGCCAGCTGGGCCCCCTCAACGGGAGCGTCAGGGCCGCCATCCGCGCCGTAGGCGGCGTAGCTGCCCATGACCACCAGATCCAGGTCCGTATTGGCAAAGAGGGACTGACCGCTCAAGGGCTTGCCGTCGGCGGTATTCAGCCAGACATACCGGTCCAGATAGTAGGCGGTATCCTCGCATACGCCGAAGAGAATGTAGTCCCCATCCGCCACTTCCGTCTGGTTGATCATCAGGCCCTTGCCGTCAGCATCAGCGGCCTGCTTTCCGTTGACCAGGATGGTCAGATTGGTGGACTCCTCGCCCATGTACTTGGTGACCCAGTTGGTGGGTCCCAGGTTCAGGAAGTCCTTGGCGCTCTCGGGGGTGAACTGATCGAAGTAGACCAGCTCGTGGGCCCGGACCAGCACGTCCAGGGCGGACACGCTGCCCACCACCTCATCGGTGTAGCCGTAGCTTTCGGCCAGGTCGCTGGCAACCTTCTCATCGAAGGCGAAGACGACCTGCTCACCATCCTGCTGGAAGTTGAAGGTCACCGTGGCGTAGCTCACGCCAGGCTCGGTGACGGTCACCTTCGCCAGGGACATAAAGGTATTGGTGCCGTTGGCAGTCAGATAGACCGTCTTCCCCAGCCAACCGGCGGGAATGGTGACGGTGCACTTGCCGTCGGAGCCGGTGGTGCCCAGAGTGGTATCCAGGGTAGCGTTCTCGGTATCCACCAGATAAATCTTGGCACCGGAGACGGGGCCGTTGGTGCCGCCGTAGAGGGCCTTGCCCATAACGGTCAGGGTAACCTTCTTCCCGGCCTCCAGGGTCTGGCCGTCCAGGGCCTTGCCGTCCCCATCGGCCAGATAGGTGTACTGGTCCTTACCGGCGGTCTGGTAGATGCCGAACATGACATCATCGCCGTCCACAACCTTGGCCTGGTTGACGGTGGCGTTGCCGGGCATGGAGCCGTTGACCAGAATGGCGATCCAGGAGGTGGACTCGCCGAACATCTTGTTGATCCAGCCGCTGGAAGCAACCACCAGGTAATTGGCGGCACTCGCCTTGGTGAAATCCTCACCGAAGCAGTCCAGATGGGCCTGGACCAGCACGTCCAGAGCGGACACGCCGGTCTTGGCATCCACATTGTCGGTAAAGCCGTAGCGCTCGGCCAGATTGCTGGGGACCTCTACGTCCACACCGGTGGCGAAGAAGTCGCCGCTGCCCTGCCCGGTGTAGGACACGGTGGCCGTAACGAACTGGGCGGGGGTGACGGTGACCACGCAGTAGGGGGCGGTGAGAGGCGCCTCTACGGTGATGGTTTGGTCGCCATGGCCGCCGGCCCAGTTGGCGATCTGGGTCTCGATACTGCCGGAGGCGGACACGATGTAGGTGCCGGGCTCCTCAAAGGACACTTTCACATTGCCCTTGCTGTCGGTGACCGCGTTCTGGATGGCGGTGAAGGTGCCGTCCTTCCAGGTGCCGACCTGGGCACCGGCCACGCTGCCGGCCTTGTAGCCGCCCACAGCCATGGAGGAGCTGCCCTGGAGATTCAGGGTGATGTCCTTGTAGGCCTCCACGGTGAGAGCTCTGCTGTCAAAGTAGCAGATCACATCAGACCAGTTGGCCTCATCCTTGAAAATGCAGGTATAGAGCTGGTCGCCCTGGGCCACGGTGCTGGACTTGTCGTTCACACCCATGGACAAAGCCACATTGTTCTTCAGGAAGTAGTAGCTTCCCTTGGGATTTGTGGTGACGTTCCAGACCTTCTGGACGAAACCGCCGCTGATCTCATAGCCGCCCTCACAGTACTTCTCATGCAGGGCAACCAGCGCCTCGTCGTAGGTCAGGATGCCGTCGCTGTTCAGGTCCTTGACGGTGACGGGCAGCTCGATAGCGGCCTGTCCGTCGGAGGTCTGGGCGAGGACCCCCTGGTTGCTGAGGGTAAAGTAAACCGTAGCACTGTCAGCAGGGCCGGGCTTGGCGGCCTCCTCTACGGTGACAACGCAGTAGGGGGCGATGGTGGGACAGTCGATGTCATCAGACCACTCCAGCTCATCATCCCAGCGCTCGCCGGCAAGAACGCCCTTGGCGGTGACAAGGTAAGTACCGGCCTTGTCGAAGCTCAGGGTCACATTGCCGTCAATATCAGTCTTGGCGTTTTCCAGGGCGGTGAAAGCGCCGTCCTCCCAGGTGCCCACGGGGATGCTGGCAGCACCGGACTTGGCATAGTCATCACATTTGCCGGTCAGGTTCAGCTTGAAGGACTCACCGGCCTTGACCGTGACCTCGGTCTTGTCGAACCAGGTGAAGCAGTCGGCCCGGTCCGTCTTGTCCGTCATGACAACGGCATAGAGCTGATCGTCGTCTGCTACGGTGCTGGTCTTATAGGCGACCATCTTGGTGAGCTCTTCCCCGTTCTTGAAGAAGCTGGTGGCGTAGGTCTCAACGCCCCAGAGCTTGGTAACGGTAACGCCCCGCTGAAGGGTGTAGCCGTCCACGCGGTAGGCCTCATGCAAAGCAACCAGCGCGTCGTGGAAGGTCAGGATGCCGTCGGCATCCGCGTCCTTGACGGTGACGGGCAGCTCCACGGCAGCCCTGCCGTCATCGGTCTTGCCCAGGACTCCCTCCACGCTGACGGTAAAGAAGACTTCGGCCGTTCCGGCATCTGCCTGGAGGTCCTCGATCTCCTCCACCGTCTCTTCGGTGGGCTCCTCGTCAGCCGCCTCGGTTTGATCCGTGGCTTCCGTTTCCTCAGAGGGTTCCGTGGGTTCCTCTGTGGGAGCCTCCGTCTCTTCCTCTGTGGGGGCTTCCGTTTCTTCCTCGGGAGCCTCTGTCTCGACTGCGGAACCTTCGGCTTCCACTGCGGAAACCGAATTCTCCGGGCTTGCCGCGTCAGCGAAAACGCTGGTCGGCACCATACCGATCAGCATTACGATGACCAGCAGCAAGGCCAGCATACGTCTTTTCATAGTATCCTTCCCTTCTTCCGGAAAGTTTCCGGAAAATGTATTGCCACGGCATTGCACCGATGACTACAGAGCAAATAGGGACGGACGCAAAAAAGCGGCGATGTCCCTAAGACAGAACATCACCGTAACCATTCCACGAAGCAACATTCTAACGCCACAGTAGGTCTCCCGACTCGCGCCTCAAACAAGTCTCCGGTCCTGCCTTCTCAGGTTGCCCCAATGACTGGCTTTCGCCAACGGACCGGGCTCTCGACGCCCACGGTATTGGTCAATGCGGGGCCTCGAACCCCATTCCCTTGTTAAGCTTTGCGCCTGACGGCAGAGCCGCCTTTGCGCACGCAAAGCCTCTGTAACGTGTTTTTTATAATCATTATATTAATACCGAAATAAGGAAAAGTCAATAGGCGATTTGTGAAAAATGCCCTAGCCCTCTTCCTCCTCCTCCCGCTCCATTTCTTTCAGAAGCTTCCGGTCTTTTTTGGAGCTGAGGTCCAGCTTTTCATACATATCCGGACGGCGGTCCCGGGTCCTTCTGAGGGACTGCTTCCTTCTCCACTGGTTTACCTTCTCGTGATTGCCGGAGAGGAGGATCTCCGGTACGGCTCTGCCGTGCCAGAGGGCAGGGCGGCTGTACTGAGGGTATTCCAGCATCCCCGAGAAGTGGCTCTCGTCCTCGAAGCACTCCGGGTCTGCCAGGACCCCGGGCACCATGCGGCACACGGCATCGGTGACGGCCATGGCGGCGATCTCGCCGCCGGTGAGGACGAAATCCCCGATGGATATTTCCTCGTCCACGCACTCATCGATAAACCGCTGGTCGATGCCCTCGTAGTGGCCGCAGACCAGGATCAGATTGTCCAGCTTGCTCAGGCGGATGGCATCCGCCTGGGTGAAGGTATGGCCGCAAGGGGACATATACACGGTGTGGACCGGCCCCCCGGCCTCATCGCACACCGCCTCCCAGCAGCGGTAGATGGGGTCCGCCTGCATGATCGCCCCCCGGCCTCCCCCGTAGGGGTAGTCGTCCAC
>JABLTO010016781.1_pt1 | contig 11783 bp, 11 predicted proteins | sample 7160091 | NCBI WGS metagenome assembly JABLTO01 (sample SAMN14651225, study PRJNA627086) | human gut metagenome | isolation source: feces | host: Homo sapiens
ATAGCAGGCTCTCCGTCAAGGTTGTCTTTCCAGCGTCTACATGGGCAAGAATCCCGATATTGATAATGTTCATGTCTATCCTCCATACAAGGCCCGAATGGGCGCAAAAATCCCCAGCGGCTAATACTTTTACCGCTGGGGATCATGACTTCGGACACACAGAAACATACACGACTTACATAAGCCGCGGTCCGTCACGATATTTACTAAAAAGGCAAAAGTATTCTTAAAATTGGGTACAAAAACCAAGCCCCTGCAAGGGGCAATCATTTTTGCGCCCATTATCAAATTTTATTTAAGAATACCTTGCCGCATATTTGATAGACTCCTCAAATCAGGATAATAGCAGTATATCATAGTACGCTCTAAAAAACAAGAAATCATTTTACCGATTCCACAAATAAAATCGGAGGGTATTCACTGGAATACCCTCCGGTTTTGGTGATTATCGTGCGTCTATCCGAATTTTTGACTTTGCGGCCCGTTTCCGTTCCTTTTCGGCATGTTCCTGCTGGTAAGCTGCCTCTAATATTCTGTCCACTTGTTCTGGGCCAAAGGCCCTTTTGACCCGCTCATAGTCAGCGGAGACTTGCCGCATGGCCTTGTTTTCCAACTTGACCTCCTGCAATCGATCAGACAGGCGGATGTTGCTCTCCCTCACCCGGCCATAGTCCCCTTGCAGACGCTCAAATTTCCCCCGCAGCTCCACATAGGCCAGATACAGGGAGCGCAGCACCTTGACGATTTGGGCCAGCAGGGGCTTTGCCTTTTTCTCTCGGTAGGCCCGGCCTGTTTCCAGCGTTCCCGGCTCCGGCAAAATCTCCTCCGGATTGGCGGAGAAATCCGCTGCCAACCGCTCCATATTTTTCACCGCCGGGGCAAGTTCTTTGAGCCGCCGTTCCTGGCTCTCCACCTGGTTTTCTTTCTCCGCCTTGACCGTCTCCAGAACGGCGATCTCCTTTGCCCGCTGCTCTTTCTTGTAGTCCAGCACAGACAAGTGCTTGTCGTGGGTGCCTTTGTCCTCCCACTCAATCCCGTGGCGCTCCATGACCAGGGAAAGCTGCTCCTTTTCCGAGCGCACCCACTGGCTCCACTCTGTGTCCCCTCTGGTGCCGCCCTGGAAACCCTGGGCCGCTAACGCCTGTTTCAAAGATACCCTCGTGTCCAGCCCTCGCTTGCTCCCGGTGGTGAATGGTACAAAGTCAATGTGCAGATGGGGCGTAGCCTCGTCCATGTGGAGGTGGGCAGAGAACACCCGGAGTTGGGGGTTGCGCTCTTGAAAGCCCTTCATGTACTCGTCCAAAACCGCTGCCGCAAGCTGTCCCTCCTCGCTGTCGGCGCTCATATCATCTCGATTGCCCACTTGCAGGATGATTTCATGGAACGGCTTTTCCTGCTTGCCGGAGCGGATCTTCTCATAGTAATCCTCTATCCTTCTGTCGGCCCTGGTTTGTTTAGCGTTGTACCGTTCCAGAGCCTCGTCAAAGAGTTCATGGTACACCGCCTTGATATTCTCCTGGCAGTAGGTTATATTCAAGTGGGAGCGTTCCGGGTCAGTGTTCTTGGCGTGGAATTTTCTACTGTTATGGTTCACCGATCCTTGGCCCACCATGGCGCTGATTGTCCTTTTCAAATCAATCCCTCCTCCCTTTTCCGCCGCGCAAGCGGCGAGCCTTTGTTACTTTCTGCGAAAGTAACGCAAAAGCACTTTTGACAGCCTGACGGCCATCAAAAGCGCATTTGCGCCCTACGGGGTGGTGTGGGGGCTTTGCCCCCGGCAACTGCGGTTGCCTCCCCCAGCAGGGCCGCCCTTTGAAAAGGGCACCCTGCACCCCGCCTAAACTTTGTCACTCGCCGTTGGGCAGGGTGGAAAGGCCAGGGGCCTTTCCACCGCCCGGCAAGTGTTTTCCGTGGGCCGAAAGTCAAGGGGTACGGGTTGTATTGACTTGCGGCAATCTCCACCCGCAGGTATGCCCCCCTTGACTTTCGCCCCCGCTCCCCGTGACAGCCGTGACGACCGTGACGATGTTTTACACACCGCCTCCGCACTCCGAAAAGCTGTCACAGCTGTCACGGTCGTCACGCCTGGGGTTCCTCCAACGTGAGCTTGATACTCCGCCCGGCATGGGTTCGGGCGCTTTCATAGTGGATGTGGTACTCATAGGACAGCCGCCACGCCCGGACATTCAGCCGCATAGCCAGGGCATTGGGTTTCATATCCAGCCCCAGGGCGGCGACAAGTTCCGTGGCCGTCCCTCTCCACTCTGGCCGTTCCGCCGTTACCAGGGCGGCAACAGCCTCCAACACCGGGTCAGGCGGCTCCTGCCGCAGCTCCGTTTCCCGCCGCTCCAGCTCCCACACAAGCCGTTCCTCGTCCCGCTTGAGGTAGAGGCGCTGGTCTTGCTGATCCCGCCCAGAAATGTCCAGGGTGGCGGCGTTGTCTGCCCGCCGCTCCTTTTGGAGCAGAAAGGCCCCGTCTGCCGCACCCAATAAGCCGTTGGTGCCGGAGATCATATCAAACTTATCATCGGCCTGCTGCTTGCGGGTGTGATGTACAACCAGGAGGCAAACCCCGCTTATATCGGCAAACCGTTTCAGTTTGGTGATTACCTCATAGTCGTTGGCATAGCTGTACTTCTCTGCCCCGGCCTCCCGGATTTTTTGCAGGGTGTCGATGATAATAAGCCGGGTGTCCGTGTGTTCCCGGACAAAGCCCTTTAGCTGCTCCTCCAGGCCACCGCCGAGCTGCTTAGCTCCGATGGCAAAGAACAGGTTTCCGGTACTCTCTACTCCAAACATCCGGTACAACCGCTCCTGTAAGCGACGGTGGTTGTCCTCCAGGGCCAGATAGAGGACTGTCCCCTGGCGCACCTCATACCCCCACAGGGAAAGGCCCATACTCACATGATAGGCAAGCTGGGCCATGAGAAAGGACTTGCCCACCTTGGGAGCGCCCACAAAGAGATATGTCCCCGCATAGAGCAGACCGTCTACCACAGGAGGTCTGCCGGGGTACACCTGTTCGTAGAGGTCATTCATAGACACGGTAGGCAGATAGGCCGGGTCATTGACCCGGCTTATCTGCCGCAGGATTTCCTCCAAATCTCTTTCCGGGGGCTTGTGTTCTGTCACGCCCTCTGCTATACTTTGGTTAGGTTTTTGTGAGAGCGACTGTCCCCCGTCTGCGCCAACAGGCGGATATGGGGCAGTCGTTTTCTCTTGCAATCTATCCATCTATCAATCCTCCCTCATGCCGTCCATGATGGCGGCGATCAGCCGGATGGTGTCCAGCAACTCCCCATCCACGCCATTCCCGGCCTCGATACGCTCCAGTTCTTCCAGAACGGCGGCCAGCTCGTTCCGCAGGGCCTTATACACCCTGGGGTTGCCCTGTACCACCACATCCCGGCACAGCAGCCGTCGGGTGATGTAGTCCTGTTTGGTAAGGCCGGAGAGCCGCACAGCGGTTTCAATTTCCCTGTCCTCATCCGGGGACACCCGGAAAGCCACAGTTTTGTTTCTCCAGCGGTTGTGTCGGTCAAGATTTTTCACTGACATGATTTAGGCCCCCTTTCGCTCCATGTCCAGTTTGTCCGCCATCTCCGCCTGCCGGGTGGGGAACAGGTGGGCGTAGCGGTAGGTAATATCAATGCTTTCATGTCCCACCCGGTCAGCGATTGCCAGGGCCGTAAAGCCCATGTCAATGAGCAGCGAAATGTGGGAGTGCCTCAGGTCGTGTATTCTGATCCGCTTTACCCCGGCCTCTTTCGCACCCCTGTCCATCTCCCGGTGGAGGTAGGATTTTGTCACCGTGAAAATGCGGTCGGTGGGCTTCACCCCATACAGGCTCTTGATATAGTCTCGCATTTCTTCACAGAGGAAAGCGGGCATTTGAATGACCCGGTTGCTCTTAGGGGTCTTGGGGTCGGTAATCACATCCTTGCCCTTAATCCGCTGGTAGGACTTGGAGATGGTGACGGTCTGTTTCTCAAAGTCGAAGTCGCCAGGAGTGAGGGCCAGCAGCTCCCCCTCCCGGACGCCGCACCAGTAGAGCATTTCAAAGGCGTAATAGGAAAGGGGCTTGTCCATCATGGCCTCGGCGAATTTCAGATACTCCGCCTTTGTCCAGAACAGCATTTCCCGTCCCTTTGGCTTTCCCATATTGCCCGCCTGGGCAGCGGGATTGACCTTTAGATTGTAGTGCCGTACCGCATGGTTGAACACGGCGCTCAACTGATTGTGCAGCGTTTTTAAGTACACCGGAGAGTAGGGCTTGCCGTTCTTGTCCCGGTAACCCAGCATTTCATTCTGCCAGGCGATGACCTCCTTGGAGTGAATGTCGCACATCTTCCGCTTGCCGAAGTACGGCACCAACTTCTTGTAGAGGATATGCTCTTTCGTCCCCCAGGTGTTTTCCTTGATACGGCCTTTCATGTCCGCCACATAGACAGCCACGAAGTTTTCAAAGGTCATTTCCAGGTCGGCGGTCTGTTGTTGCAGGAATGTCCGCTCCCACTCCAGAGCCTCCCGCTTGGTGGGAAAGCCCCGTTTCATTTTCTTTACTTTCTTGCCCGTCCAGTCCTCGTAGTAAAAGGACGCATACCATGTGCCCTTTGCCTTGTCTTTGTATGCCGGCATTGTGGTTCCCTCCTTATTGTCTGTCCCGCAGCCCATAGAATTTTTCCTCGAAGTAGCGCCTGCTTACCCGTCCGGGAATGGTGAGAAAGCCTTTTTTCTTCAGCTCCTCGTTCATCTCCCGCACCAGCTTGTAGGCGTAGGGCTTGGAAATGCCCAGCTCCCTGGCGACCTCCTCTGCTCTCACAAACAGCTCCTTTTCCATGGTCAGCACCTCCTTATTTTAGTTTCGCAAATATGTTAATGTCACCATCTTCATTATACATTAACATAAGTGTTAATGTCAAGAATTTATTTCGCATTTTTGTTAAAGATTATCTTGCATCTTTCGCTTTTTTGCGCTATACTATTGGCAAAGGCGGTGGGATATTATGACAGTCGGAGACAAGATAAAGAAAATCCGCACCTTTCGAGGCATGACACAAAAGGAATTGGGGCTTGCTATCGGCTTTGAGGAAAAGGGAGCGGACAACCGGATCGCCCAGTATGAGACGAATTACCGTGTTCCGAAACGGGAACTGCTGGACAAGATGGCCGAGGCGCTGCGGGTAGACCGCCAGAACTTCTACACCATCGCCCCCGGCTCTGCCGAGGACTTCATGCGGACATTCTTCTGGCTGGACGAGGACAGCCCTGGCGCTATCCGCCTGTTCCAACTTGTCCGCAATCCGGGCAGAGCAGGGGCCGCTGATGATACCGCTGTACGGTACAATGATAGCGATGACTGGCCCGCACACCCTCCCGTGGGTATGTACTTCCAGTATGGCCTTGTGGACGAGTTCATGCGGGAATGGCTTTTTCGTCAGCAGGAGTTACACGCCGGGGAGATCACCAGGGAAGAGTATTTTGAATGGAAACTCAACTGGCCCCATACCTGCGACGATGGCCTGGAAAGCGAATATTATATCCCTTGGCGGAAAAATAAATAAGACAAGCAAAAAAACCGCCCTGCTGAATTTGTCGTTCAGCAGGGCGGTTTTGCTTGTCCTTTTGGGATTTTTCTCTTGAGAATACCGGGCGGACACAAATAGTATCAATCCAGTATCAAGAGCAGTATGGACGGGCAAAAAAGCCTGTATTCATGCGGGTTTTCGCCGTTTCGAGCGTCATTCCCATTCGATCGTTCCTGGCGGCTTGGACGTAATGTCATACACCACACGGTTCACGTGGGGCACTTCGCCTATGATGCGCTCGCTGATGCGCCGAAGCAGGGGGTAGGGGAGCTCCGCCCATTCAACCGTCATGGCGTCGGTGGAAGTAACAGCGCGCACGCCGATGGCGTAATCATACGTGCGCTGATCGCCCATTACACCCACGGAGCGCATCCCCGTAAACACGGTAAAATACTGCCACACTTTTTCTGCCAGGCCTGCTGCGGCAATTTCCTCGCGCAGGATAAAATCGCTCTGGCGCAGAATGGAAAGCTTTTCCTCGGTTATGTCGCCGAGCACGCGGATCGCAAGCCCGGGGCCGGGGAAAGGCTGCCGCCAAACGAGCGCATGCGCAATGCCAAGCGATTCTCCAAGCGCGCGCACTTCATCTTTAAAGAACATGCGCAGCGGCTCAACAAGCCCTTTGAATCCAATATCCTTGGGAAGCCCGCCTACATTATGATGGCTTTTGATCGTTGCGCCCGTCTGCGTCCCGCTTTCGATCACGTCCGGGTAGATCGTGCCCTGCAAAAGCCATTCTGCTCCGCCGAGCTTTTTCGCTTCTTCTTCAAATACGCGAACAAACTCCGTGCCAATGATCTTGCGCTTCTGCTCGGGGTCCGTTACGCCTGCAAGCTTGCTGAGGAATCGTTCGCGTGCGTCAATATGGATGATGTTGAGGTTGAGCTGATCCCGGTAAAAGCCGAGCACCTCTTTCGCTTCATTTTGCCGCAGCAAACCATGATCCACAAAGATGCAGGTAAGCCGATCCCCAATGGCATTGTGCACCAGCACGGACGCAACGGAAGAATCCACACCGCCGGAAAGCGCGCCTAGCACACGATCTTTTCCGACCTGCGCGCGGATCTGTGCGACGAGCATATCCGCAAGGCCAGAGGGGGAATAGGTACAGGCACAGCCGCAAATGTCTTTAAGAAAATTGCGGAAAATAAGAGTACCATTGGGTGTGTGCGCAACCTCCGCATGAAACTGGATGCCATAAAGCTTGCGCGCATCATCCGCAAAAGCGGCAAACGGGCAGTGTTCCGTTTCTGCGATGGCGGAGAACCCATCGGGCATTGCAAACACGGAATCGTTGTGGTTCATCCAGACGATTCCGGAATCGAGCCCGCGCAACAGCGGATGATCCTGCATGCGGATGGGCGTGCGGCCGTATTCCCGCACAGGCGCGGCTTCAATGCGGCCGCCAAAAACCTTTGCGATATACTGCATCCCATAGCAGATGCCCAGCACGGGCACACCCAGCGAGAAAATGCCATTGTCGCAGGCTTTTGCTCCTTTGGCATAAACGCTATCCGGCCCGCCGGTTAAGATGATGCCGGAAAGCGATTCGCCTTGAATCTCCTGGATTGACGCTGTGTACGGAAGCAGTTCGCTATATACACCGGCTTCACGCACGCGTCTGGCAATCAGCTGGTTATACTGGCCGCCAAAATCGAGGACGACGATTCGTTCCATAAAAATAAAATAAAAATCCTTTCAGAAAATGTATACGTAATTAATTAGGCGTGCTGCCTGCTCCCGCAGTCCTTACCTCTCGTTCCCTGCTGCGGTAATGCAGATACAACAGCGCATCCACGCTTACCATGGCAAAATTGATGCAATAGAGCACCAACACCAGATCGCGGCTGTAAAGCAGCTTATGCGTGATGCCCGCAATATACCCGACCCAAATTGCAAACAGGAACCATATGCTTTTTCCCTTTGTGCTCTTGGTGCGCAGGGACTTCATGATATTGAGCGGCCATGCAAGCCCAAAGCAGGCAAGCATAACCGCCTCAAAAAAGCTAATTTCGCTCATGGGCTAAACTTCGTCCCGAAATACGATCCCGTTTTCATCCGCACGCTCGATAATCGCAAGGGATTGCACGTTTTCCCCCTGCGCACGCAGCCGGTCTCCGCCGCCCTGGAAGCCTTTTTCAATGGCAATCCCAAGGCCGATCAAGCTTGCACCGGCCTGATGCACAATGTCCACAAGGCCACGCAACGCTTCTCCGTTTGCAAGGAAATCATCGATGATGAGCACTCGGTCCTTTGGCCCTAGCCATTGGCTGCTCATAAGCAGCGTAACCTTCTTTTTATAAGTATAAGAAAAGATTTCGCTCTGGTAAAGTCCGCCCTCGATGTTATCGGATTTAGCTTTTTTGGCAAATATGAGCGGAACACCGAACTCTTCTGCGCAGATAGCGCCAAGTGCAATGCCCGATGCTTCTACCGTGAGCACGGCCGTGATGCCCGTTAAATCAAAAAGCCGCCCGAATTCCTTCGCCATCGCGCGCATGAGTTTGGTATCCACGCGGTGATTCAAAAAACCGTCGACTTTGATAATGTTTCCAGGGAGCACGCGCCCTTCCGCGCGGATGCGGTCTTTCAACAATTGCATGGCAGATTTTCTCTCCATTTCGACATTAATAGCAGTCCGATGCGGATATTATCCCCTAAAATGCATTGCAAAGCAAGGCTTTTATGAAAATTCTTTCGTGCATGAAAGAAAAGCTTCACAGCAAATTCAAAATCCTATCGCAGTTTTGTCAAGACAATTGTAGGTGAATCGGCTATACTAATCCATGTAAAACAAGAACAATAGTTCCGAAAGGGAGGTTCATATATGGATATCCGCAAATTTACCCAACGCTCGGTTGAGGCGATCCAGGGGGCACAGGGCATCGCCATAGAGCACAACAATCAACAGGTGGATGAAGAGCATCTGCTGCTTGCGCTGTTGACGCAGGAGGATTCGCTTATTGCGAGCCTCATCAAGCGCATGGGAAAAGATGATGAAGCGTTTACAGAGGCTGTGCGCGCTGCCGTGGAGCGCCGGCCGCAGATCACCGGCGGCGGAAGAGAGGCAGACCGCGTATATATCACGCAGGAGCTGGACCGCGCGCTCAACGCTGCGGAAAAGCAGGCACAGCACATGAAGGATGAATATGTTTCTGTGGAGCATATTTTCCTTGGCCTCATGGAGGCGCCGAACGATGCAATCAAAGCTCTGTTTAAGCAGTTTGCCATCGAACGCAACGAGTTTTTGAAGGTACTCAACGATGTGCGGGGCGGCGCGCGCGTAACGAGCGATTCGCCCGAAAGCACCTATGATGCGCTTGGCAAATATGCGCAGGATCTTGTGGAGCTTGCGCGCAAGCAGAAGCTCGACCCTGTGATTGGCCGGGATGACGAGGTGCGCAATGTCATCCGCATCCTCTCACGCAAAACGAAGAACAACCCGGTGCTCATCGGCGAGCCGGGCGTTGGCAAAACCGCCATCGCGGAAGGGCTTGCACAGCGCATCGTGCGGGGGGATGTGCCTGCGTCGCTCAAAGAACGAAAAATCTTCTCGCTCGATATGGGCGCGCTCATTGCAGGCGCAAAATTCCGCGGCGAGTTCGAAGAACGCTTGAAGGCGGTGCTGGGCGAGGTAAAACGCTCTGAAGGGCGCATTATCCTCTTCATTGATGAGCTCCACAACATCGTGGGCGCAGGGCGCACGGAAGGCTCCATGGATGCGGGCAACCTGCTCAAGCCGATGCTTGCGCGCGGCGAGCTCCATTGCATTGGCGCGACAACGCTTGATGAATATCGCAAATACATCGAAAAAGATCCGGCGCTTTCCCGGCGTTTCCAGCCCGTTATGGTGGATGAGCCTACGGTGGAGGATACGATCTCCATCCTGCGCGGCCTTAAGGAGCGCTATGAGGTGTACCATGGCGTAAAAATCAACGACAATGCGCTCATTGCCGCGGCAACGCTTTCGCACCGCTATATTTCGGATCGTTTCCTGCCCGATAAGGCGATCGACCTTGTGGATGAAGCATGCGCAATGATCCGCACTGAGATGGACTCCATGCCAACGGAGCTCGATGAGATTTCCAGGCGGATCATGCAGCTTGAAATCGAGGAGGCAGCGCTTACCAAGGAAAACGATAAGCTTTCCGCAGAGCATCTTTCGGACATCCGCAAGGAGCTTGCCCGCGAGCGCGATGAGTTTTCCAAACTCAAAGCAAAGTGGGAAAATGAGAAGGATGCCATCAAAAACGTGCAGAAGCTGCGCGGCGAGATTGAGCAGCTCAACGCTGAGATGGAAAAAGCGGAACGTGAATACGATTTGAACCGCGCGGCCGAGCTGAAATATGGCAAGCTGCCCAAGCTGAAAGAGGCGCTTGCAGAAGCCGAAGAAGCGAGCGAAAAGGGCAAAAGCGAAGGCCTTTTGCGCGACCGCGTAACGGAAGAGGAAATCGCCCGCATTGTGGCGCGCTGGACGGGCATCCCGGTCGCTAAGCTGATGGAAGGCGAACGCGAAAAGCTGCTGCATCTTGAGGAAATCCTGCATGAGCGGGTGATCGGGCAGGATGAGGCGGTGACCGCGGTAGCAGATGCGATTCTGCGCACGCGCGCAGGGCTCAAAGACCCAACCAAACCCATCGGCAGCTTCCTGTTCCTCGGCCCCACGGGTGTGGGCAAAACCGAGCTTGCCAAGGCGCTTGCCCAGGCGCTGTTTGATGATGAGAACAACATGGTGCGTATTGACATGAGCGAATACATGGAGAAACACGCTGTGGCGCGGCTCATCGGGGCACCTCCGGGCTATGTTGGGTATGACGAAGGCGGGCAGCTCACCGAGGCCGTGCGCCGCAAGCCCTATTGCGTGGTGCTGTTCGACGAAATCGAAAAGGCGCATCCGGACGTGTTCAACGTGCTGCTCCAGGTGCTCGACGATGGCCGCATGACGGATTCGCAGGGCCGCACGGTGGATTTTAAGAACACGGTGATCGTGATGACATCGAACTTGGGATCCAATTATATCCTGGAAGGGATTCAAGATGGGCGCATTTCCGACGATGCGCGCAAAAAGGTGGATGCGCTGCTCAAGCAGAGTTTCCGGCCGGAGTTCTTGAACCGGCTGGACGAGATCGTCTACTATAAGCCGCTCACACGGGATGAGATCTTCCGCATCACGGATCTGCTCCTTGCCGACTTGCGCAAGCGGCTGCAGGAGCGCAGGCTGGATGTGCGCTTGACCGATGCAGCAAAACAGTATGTGGCAGATGCCGGGTATGACCCGCACTATGGTGCGCGTCCGCTTAAGCGGCTGCTGCAATCCAAGCTGGAAACGCTGCTTGCAAGGCATATCATTGAGCAGGATGTCGCGCCGGATACCGTGTTCACGGTGGATTACGATGGCGAAAAGCTGGTCGTAAAATAATAATGCGCATTGCTATGAAGAAAGCGGGGGTGCTTTTCCCCGCTTTTCTTGTTAGGCGGCAGCCGCGCCGTTTCCATGGGGATATGGGCACTGCATTCGGTTGAGAAGTTCGCCGGCGCTTTATCAAACGCGGTGCGCTGTGCACCGGCATTGCGGGGGAACAGCTGGCCTGCATTGTAGCGTTCCTGCCAGCCCCTTAGGGCCGGCGCGCCTGCTGAAGGCATGCGCAAAACCTTATGAGAAGCAGCGGAACCATGCTGGAGGCGGCGTGTGCCGAAAAACCTTTGAAAACAGCTGGCCCTTTGGCTTAGGTTCCGCAGGCAGCAAAGCGCAAACCATTGCATGGCAAGGGTTCCTTCTAAGCTTCCTTGGATATGCTTTTGGCGCAAGGTAGCCAGGAAATCTTCAAAAAAGTGGCGCATTTTTACTTCTTTCGACAGCCTAAAGGGCGCAGTGGAAGGCGCGCTCCTGTTCCATGTTTGTGTGCACATATAGCGATGTTTCTATTTTAAATTCAATGCTATATTTCTGCCGAGGCTTCTCTGGGCGGGTAGCGGCCCTTTTTTAGCGCGTCACACTGCGGCAAGCGCTTGTGAACCATGCGGCTGCGTGCGGGGCAGCATACCAGCATGTGAGTTAAATCCGCGAGCTGGGCTTTTGGATCGCTATGAAAGGCGCATGGAAAAGATTCATGAGAGCTATAAATAACGGATGAAAACGCTTTTTCTGCTATGCGCGTCGGGGGCCCCAATATGGCCCCCCCCCAAGGCGTTTTC
>JABLTO010073335.1_pt1 | contig 11783 bp, 10 predicted proteins | sample 7160091 | NCBI WGS metagenome assembly JABLTO01 (sample SAMN14651225, study PRJNA627086) | human gut metagenome | isolation source: feces | host: Homo sapiens
GCCGGAAGAGACTCGAACTCCCGACCTTCTGATTCGTAGTCAGACACTCTATCCAGCTGAGCTACCGGCGCGGAACGTGTATTATAATACCATCCATTCCCCAAAATGTCAAGCATTTTTTCAAAAAAAGTTTCTGCGTTTTTTATTATTGCCCGGCGGGCGGTTTTGGGGCGTTTGGCTTGCAATTTTGGCCTGAGTGTGATAAGTTTATAACAATCACTATGCCGATCTTTGATCGTGTCTGCCGGGGGTGCAAGATTGCGGCGGCCCCGGCCCGGGAAAGGATTTCAACCATGAACAATACAGAACTGTACGACCTCTGGCGCACTCGCGCGGTGGAGGACCCTGATCTGCCCGCCGAATTGGACGGCATCCAGAATGATGCCGATGCCATCAATGACCGCTTTTACCGCGACCTGGCCTTTGGCACGGGCGGCTTGCGCGGCGTGATCGGCGCAGGCAGCAACCGCATGAACATCTACACCATCCGCCGCGCCACGCAGGGCCTGGCGGATTACATCAACGCCGCAGACCTGCCCAAAAAGGTCGCCATCGGGCACGACAGCCGTCATAAGGGCGAGCTGTTCAGCCGCGAGGCCGCCCGCGTGCTGGCCGCCAACGGCATTACCGCCTACCTCTACCCCCGGCTGGAACCCACCCCGGCACTGTCCTGGGCGGTGCGCTACCTGGGCTGCGGCGCGGGTATCTGCGTGACGGCCAGCCACAACCCGGCCAAGTACAACGGCTACAAGGTTTACGGGGCCGACGGCTGCCAGATCACGCTGGAAGCTGCCGCCGCCGTGCTCGCTGCCATCGACAAGCACGACTACTTCGATTCTATCGAACTGACCGACTTTGATACCGCCGTGGCCGCAGGCAAGATCGTCTGGATCGACGACCAGTGCCTGAGCGACTTTGTTGATGCAGTGCTGGCGCTGCGCCCCGGCAACGATGTCTCCAAGCTCAAACTGGTCTACACGCCGCTGAACGGCTCCGGCCTGGAACCCGTCAAGATGCTGTTGGACCGCATGGGTGTGACGCAAGTCACGGTTGTGCCCGAGCAGGAGAAACCGGACGGCTCGTTCCCCACCTGCCCTTATCCCAACCCCGAGATCCGCGAGGCGATGGAGACCGGCCTGAAGCTGTGCGACACTGTCAAGCCCGACCTGATGGTCGGCACCGACCCGGACTGCGACCGCATGGGTGCAGCCGTGCCGGACGGCCAGGGAGGCTACCGGCTCATCACCGGCAACGAGATGGGCGTGCTGCTGTTTGACTACATCTGCCGCACCCGCCTGGGCAACGGTACGATGCCCAAGGCCCCCGTGGCCGTAACGACCATCGTGTCCACCGACATGGCGACCCCCATCGCTAAAAAGTACGGCGTAGAGCTGCGCCGTACGCTGACCGGCTTTAAGTTTATCGGTGAGCAGATCGGCTTCCTGGAAGCCGAGGACCACCCTGAGCGGTATATCTTCGGCTTTGAGGAAAGCTACGGCTACCTGTCCGGTGCGCATGTGCGTGACAAGGACGCCGTCAATGCCGTGATGCTGGCCTGCGAGACCGCCGCCTACTATGCCGCGCAGGGCATGAGCCTGCTGGACGCTGTCAACGCGCTGTACAAAGAGTTCGGCTTCTACCGCAACGCGCTGGAAAGCTTTACGTTTGAGGGCGAGACCGGCATGCACAAGATGCAGGGCATCATGGCCGGGCTGCGCGCCAACGCCCCCAAGGTCATTGCCGGGTACGAGGTCGCCGGTGTGGTGGATTACGACACCGACGGCACCGGCCTGCCCCGCGCCGATGTATTGGAATACCGCCTGGCCAACGGCGCCAAGCTGATGGTGCGCCCCAGTGGCACCGAGCCGAAGATCAAGGTGTACCTGTCTGCCGTGGCCGGCAGCGAAGCTGCCGCCGATGCCATCAACCAGGCCCTGGCCGATGCGGCAAAGGATTGGATGAAATAACGCTGTAAAATAAAAAAATCTCCCCGGGAAACCGTAGGGGCGGATGCTTGCATCCGCCCGCCGGTCGATGCAAGCATCGACCCCTACAGATTCTCGGGGAGTTTTTATTTTACTTTATAGGTTTATTTCCCATACCGTGCTACGCCGGATTCTATCAAAATATCCGGCTCCAGCTTCAGCCCGGGTTTGCGGCCTTTTTGGGCTTCGACCAGAAACAGCCACGGTGTGCTGCCTGCGCGCTGGCGCACAAAGGCAAGCCGTTTGGGCTCCAGCCGGGCGGCGCGCAGGGCGCACAGCACTTCCACCAGCTGGTCAGGGCGCTGGCACAACACGAACCGTCCGCCGTCCCGCAGGGCGCGGCGGGCGCACTGGGCCACATCCTCGGTCGTGCAGGTCACAGTGTGGCGGGCGGCGGCCCGCACGGGGTCGGGGCTTTGGGGGCCTGCCGTAAAATACGGCGGGTTGCAGGCGGCAAAGTCGTAACGCCCTTGCTCGGGTCCGGCGGCGCAAAACGTCCGCAGATCGCCCTGCACAGGGGCGATATGGTCAATGCCGTTTTCCGCCACAGCCTGCACACACAAGGCGCTGGCGTCTGGGTCCAGTTCCAGCGCCGTGCAGAAGCCGCGGTGCCCGGCATCGTGCCATAAAAGCGAGATGATGCCGCACCCGCTGCACAGGTCCAGCGCCCATTCAGCTCGGCGCGGTTGGGCAAAGCGGCCCAGCAGCAGTGCGTCGGTGCCAAAGGTGGCGCGCGGGGTGGTCAGCACTTGGGTGCCGTTGTCTAAAATTTCCACGCCGCTCATGCTTTACCGCGCAACAGGGCATATTTCATCAGGCCGATCTGAGTCTTGCTGTCCTTGATCTCACCGCTCAGCACTTTTTGCAGGGCCTCTTCAAAGGGCATCCGCACGACGTCCAGAAACTCTCCGGCGTCCAGATGCTGGCCGCCTTTGTGCAGGCCCGTGGCGGCCCAGAGGTAGATCTTCTCGCTGTCGTAGCCGACTGTGGGGTAAACGACACCAAGGTCGATGTAATTGTCAGCAGACAGGCCGCACTCCTCGCTCAGCTCACGCTTGGCAGACTCAAACGGATCCTCGCCGGGTTCCAGTTTACCAGCGGGCAGCTCCCAGATCTCCTCTCCAAACGCATAGCGGAATTGGCGCACCAGATAAATGCAGCCCTCGTCATCAATAGGCAGCACGCAAGCCCCGCCGTGGTGGTGTACGATCTCCCGCAGGCTGGTGCGGCCATCCTCCAGACGGACGGTGTCCAGTGTGACATGAATGACATGCCCGTTGAAAATTTCCCTGCTTTCCAGTTTGGTTTCGGTATGCGGCATGGAATAGCACTCCTTCTTTTTATAATAGGCGCAGGCAGAAATCTATAAATTCAACGGTATATTTCTGGGTGCGCACCAGGTTGGAATCTTTTAAGTTGGCCATGTAATCGGCCAGGCGGTTGGCCAGCGCGACATTCTGCATCGTGTATTCGCGGCAGAATCCGTTGTCGGACTCGTCGGACAGCGCGCAGAAAACCATGCTCTGGCCACGGTAGACGCCGACGGTAATGCGCGGGTCCAGCGGGAACGCATCGTTATTGACAATGCGCAGCACGACGGTGCCGCGCTCGCAGGCATCACGCATCCGCAGCAGCAGCTCACGCCGGGCTTCGGGCGGCAGGGTGCCGGTCAGGGCGGCGTCCACATCTACCATGCGGCCGGTGCGTACAAAGTCCGTCAGGCCGTCCTCGCTGAAATAAAACTCGTAAGGCGCTGTCAGCCAGGTTTGCATATAGTCGGCCAGGCCGGGCATCGTTTCCAGCGGGCCCAGGGCCTGCGGCGCATAGCGGCGGATCATATCCAGGTCGATGAACTTGGACACCGGCGGCTGGGCGCGCATATAGTAACTCTCGGTCCGGTCGTTCAGCATCCGGGCGGAAAGCTCCATCGCTTCCTGGAAGCTGTGCGCGTCCGACGCCAGTGCAAACAGCACCGGCGCTTCCAGATACTGGCGGCTGAACTCAATGCGCAGGTATTGCACGACCGACGGCTCGGTCAGGCAGATGCACTTTTGCAGCGAAAGGTCCATCATCACAGCGATATCGGGAAACAGTACATAGACCGGCAGCAAAACACCGGGCAGCGGCCCCGCAAAAGGCGAGAGGGAAAGCCGTGCCTCGTACTGCATCGTGTGCAGGGCCAGAAACGGCAGGGCACGGGACACCGTGCGGATGTTGCTGATGAGGTCATCGTGCGAGTCATCGTTGGCGACATACCGCAGAAGGTGGCACACCGGCTTGGGTGCCGCGACTGCCGAAAATGCATTGATGAGAATGGAGCTCAGCGGATGGTCGCCCACAAACGGCGAGAGCATCAACGGGCGATTTTCCTCACTGCGCAGGTAGCGCAGAAGCAGCAGGTACAACTGCTGCGTTACGGTCTGGTAGCCCTGGAAGCAGCGCGTGCAGAAGGCGGCTTCGATGTCGGCATCGCTGCGGGCGTTGGGCACGACCATGTTGTCCATCGGATGGTCGTTGGAGCGCAGCGCTGTTTGCAGCAGTTCGTACAGCGCGTCATCGGTGCGCTGGGTCTGCGCGCCGCTGCGCTGCTCTACGTATAGGGCGTTCAGGTGTGCGGACTGGCGCGAGTTGAGACCCAGTGCGTCGATGAGCTGTTGCAGCTGGGCGCGGTTGGGCGTACGTTTGCCGTCAAGGATCTTATACAGCGACGACCGGTCGATCTGCGCCCGGCGGGCTAGCTCGGTCATCGTGCCGGGATAGCGCCCGGCCAGGATCTTTAATCTTTGGCTTAGGTCATTCATGGGTGGGTCTCCGTTATGAGATGGTAGTTATCTGTATCATACCGCAAAGCGCGGAAAAGCGCAACTGGTTTGCGGTATGTACCGCTTACTGCTGCCTTGGCGTAATTACAATTCTCCCCGTGAGCTTTACAAAAAAACTTGCTTTTCAACATTTTTCCCCAGAATACCAGAAAAATATTTTATTGCTGCGCAAGTTGTGTTATGCTAAAATCAACTGATTTTTCCGGGAATGGTGCATGCGATATGATGAGTTACGAAGAATTTACCCAAAAGGAGGCCGCGTTGGAGAACGCCCCGCGGGCGGAGCGTGAAACATTCTACGCGGATATTCTCGAAAAGGAAACCGGCAAGACCGATGTGCGGATGATGGCCTACTTCCATTCGTCGCTGCTGCATTACCGGGAAGGGGATTTCCGCGCAGCGCGGGAAATTCTGGAACCGTTCGTCATTGATTACCAAAGCTATACCTACCGCCCGGAGATCATCGCCTGCTTTAACCTGATGGGTGTGGCCGCCTACTGCGAATGCGCATATGCCCTGTCCCGCTTTTACATCCGTGAGGGGCTCAAAATCGCACGTGAGCACAAAGAAGTGAGCCGCTATTCCTACGAGTACAATAACCTCGCCGTAACTTATCTGGCCCAGCGCGATTACGAAAAGGCGCTTGATGCCATCCGCGAGGCTGAGCAACATCTGCCGCAATCCGATAAAGAAATGCACGCCTACGTTTACCGCAACCTGGCCGAGATCAGCTGCCATGTGGGCCATCTGGACGAAGCCTGCGCCGCGCTGACCAAATGCGTGGAAGAATACGACGGCAGGGACGTGCTGGCGGACGATATCCTGATGCTGGAACTGCTGCTCTACTACAAGCTGGGCGACACCGCGCACTACGAAGCCTGCCGGGGAGAAATCTGGGAACAGCTGCCCACGATGCACGCGGCCGAGTTCAGCAACGCGGCCAGCAACCTGTTTGATTGTGCGATGGATGCCGGGGACAGCGTGCAGATCGAGCACATCCTGGCCGCCATGGACGATTATCTGACCCGCAACCCGCAGGAGATCCAGATCGGCGCGGCATCTGCTCTCGCTCGTCAACGATGTGCTGGATATGACTAAGCTCGAGCGCGACACGTTTGAGCTGGAACACAAGCCGTTCAACCTGGACAAAGTCTGCGCAGAGGCGGGCGAGATCGTCCGCTTCCAAGCCGAAAGCATGGGACTGCATGTCGAGGAAGAACACCCCGATGTGCACACCGTCAACCTGCTGGGCAGCGAACTGTACCTGAAGAAGATCCTCTTGAACCTGTTCAGCAACTGCGCCAAGTACAACAAGCCCGGCGGGGCCATCTACACCCGCCTGCGGGAGCTGCAGCGCACCGACGACACCGTGACCTACGAGTTTTTCATCCGAGATACCGGCATCGGCATGACGCAGGAGTTTATCGACAACCACCTGTTTGAAGCGTTCGTGCAGGGCGAGAACGCGGCCCACTCACAGTACGGCGGCACGGGCCTGGGTATGTCCATCGTAGCGCAGCTCATCCACAAGATGAAAGGTACGATCAAGGTCGAAAGCACGGTGGGCGAGGGCAGCAGCTTCACGGTCGTGCTGCCGTTTGAGATCGACCATGATCCACCCGCTGTGGAAACAAGATCCACCCAGACCGGAGACCTGTGCGGCAAGCGCCTGCTGGTCGTGGAGGACAATGAGCTGAACATGGAAATTGCCGAGTTCATGCTGAAAGGCGCCGGAGCCGAGGTCGACCCTGTATTTGACGGCGAAAGTGCGGTCAAGGCCTACACCGACGCCGCGCCCGGCACCTATCTGGCTGTGCTGATGGACCTGATGATGCCGGTCATGGACGGCTACGCCGCTGCCCGCGCCATCCGGGAATCGGGCCGCCCCGACGCCAAGACCATCCCCATCATCGCCATGAGCGCAAATGCCTACGCCGAGGACGTACAGAAATGCCTGGACACCGGCATGAACGCCCACATCAGCAAGCCGCTGTACAAAGAGGTTATGCTGGAAACGATCAAACGGTTTGTGTAAAAAACGAAGACGGCCGCACCTGTTTGGGTGCGGCCGTCTCCGTTGGTATAGGAAAATAGGGGAATGGTAAAGGAAGTTACCCGCGTTACACGATTTTGCGGGACTTGTGGACGCCGGTTTTCAAAAACTCGACCCACTCGGCCACGTTGACGGCATGGTCGCCCAGACGTTCCAGATATTTGGCGATCATGAACAGGTCCAGCGCGGTCTCGGCGTCGTCGGGGTGGGCGGCAATGTACTGGGCGATCTCGCGGCTGATTTTACTAAACATCGCGTCGCAGTCGTCGTCGCGGGCAATGACCTGTGCGGCGGTGGAAAGATCCACCTGCACATAGGCGCCGATAGCAGTTTTCACCATGTTCAGCGCCACATCGCCCATTTTATACAAATCATCCATGACGCCTACGGCAGCAGCGCCCTCGGCGTGCAGATGCAGGGTGATCTCGGCAATATCGCTGGCCTGGTCGGCAATGCGCTCAATGTCCGTGACCATCTTCAATGCGGTAGAAACTTTGCGCAGGTCGCCGGCAACGGGCTGCTGACGCAGAAAAAGCGTCAGGCAGCGGTGCTCGATCTCGTGCTCGGCGGCGTCAATCTCGCTGTCGCGGGCAATCACGCTGCGGGCAAGCTCGGCATTACCGGTGCGCAGGGCGGTCATTGCGCTTTCAATTGCGCCGCCTGCGGCATGGCCCATGCGGGCCAGCATCGTGTCCAGTGCCATCAACTCGGCATCATACATTTTGCGTAGACTGGTTCCCATCTTTCGTATCCTCCCTGCATCAACCGAAACGGCCCGAGATATAATCCTCGGTGCGTTTGTCCACGGGCGTGGCGAAAACGCGCTCGGTGGGACCCATCTCGACAAGCTCACCCAGCAGGAAAAATGCCGTCTTATCGCTAATACGTGCAGCCTGCTGCATGTTGTGCGTGACCATGACGATGGTGTACTTTTCTTTCAACTCCGTGGCCAGCTCTTCCACTTTCGAGGTCGAGATCGGGTCCAGGGCGCTGGTGGGCTCGTCCATCAGCAGCACTTCGGGCTCAACGGCCAAGGCACGCGCAATGCAAAGGCGCTGCTGCTGGCCACCGGACATGCCCAGGGCGCTTTTGCTCAGGCGATCCTTGACCTCGTCCCAGATGGCGGCATCCCGCAGGGATTTTTCGACGATCTCATCAAGCCGGGCCTTGCTGTGCACACCGTGGGTGCGGGGACCGTAGGCAATGTTATCGTAGATCGACATCGGGAACGGATTGGGCTTCTGGAACACCATGCCCACGCGTTTGCGCAGCACATTGACATCCATCTTGTCCTTGTAGATGTCGACACCGTCCAGCTTGATATCGCCGGAGATGCGGCACCCCTCGACCAGATCGTTCATGCGGTTCAGGCTTTTTAAAAAGGTGGATTTGCCGCAGCCCGAAGGGCCGATGAACGCGGTGATCTCCCGCTCGGGAATATTGATATTGATATTTTTCAGCGCATGAAAGCTGCCATAGTATAAGTCCATGTTGGAGACTTCAAATTTATTCACAGGTATCCTCCTCATAAGGATTCATAAGGGGCCGGTAGGGGCGGATTCCATATCCGCCCGCGCGGTCTTTCCTTGCCGTCAAATTCCACGGGCGCATATAGAATGCGCCTCTACGGTTGGAAATGAAGCCGTTTACTTCTTCGCCAGCTTCCCGGCAATAAACCCGGACAGGCAGTTGATAGCCAGCACCAGCACCAGCAGCACCACGGCGGTGCCATAGGTCTCGTTGATGTACAGGCCCTCGTTGGAAAGCAGATACATATGCACGGCCAGCGTACGGGTGGAGCTGAAAATGCTCCTCGGGATCTGGGGCATCGAACTGGCGGTGTAGATCAGCGCGGCAGTCTCGCCCACGATGCGGCCCGTAGCCAGGATAACGCCGGACAAAATGCCGGGCATGGCACTGGGCAGCACAATGGTAAATACAGTGCGCAGCTTACCGGCACCCAGGCCAAAGCTGCCCTCGCGGTAAGAGTCGGGCACGGCGATCAGGGCTTCCTCGGTGGTGCGCATGATCACGGGCAGCACCATGATAGCCAGCGTAAACGCACCGGCTACCAGAGAGTAGCCCCAGTGCAGCTGGGTAACGAAGAACAGCATGCCGAACAGGCCGTACACGATGGACGGGATGCCCTGTAAGGTCTCGGTGGTGATGCGCACCAGCCGCACCAGCTTGCTGCCGCGGTGGGCGTACTCGACCAGCCAGATAGCAGCAAAAATGCCCAGCGGCGTAGCGATGACCAGCGAGAAAGCCGTCATCAGCAGTGTGTTGATGAGGGCGGGCATCAGAGAAACGTTGGTGCTGTTGTATTCCCACGCAAAGAGGGACGGTTTGAGGTTGGGGATACCATTGACAAGGATGTAGCCAATCAGGAAGATCAGCACGGCGGCGGTCAGTGCAGCGGCCAGGCCGACCAGGCCGCGCAGCAGGGCAGCCTGCATGCGGGCGGCGGTGCGGTTGCGGCCCCCGTTGGGGTAAATGGCTTTGGCGGCGGCACGGCTCATGTCCGGCACGGCGGTGCCGTTGTTGGCGATGGTATCAGGCATGGTCCTTGTCTCCTTTCAAAACGCTGAAGCAGAGGTTGATCAGAAGAATGAAGACGAACAGAACAACGCCGGTGGCGATCAGTGCTTCGCGGTGCAGGTCGGTGGAATAACCCATCTCGATAACGATGTTCGAGGTCATCGTGCGCAGACCCTGGAATAGCCCCTTGGGCATCCAGGTCTGGTTGCCCGCGACCATAACGACAGCCATCGTTTCACCGATGGCACGGCCAATGCCCAGAATAACGGCGGACAGCACGCCGGACTTGGCTGCGGGCAGTACAGCGTAGAACACGCTGCGCTCATGCGTGGCACCCAGGGCCAGGCTGCCCTCGTAGTAGCTTTCGGGCACGGCGTCCAGGCTGGTCTTGCTGACCGTGATGATGGTGGGCAGGATCATGATGCCCAGCAGCACGCTGGCGGTGAACAGGCTCATGCCCTTGCCGCTTTTTACGTGCAGTACAGTCTTGAAAAAGTCGCTCTTGACCATCGCCTGCACGGCGGGCACCAGCACGATCATGCCGAAGAAGCCGTACACGACCGAGGGGATGCCGGCCAGCAGCTGCACGGCGGGCAGCATCGCACGCTTGATGCCGGGGGTGGCAAAGCGGGACAGGTAGATGGCGGTCAGCAGGCCGACAGGCACACCCACGATGATGGCACCGGCGGTAACGTACAGCGAACCGAGGATCATCGGCAGAATGCCGTAGATATCGTTGCCGGGCTTCCAGGCCGTGCCCAGCAGGAACTTGAGCGGGCCGATCTTGGCGATGGTAGGCAGGCCGTTGGCGAACAGAAACACGCAGATCAGCACGACGGCCAAAATCGAGATGCAGGCGCAGGCGGTAAATACGGCTTGCATAATGCCTTCCCGCAGATGAGCGGTCTTCATTTTCCTATACACTCCTTTTATCAGATAAAGGCTCCCCCTTGAGGGGAGCCGATTAAAATTTACTGCAAGTCGCTCCAGACAGTCAGCTCGCCGGTGTAAACGCCCTTGATCTGGTCAACGGTCAGGTCCTCTACGGTGTTGGCAGGGTTGACGACAACTGCAATGCCATCCAGGGCCAGGACAGTAGCAACAGCGCCGCCCTCGGTCTCGGAATCTTTCAGCTCACGGCTGGCCATGCCGATGGTGTAGCTGCCGTCCAGCGCACCGGAAACACCGGTGGTGGAATCCGAGGTCAGCAGTTCCAGCTCAGCGTTGGGGTTTACGGTCTTGTAAGCTTCGATCAGCTTTTCCATCAGCGGGGAGACAGAGGTAGAACCACCGACGGTGATCTTGCCTTCCGGCTGGGTGGAGGTGTAATCCTCGCCTTCGCTGCCGACATAGCCTTCCTCGGTAGCCAGGGCCTGGCCGTCTTTGCTCAGGCAGTAGGCAATGAAGTCGACGGCAACAGGGTCGGTGGCCTCACCGTTGGTCACGATGTTGAACGGACGAGCCAGGGTATAGCTGCCGTCCTTAACGGTCTCGGCAGAAGCTGCAACGCCGCCGACCTTAACGGCCTTGACGGAATCGTTCAGGGAGCCCAGGCTGATGTAGCCGATGGCGGTCTCATCGTTCGCAACGGCGGTCATAACGCCGTTGGTGCTGGACTGGATGGCAGCGGCTTCGGTGGTGTTGTCGACCTTCTGGCCGTCGGCGTTCTTTTCCTCAACGCCGGTCAGCTCAATGAAAGCGCCGCGGGTGCCGGAACCATCCTCACGGGAGATCACGGTGATGTCCTGATCGGCATCAAAGTCAGCAGCGGGGGCAGTCTCGGAAGCGGCCTCGCCGGAAGCAGCTTCGGAAGAGGAAGCAGCAGTGCTCTCGGCGGCGGGGGCAGACTCGCTGGCAGAGCTGCCGCAGGCGGCAAGGCTCATCATCATAGCAGCGGCGGTAACAACAGCAGCAACGGATTTACGTTTCATAATGTATACTTCTCCCTTTTACCTATTCACAGGTATTGCATTGCGGCCAGGCGGCCGGCCCCGGATTTTCCCGGGAGCAAGGCTATTGTACCGCGATTGCAAGGACGTATCGACCATGGTCCGGTACAATCGCGGTAAAGCTTGTGCAAAGAAGGTTGGTGTTTTGCAAAGGACTTGTAAAGTTGGTAAAGTTTTGGTTTGTGCTCACGCTTGGTGGTTGTCCCCACCCTGCGGGGACAACCTTTTATAATGGGATGCTGCCCGCAAGTCTTCCTTTTTGGACACCCAAAAAGGAAGCGAAAAAGGTGCCCGCTACTTCCGATAGCGCGGGAGGCCCGGCCTAGGGGACCCGCCCCCTAGGAACCCCAAAGAGGAGGTCGAAGAAGCAAAAAGCTAAAACGTGCAGGAGTGCTGCACGTTTCTTAACGCTTTTTACTTCTTCTCCGATTGACCC
>JABLTO010223963.1_pt1 | contig 11779 bp, 9 predicted proteins | sample 7160091 | NCBI WGS metagenome assembly JABLTO01 (sample SAMN14651225, study PRJNA627086) | human gut metagenome | isolation source: feces | host: Homo sapiens
ACAGCGGCTCGGTGGCATCAGCTAACCTGAATCTCATCGACGGAATCTGCGCAGACATTCGCTCCAATCTGTTGTTCGTATTTTTTCAGGCTGTATATTCCCCTCCCACACGAATACGGTCACTCCTGCGGCTCTGCCGCTAATTCGGTAAGGGGCGGTGCAGGTCGGGAAAAGGTAAACCAAGGAAAAAATTTCTGAGAGTATTCTCTGGTATGGCTCGCTTGAAGAACTTCGTTAAGGTTCTTAATGAACAGGTTTTTGCGTTGATGCAGAAAACGGATTGTCTGAACCGCAAAGCGGTGAGTTTGACGTTTTCTGTATCGTTTTTAGCAAAGTTCTGTGAATTTCAGAACCTTAGAAGTGATGATTTGAGACATATCCAGAGAATATCTTCTCAGAAATTTATATATCATATAAATACAAATTTCTCCAAATGCTGTGTTTACAGTCAGATAAAAATAAGACTGAGGATTTATCCATATGAACAGAATCCCCCCTGGATGCTATTCCAGTTCAAATCTTTTCTTCACAATGTCCGCCAGCACTTCTGCAGTTCCCTTAACACCCAGCATACTGGAATCAATCATAATCTGCTTGCTGTCTGGATCTTCCGGTGCATATTTTGCATAACGTCTGTGATATGCAGCTCTTGCCCTGTCTACTTTATAAATCATTTTTGTCGCCTCTTCCGGCTTCATATTAAGAACTTCTACACAGTTTTTATATCGCGCTTCCACAGGTGCATAAATATATATATTAATAACATTTCTGTGATCGCGGAAAATATAATCCGCACATCTTCCGACAATAATACAGGATTCTTTTTCAGCCATTTCTCTTATGATTTCCTTCTGGACATTATAGATTTCATCCTGCTTTGCAATAGAATCAGATCCAAGAGGAAGTAACATCGAAAAAAGATTTGTACTGTATTTTTCCTCATGTTCACTGATCTGTGATACAGGAAGATGCATCTTTTTTGATGTAGCTTCAACTATATCTCTGTCATAATATTCAATGCCAAGTAATTCTGACATTTCCCTTGCCACAGGACGTCCCAGGCTACCAAACTGTCTTGTGATCGTAACAATATATTTTTTATTTGCCATAACAACTCACCTCACCCCTGATTATTAAGAATTCTGGACAGAAATGCTTTTGTTCTTTCATTTTTGGGACTTGTAAACATTTCTTCCGGCTTTCCTTCTTCAACCACATAGCCATCTGCCATAAAAATGACCCTGTCTGCAACATCTCTTGCAAATCCCATCTCATGCGTTACCACGATCATTGTCATGCCTTCCTTTGCAAGATCTTTCATTACATTCAGAACCTCTCCAACAAGTTCCGGATCAAGTGCTGACGTAGGCTCATCAAAAAGCAGCGCTTTTGGTTCCATTGCAAGTGCACGTGCAATCGCCACACGCTGCTGCTGCCCGCCACTTAGTGTAGATGGCCTGTTATTCGCTTTGTCAGCCATATTAACTTTTCCAAGCAGCTCCATGGCTTTTGCTTTTGCATCTTCCTTACTCTTTTTTTTCGTCAGAACAGGGGCAAGCATAACATTTTCAAGTACGGTTTTCATCGGAAAAAGATTAAATCTCTGAAAAACCATCCCTACTTCTTCTCTGAAATCACGCAGTTTCATTTCTCCTTTTGTGATGCTTTTTCCATCGTATTCAACTTCTCCCGCTGTAGGTATTTCCAGCTGGTTGATGCACCTGAGAAGTGTACTTTTTCCGGATCCTGAAGGCCCGATGATACATACCACTTCACCTTCTGCAACATCAATATTTACATCTCTCAGAACCTCAAGATCATCAAATCTTTTCTGTAAATTTGTTATTTTAATCATCTGCATCACCCCCTGATTTTTCTTTCAACCTGCTTCTGCAGAATGATCAGAATTGATATAAGAACAACATAAAAAATAGCTCCTGTTGTATATGCCTGAATAGTTTTAAAACTGATTGCAGCATAATTCTGTATCTGTTTTGTAATCTCATTTACAACAATTACAGACAGCAGTGCCGTATCTTTTACAGATATGATAAACTGATTAAAAAGTGCCGGAAGCATTGATCGGAATGCCGGTGGAATTATCAGATGAATCATTGTCTGCATCGGTGTCAGACCAAGAGAAAGTCCGGCTTCTTTCTGCCCCGGATCGATTCCTTCAAGCGCCCCCCGGACAATCTCAGCAATAAAAGCTCCTGAGTTGATCGTAATAACAATGATACCGGCCGTATTACTGCTCAGGTCGATTCCCGTCAGTTTCGGAATAACAAAATAAACATACAGAGCCTGCACAATTAGAGGCGTTGCACGTATGATCCATATATACACTCCCGCAATTCCTCTGGCAATCCTGCTTCTGGTCTGTAATGCAAAGCCTGTAATCGCTCCCAGCAGAGTTCCGAGAAGAATACCTGCAACAGCAACGTATATAGTCACTTTGAGACCCCGGAACAACATTGGCAGCAAAACATTTAAGAAACTTAAATCCATAGAGAAATCCTCTCTTTCCTTTTATTTAAAAGAAGCAGGGGATGCCGGAAAATCTGTGGCAGCCCCTGTCCTTCAGTGATATCTTTGCAGCTTATTTACAGAATCGCCGCTTATTATGCCGAAATTAATCCAACCATGTTGCTCTCAGTTCATCAATTGTTCCATCGTCTGTCAGTTCCTTGATGGCCTGGTTAAAGATGTCTACAATACCGTCATTTGCACCTGTGCAGTCCCTTGAAAATGCAATTGCATATGGTGCCTGGCCCTGATTAAATTCATCACCTACAACCTCAAGTTTCGTACCTTCTGTTGTCTTTACATAATAGTTTGCTCCAGGTCCATCCTGAATAACAGCATCGACTTTTCCCTGCTCCAGAGACTCATATGCAGTTGTAATAGTATCATGTACTTCCAGTCTGCTTTCATCAATTCCTTCATTTGTACAATACAGATGTGACGCTGTTCCTTTCTCTACTGCGATCTTATAATCACCATCTTTCAGTGATTCAATGTCCGTAATTTCTTTTGGTGATGTTTCTTTATTGATCATGACAACCTGGCCGGAATCGCAATATGTTTCTGTAAAGTCCATAACTTCTTTTCTCTCATCTGTAGCACAGAGAGCAGCCATTCCCATGTCAACTTTTCCTTCTGCAAGAGATGTTGTAAGTGCTGAATAATCCATTACCTGAATGTCTCCATCCATCTCAAATCCCAGATAATCTTCCAGCGCCTTGAACATGTCCAGGTCAAATCCGATCAGTGTAGAACCATCTTCATCATAATAAGAAAATGGAGCAAAAAGTCCTGTCGTTCCAAAAGAAAGTTTCACGCCTTCAAGTGCTCCTTTTACAGAATCTGAAGAGGTATCTTCTGCAAATACAGTAGCGTTCATTCCAACTGCCATTACTGCTGATAATGCAATTGCCATCATTCTTTTTACCACTTTTTTCTTCATAATATTATCCTCCTTTTGTCCTGGATTACAGAACATTCTGTCGGTTTCTAACAAAAGACTCCCAACAAAAAAAGCGCTCACTTATTTTAAGTGAACGCCGTTGTTCTTGTCCATCGGTTATGGTGTGTATCTTATCAGCACCAAATGTTCTTGTCAATACTTGCGACCCCAAGGATTTTTCATGTCATTTGAAAGAAAAATAACAAATCGTAATGGCGGCAACGCTAAATCAGACTTTTATGAATATCATGCAAAATCGTAATGCGCAAATTACTCAAATCATATTGCCAAGGTCATAAGTATCCGTTATAATTGGTGCAACCAACGGGGGTAACTCTTATGAAAAGAGCTGCCTCCGTTTTTTATATTCAGAAAGGAGGCATGAGTCATGGAATTTATTTTTCCATTAAAGCAGAACGTCGGTGCTCCATCTATACCTCTGGTAAATAAAGGTGATTCAATAAAAAGAGGACAGCTGATCGCCACTAAACCGGCAGGTGTTCTTGGAACCTATCTCTACTCCAGTGTAGATGGCAAAGTGAAATCCATAACCGACAGTCAGATTATTATAGAAGAACAAAATACAGATTTTTCTCACTATGTTCCATTAAAAAAAAAGTCACCAGGTGAATTAATTGACGAGGCAGGAATCGTCGGACTGGGCGGCGCAGGATTCCCGACAGCCATAAAATTGAATGTTGATTTTAAAGGAAAGGGAACTGTCATCGTTAATGCAGCTGAATGTGAGCCAATCCTTTCACATAACGTTTCCAGGCTGGAAAAAGACCCGGAAAAGATCCTCCGGGGACTGGAAATTGTAATGGATCTTGTAAATGCTTCCCACGGAATCATTGCAATAAAAGACATACATAAAGATGCAATTCTTTCTGTAAAAAAAGTTCTTCGCAATGAAAGATTTTCCATATTTCCACTGGAAAACATTTATCCAATGGGCGAAGAAAGAGCTCTTATCCGTGAAACACTGGGGGTTCTCCTTGAACCGGATCAGCTTCCTTCAGCAGCCTCTGCAATAGTTATCAATGCCGAAACTCTTTTCCGGATTTATGAAGCTGTTGATCTTTGCAAACCGCTTATTGACAAAGACATGACTGTAGCAGGAAAACTGAAAGAAAATGCTTCTATTCATATCTTTGCCGACATTCCAATCGGAATGAAAGTTAAAGATGTGCTTGCAAAAGCCGGTGGTCTCGGACCTCACTACGGAGAACTTATCATGGGCGGGCCTTTTACAGGAAAAAGGACTTCGCTGGAATCCCCTGTAGTCAAAACTACCGGTGGAATCATAGCTGCGGAAGAATTCCTTCCTGCTCCAGACAAAATCGGCCTTCTTGTCTGTGCCTGTGGTGCGGATGCTGAACGGCTGAAACAACAGGCAGCAAGTATGGGGGCAGAAGTCGTTGGAATTGAGTACTGCAAACAGGCCCGTCCTGTGAAAAACAGCCGAAAATGCGAAAATCCGGGCCGCTGTCCGGGGCAGGTTCAGAAAGTACTGAATCTGAAAAAAGCAGGGGCTAAAGCAGTTCTTATCAGTAACTGTACAGACTGCACCAACACGGTAATGTCCTGTGCTCCACAGCTGAATTTACCTGTATATCATTGTACAGACGGTGCTCTTCGAGCTGTCAATTATAAATTAATAAGAAGATTCAAAAAAGAAGCGTAAAAGCTTTTATGAGGAGGAAGATTATTATGTCAATTACCCGCGAAACTCTGGAAAAACACTTAAAAGATCCCGCAATCTTCTGCTGCAGAAGAGAAAAGGGCCTTGTTATCAGTGCTGCTGACCTGGAAGATCCAAGTCTTTTTGAAGACATGGAAGACGCCGGACTTCTTACTTTAAGCCCTGACGGCCTGCGCATTGAACAGGTAATCGGCTGTACCCTTACCAAAGATGTTGAGGCTCTTACACCGATCACACCGGATGTTCTGGATAAAATCAATGAAATAAAAGAAGAAACCCCTGAAACCACTCCTGTTCCTGAAGACACACAATCAGTTGTCACAGCACAGGAAACGCCATCTATTACAGGAGGTAATGGAATGATTCATATTGAAATCGGAAAAGCAGAAAAATTTGAAGGTCTGAAACTTGACGTCCCGGTATTTGCAGGAACTGCTCCAGTTGCACCTGAGCCCCCAAAAGCCCCTGCTGAACCTGAAGCCGGCAAGAAAACCGTGATCCGAAGTCTTGTAAAAAAACATATCCGCATCACCGATGTCAAACTCGGAGATACTACTTCTATCAAAGACGGGGTGATCACTATTGACGAAAACATTGTGAAAGATGCAGTGAAAGAAGATGTCCTCTGTAAAAGCCTGAAACTTGATGTTATCCACCCGGATGAAAGACATCTCTATACAGAAACCATCATGGATGTGTGCCCCATTGCAACCAAGGTAGAAGGTGAACTTGGTGAAGGTATCACCAAAGTTGCAGACGGCGTTGTATTTATGCTCACCGGTGTAGATGAAGACGGCGTTCAGGTACATGAATTCGGTTCATCAGAAGGATATCTGGATGAAAAAATGTATTTCGGCCACCCGGGATGTGCGGATAAAAATGATATTATCATTCGCTGCCACGCAGTGATCCAGCGTCTTTCCGGCATGACAAGACCAGGTCCTTTTGCAGCTCATAAATGCCAGGATTACATTATCCAGGCAGTTCGCAACGAACTGAAAAATTATGAAGGTGAAGTAGTACGTGAAGAAATCTGTGAAGATGTAAGACGTGTTGGTAACCCAAGAGTAGCTCTTGTCAAAGAAATTATGGGACAGGGTGCTATGCATGACAACGTCCTCTGCCCTGAAGAACCATGCGGTATCAAAGGCGGTCAGAAAAATGTTGACTGCGGAAATGTTCCGATCATGCTTACACCGAATCAGGTACGTGACGGTTCTATCCACGCACTGACCTGTATCGGACCTGCAACAAAAGAAATGACCCGCCATTATATCCGCGAGCCACTTGTAGAAGGACTTGCAGCTGACAGTGAGCTTGATCTGATCGGTGTTATCTTTGTCGGTTCCCCTCAGGTAAATGATGAAAAAATGTGGGTATCAGAAAGACTTGGTTCTCTTCTTGAAACCATGAACCTCGACGGAGTTATTATAACAACCGAAGGATTTGGTAACAACCATATTGACTTTATCCAGCACATCGGACAGGCCGGAAAACGTGGTATTCCTGTAGTCGGAGTTTCCTTCTGTGCATATCAGGGACAGCTCGTTGTCGGTAACGAATATGCAACTGCCATGGTTGAAGAAAACATGGACAAGGGTGGATTTGAAAATGATATTGCAGGCTGCTCCTGTGTTACACCTGAAGTTGCTGCACGTGCCATTCAGATGCTTAAGAACAAAATGGCCGGTGTGGATATCAAACCGGCAGAAAAGAAATGGAACAATGATATCATCAATGCTAACAACAGACTGTTAGGACTCCCTGAAACAAAACTTGTAGAAAGCGGAACACTTCATTGACCGACTACCTGATTAATCCGGTAAAAATGGGCGGTCTCGTGAAAGAAGTATCTGACGGAAATGTAAAAGTCCATCTTCATGGACGCCTGGGAGTCATTACAGTTCCCAAGAGACTTGTTATCAGCAGCATTCCTGTAGAGCCTGGCTGTGAAATGGAATTCTATTTCAGCTATATACAGATTGTTGAAAATCCATATGATTACGACAGTTCTGACATGACTGCTGATCACGAACCAGAACCCTGCTTACTCGGTGGAACACTTTCTGAAGTAAATGATACTGCCGCCGGAATCACGATCATGAACGACCTTGGCATTATACGAGTTCCCCGTCGATGGCTTTTTACCCCTGTGCCTCTTCAGGAGGGACAGGAAGCTGAATTCTATTTCAGCTGTATGAAAGTTGTCGGCAAAAAAGATATACCGGCTGAATTTATTTAATAAGTTGCGCAGTCCTACAGGCGCAGTGAGGAGGATCATTATGAAATTAACTACAGTAGAAGGTATGCAGTCAGAAATATTCGTACCAATCACCCCAAAACCTGTATTCACAGAATTAAAAAAACCTTTAAGTGAATGCAAAGTTGCTTTTATCACCGCTGGTGGTATTCACAGAAAAGACCAGAAACCGTTTAATACTTCCGGAGATTTCTCCTACAGAACTATTTCTTTTGATACACCTTCAGATATGCTGATGGTAACACACGGAGGATTTGATAATTCCGATATCAATAAAGATGTAAATGCAATGTTCCCTATTGACCGTCTCCATGAACTTGTTGCCGAAGGCTTCATCGGTTCCCTTCCTGAAGAGACCTACACTTTCATGGGCGGCGGCGGAAATGTTGAAAAATTCAAAAATGAAACCGGTCCGGAAATCGCACGCAAGCTGAAAGAACAGGGCGTTGATATTGTTCTCTGTACCGGCGGATGCGGCACCTGCCACCGTTCCGCAACAATCGTCACCAGATGCTGTGAAGAAGCCGGTATGAGCTGTTGTGTGATTGCTGCTCTTCCACCAATCGCAAGACAGCAGGGAGCTCCGAGGATCACTGCTCCTCATGTTCCGATTGGTTCCAATGCAGGTGAACCAAACAATATTCCAATGCAGACAGCGATCATCAAAGAGTCTCTGGAATGGGTTCGTGACTGCCCGAGTTTCAACCAGACAAAAGTTCTTCCTTATGAATACCGTCACAATGTATAATCCGTTTCATCATTATAAAATCAGATTTTAGCCAGAAAAATCTCCGGATAAGAAGTCATCTTATAACTTCTCTCCGGAGATTCTTTTCGTGTTATTCCACTTCTGATTTGCAGCATTTCTGATTTACCAGCATCTGTATCACAATTCCTGCCACTATCAGTACCAGCCCCAGTACAGAAAAAACTGTAATCTTCTCTCCCAGCACAAAATGTGTTATCAGAAGAGACACAAACGGTGTCAGATATGCAAGATTTGCTATCACTGCTGTATTTCCGATATCCAGTGCAAGTGCCCATGTAAGATATGGAAGTGCATTGCAGATTACTCCATTCCATATCATTCCGGCAGCCTGGCTTCCTGTTGGTAATATGAGTTTTCCCTGAATGATGACCAGAATAAACGCTGTGACAGTTCCTGCTCCATAGGAGACCATTACACTGAGATTTTTATCATATGTTTCCTTTTTGTTCAATGTACAGTAAAAACCATAGCATACAGCTGCCATAAACGCAAAAAAGATACCTTTCGAAGAACCAAATGAAAACTCTGTCAGCTTTCCGTCAGTAGTTACCACCAGAATACCAAGGAAAGAAAAAATAACTGCTGCAGCCTTCCCCAGATTCATTTTTTCTTTCAGAATCCAGCAGGAAAAAATAATGATCAGTGCCGGCCACAGTTCATTGATCACAAATGCTGTCTGGGCTTTCAGAAGATCTGTCCCGAGAAGCAGAAAGTAATTATAAAAAAATACTCCCAGTGAACCTATCAGTATCATTCGTATCAGAGTTTTTGCTGACAGCATTCTCAGTTCCTGCAGATATCCTTTTTTCCAGTTATAAACTCCCAGAAACAAAGTCGCCGCAAGAAATGAAAAAGCCAGTACATAAACTGCATCAAGCTGATTCATCAGCAGTTTTGATACAGTAGCAACCGTACCAAAGCATATGACAGATGTACCTGCATACATATATTCTTTTTTCATAACATCATCTCCTCGTATAAATTGTTTTTTATTATAACAGAAAAGACAGCTCTCCGGCTGCCTTCTCTGACATTTTTAATCATGTTGTGTTACTGTTCAATTAAAACTCTGCTCTGTCCGTTCAATGATTTCATCCTGCAGTGCTTTGTCCAGATTTCTGAAATGATCACTGTATCCTGCCACACGAACGATCAGATCACGATATTCGTCCGGATGTTTCTGTGCATTGATCAATGTCTGTCTGTCGATCACATTAAACTGAATATGATGTCCATCCATATTGAAATAAGAACGTATCAGATTTGCCATCTGATCCAGCCCATTCTCACCTGCAACTACCGAAGGAGTAAACTTCTGATTCAGAAGTGTGCCTCCTGTAGACAGATGATCCATTTTTGCACAGGATTTGATCACGCTGGTTGGTCCATTTGTATCTGCTCCTTTTTCCGGTGAAATACCTTCAGAAACAGGTTTATGTGCATGACGTCCGTTGGCACTGGCAATCATCACATCACCGAAATATACATGACAGGTTGTCGGAAGCATATTGATCCGGTAAGTTCCACCTCTGTTATTTCTTCTTCCGGTAACGCTCTTACAATAAAATTCAAATATCTGTTCCATGATCTCATCTGCGTAATCATCATCATTTCCATATTTTGGTGTACGATTTGTTACAAGATTATAAATCCGCTCGTATCCATTAAAATCTGCTTCCATTGCATCCATAAGCTCTTTCATGGTAAATTTCTTTTTGTCAAAAATATTATATCTGATCGCACTGAAACAATCTGTGACAGTTCCGATTCCCACTCCCTGAATGTAGCTTGTATTGTAACGGGCACCTCCCGCATTGTAATCTTTTCCTCTGGTAATGCAGTCATTTGTCAGTATGGACAGAAACGGAACCGGCATTTCTTCCGCATATATTTTTTCAATGACCAGACTTCCTCTTATCTTAATATCCAGAAAATACTGCATCTGTCTGCAAAATGCCTCCCACAGCTCTTCATATGTATCAAATTCATATCCAAACCCTGTTTCGGGGCCAAGCTGCTTTCCTGTCATATGATCGAAGCCATTATAAAGTGTCAGTTCCAGAATTTTGGGAATATTAAAATATCCGGTAAGTATATATGCTTCATTTCCAAATGCACCTGTTTCCACACAGCCACTGGTTCCGCCCTTTCTGGCATCTTCAATCGTTTTTCCTGCATTCAGAAGTTCCTGTACAATAGCATCCGTGTTATAAAAAGCCGGCTGCCCCCATCCTTTACGAGAAATTTCACAGGCTTTTTTCAGAAATGCCTGAGGTGTTTTTCTGCTGATCTGCACATTGGAACTTGGCTGAAGAAGTTTCATTTCGTCCATACACTCAAGGATAAGATAACTTATTTCATTAACTCCGTCTCTGCCGTCAGGAGTGATGCCTCCTGTATTAATATTTGCAAAATCCGTATAAGTGCTGCTTTCCTTTAGTGTGATTCCTACCTTTGGCGGTGCTGGCTGATTGTTAAACTTCACCCACAGACATTCCAGAAGTTCCTTTGCTTTTTCATCATCCAGAATTCCTTCCTCCACATCTTTTCGGTAAAAACATATCAGATGCTGATCCAGCCTTCCCGGACTGTACGCATCCCATGGATTAAGTTCACTGGTTACTCCAAGATGTACAAACCAGTACATCTGTATCGCCTGCCAGTATGTTTCCGGCTTATAAGAAGGAACCACGCGACAGTTTTCTGCAATCTGCCGAAGTTCTTCTTTTCGTTTTTCATCTGTACACTTTGAAGCAAGGCATTCAGCATACTCTGCATATCGTTCCGCCAGGATCATGATCGCATCACATGCAATATCCATTCCTTTAAGTTCAGCTTCTTTGTCCAGTGCTTCCGGATCGTTCATATAATCCAGTTTTCCAAGTGCATCTCTGATATCTTTTTTATGCTCAAGAAATCCCTTTTTGTATATATTCTCTGAGCCAACCGTATGTCCTGGTCCTCTTTGTTCCATAAATTCAGTAAAAATACCAGCTTCATATGCGGCCTTCCATTCTGGTGTCATATGATTCAGAATTTTGTGCCGGACAGAACGTTTTTCCCAGAAAGGAATCACTTCTTTTTCCTGAAATTCATAATCCTCTTCTTTCACAGTAAAGTTAATAAGTTTACGGTCATTCATAACTTTCAGGTCTTCTACAGTATGACAGCACAGATCAGGAAAAGTCGGCGATGCCTGAGGATCACTTCCTTTTTCTCCGACGATCAGCTCACCTTCACCGATATACAGTGTCTTTTTTGAAAAATAATTTTTCAGTGCAAGTGCACGTAACTCAGGAACACTGACTGTTCCTTCATACTTTTTATATGTTTCTGTAAAATATTTTGCACGCTCCATGTCAATATGAGCCTGTGTTGTAACACTGAGTTCCCGTAATGCACGGATTCTGTCATTCATACCACGTTGTTCCATATAACTGCTCCTTTCTTCCCGTCTGCTATATGATTTTGCCAAAAGCTTCGGCATTATATCAGATGTGAGATGACTCCCACCTCTGTAGGTGGCGAGCAACAAATCAGTATCAGTGGTGGGAGTCAATCCCCCATCTGATATAGCCTCCG
>JABLTO010057341.1_pt1 | contig 11772 bp, 7 predicted proteins | sample 7160091 | NCBI WGS metagenome assembly JABLTO01 (sample SAMN14651225, study PRJNA627086) | human gut metagenome | isolation source: feces | host: Homo sapiens
TACTCAGCTTGAAGTCATGCCCCGCTATTGGAGCCAGAACAACCCGCCTTACGAAGTGGATTTCCTCATTCAGCGGGAGAACGACATCTTCCCCGTGGAGGTCAAATCCGAAGCCAATACAACCAGCAAGAGTATGAAGAAGTTCAAGGAACTGTTCCCTGACAAGGTCAAACTCCGCATCCGTTTCTCCCTGGACAATCTGAAACTGGATGATGATGTGTTGAATATTCCGCTATTCATGGCAGATCAGGCAGATAGACTGATCGGATTGGCTTTGGAGCAACTACAGTAAATTTCTAATACCAACCCATTATGTGATGGTGATACGATTATTCTTTCTGTAACGGTGCCATCCGTTTCTTTGCGTCTGTCAGCACCATTTTCGTCAATGCAAACAGTGCAATCACGTTAGGAATCACCATCAGGTTATTGAAAAGATCGGTTAATTCCCATACCAGGTCACTGCTGCTGACGGTTCCTAAGAAAATGAATACCAGGGCGATGACGGTATAGACTACGGTGGATTTTTTGCCGAAGAGATAAATGGTGTTGATCTTGCCAAACATGTTCCAGCTTAATACGGTGGAGAAGGCGAAGAAGAACAGGCAGACCGCTACGAACATAGGACCGGCTTCGCTGCCGAATACGGTGCCAAAGGCAGTCTGTGCCAGGTTGGTCTTGCCGATCACGGCGGTGATTTCTCCTGTGTAACCATTTGCCAGAACGCCGTCTCCAGTGTAAAGGGTGGAGATGATGACCAGGGCATTGAGTGTTAAAACAATGAAGGTGTCGATGAAAACGCCTACCATGGCTACAATGCCCTGCTCGTGTGGGGTCTCCACGTTGGCTAAGGCATGGGCGTGTGGGGTGGAGCCCATACCGGCTTCGTTGGAGAAGAGCCCTCGTTTGGCTCCCTGACTGATGGCAGTTTTGATCGCAGCGCCGAAACCGCCGCCGATGATGGCCTGCGGCTGGAAGGCGTAGCGGAAGATCATGCCAAATGTCTCTGGAATATGGCGGAAACGGATAATCAGGACAAGAAGGGCTCCTAAAAGGAATAAGCCAGCCATGGTTGGAACCAGCTTTTCTGTCACTGCAGCCAGACGCTTTACACCACCCAGGAAAATAAAACCGCAGATCACGACTAAAGCGATACCGATGATCCAGGATGGAACACCGAAAGCCGTCTGGAAGGTGGAACCGATGGAGTTAGACTGCACCATGCAGCCCATAAAGCCCAGCGCCAGGATGATCGCAACGGCGAAAAAGCCAGCTAAGAATCTGCCAAATCTGCCGGAAAATGCTTTTGTGATGTAGTAGACAGGCCCGCCGTGTACGGTTCCGTCTTCTTTTATTACACGGGTGTCAACAGCCAGAACTGCCTCTGCGTAAATGGTTGCCATGCCAAAGAAAGCGATGAGCCACATCCAGAAGATGGCTCCGGAAGCTCCGACGATGTTGCCGGTTCCTACCTGGGCGGCGATGGCAGTGGCTAAAGCCTGAAAGGAACTCATGCCCTGCTCATGCTTTTTGCCATTTAAAGAAAGATTGCCGAATACTTTTTTCATGCCTTCACCGAAACAGCGGATCTGGATAAAACGGGTCTTGATACTGTACCAGATTCCCACGGAAAGCAATAAAAATACCAAAATATAGTTAGATAAATACTGGTTGATGCTGGAAACGATCGGAAACAGAGCGGTTTCCACAGACTGCCATGTGTTGGACATAGATATACTCCTCCTGGTTGGTTTGGCTGAACGAAAAAACCCGGAGAAAGCTGTATTTACATTCTCTGTCCTTTTGCCTGAGAGATTCGCAGAAATCTGCGTTGCACCTTCGGCACCCGTTGACGGGATTCTCCAGAGTTACATCCACATACAGTCCTTATCCCGGATCGGGATGCCTGAGAGTGTTACTCCTTCGGCAAGCGGTCTGCTTTTTCCTGCATGCTTCACTTGTTTGTTTCAGCGTTAGTGTTAAAATAGCACAAATGGGCCAATCTGTCAACAGTGTACGGACAGATAGACGGGTCAGACGGACAGAAGGGTTGCTGTTTGCGCAACGCGTGAACAGTACTGAATCGTTACCAGAAGGGGAGGAGGTTCGGATACGATGGTTGACGGAAAACGAAGCAGAGGGTTATAATGTTGCAAAAAAGAGGAAAATCATATGAATAAGAAAAATCTGGAATTAATCACCAAACTTCGTCATGAACTTCACAAACATCCGGAGCTTTCCTGCCAGGAGACCTGGACGAAAGCGCATCTGATGGAATTTTTAAAAGAACATACAAAACTGGAAATCAAAGATATGGGTGCCTGGTTCTATGCGGTATACCGCTGCGGAAAGGAAGGAGCGAAGGTTCTTGGCTTCCGTGCTGATTTTGATGCCCTTCCGATCGGAGAGACCTGTCAGGTTTCTTATGTATCGGAAACAGCAGGTCAGGGACATAAATGTGGTCATGACGGCCATTCTTCCATGCTTGCAGGTCTTGCCCTGGAATTAGACCAGAACGGAGCGGACTGCGATGTGATCCTGATCTTCCAGCATGGCGAGGAGATCGGTGCCGGTGGTCTGGAATGTTCCAAGGTGATCGAGAAAGAACACGTGGAACAGGTGTATGCGTTCCACAATCTGACCGGATATCCGGAAGGCAGCGTGGATCTGTATTACGGTGCATGCCAGCCGGCATCTGTGGGATTTACCATTTTATTCGAAGGAAAGACTTCCCATGCCAGCCAGCCGCAGAACGGAAAGAACCCGGCAGTGGCGATCGCGGAGATCATTTTATATATGAACGAGCTGTTAAAGGAAGAGCATAAGGGCATTGTCCTGGCGACTTTGGTCCACACGGAGATCGGAACCAAGAATTTCGGCATTTCCGCCGGAAGAGGGGAAGTGTCCATGACTCTCCGGGCGTTCTATGGGGAAGAGATGGATGAGCTTCAGAAAAAACTTTGTGAGAGAGCAGAAGAACTGGCAGAGAGAGAGGGCTTAACGGTCCGCTTTGAGGAGACCGACCGGTTCCCGGATACGGTGAATGATGAGAAGTGTCTGGATCTGGTGAAGTCCTGTGCGGAGAAGCTTGGAAAACAGGTCGTGGTCATGAGCGATCCATTTTATGCTTCCGAAGATTTCGGCTATTACTTAAAAAAATGCCCAGGCGCGATGATCTACCTGGGCAATGGGGAAGCTTATGCGGCTCTGCATACTACAGAGTACGATTTTAATGATCATTTGTTAGAGGCTGGCGTGGACCTGGATCTGGAGATCATCCGTGAAGCTTCGAAGGCTCCATCCGTTCGCTAAGCAGCTTCCATAACTCTTCGGTGGAAACACCGCCCTGGCCGTCGGGCAGCAAAAATGCCTGGCGGCTGGAGATAAAGAGATAGATACAGTCTTTATTTCTCCAGGCTTCTAACGCTTCGGACCATTTGCAGGTGACTTTCGCCTGCTTTTCTTTTTTACTGGTGACTTCGATCCCCTCTTCGGCAGTGCCCAGATGAACGGTGTAGGCGTACTGGGGCGTCTGCAGCTTCAGTTTTTTTGACTGGACCTGGATAGAGTGGAAAAAAGTTCCAAAATAAACCGCCGGAAGAATGATGGCGATGGAAGCCAATACACTTCCTAAGAGCACTGCCTGTTCTGCCCGATCCCGCATCAGAAAGCAGATGGCAGAAAAAATCAGAAAGCTTCCGGTGAAAATAGCTGGTGAGCGGTAGCTTTTCTGGCGCTTAAAGCAGTTAAACAGCGCAAAATCCCGGTAAATCTTCTTATCTACCATGACCGGGATGGTGTAGATGGTCTGATCCATAGATGTAATCCCCTTTATCTGTTTCATAATTCGAAAAGCCGGAGCGTGTTCAAAAAGTCGGAGCTGACAGGAGAACCGCTGGCCGGATACTTTTATTGTAAGGAAAAACAGGAGCTGGCACAAGAGGAAAATTTTGTGCAGATATTCCGGTGGATTTCTTAAAAAAAGACTTGTATACTAGTTGACAAGAGACGCAGACAAGGGATATAATAAGACTATCAGACAACGAAAAACATTTTATTCAGGAGGGATTTATTTATGAAAATGACATTCCGCTGGTACGGCAAAGACAGTGATCCGATCACCCTGCAGCAGATCAAGCAGATTCCAGGCATGACTGGCATCATGGGACTGTTGGATTACAAGGCAGCAGGCGAGGTATGGACAGACGAGGAGTGCAAGGAGTACATCGATGGCGTTCATGCAGCAGGTCTTGAGTGTGAAGTGATCGAGAGTGTAAACGTTCACGAGGACATCAAGATGGGTCTGCCAACCCGTGACAAATACATCGAGAACTACATCACCACCATCCGCAACCTGGCAAAGTACGGCGTTAAGGTTATCGTATACAACTTCATGCCTGTATTTGACTGGCTGCGTACCGATCTGGCACGTGTGATCGAGGAGGACGGTTCCAACAGCTTATACTTCGATGAGAAGGAATTAGGCAACATGACTCCTCTTGACATTGTTAAGAAGACTGCTGAGGACAGCCATGGCTTTACACTTCCAGGCTGGGAGCCAGAGCGTCTGGCAGAGCTGGAGAAGACTCTGAAGCAGTACGAGGGCATTACCCCGGATATGCTGCGTGAGAATTACAAGTACTTCCTGGATGCCATCATTCCGGTATGCGAGGAAGTTGGCGTGAAGATGGCAGTTCATCCAGACGATCCGGCATGGCCGATCTTCGGTCTGCCACGTATCTCCCACAGCCAGGAAGATTTCGATAAGATCGTAGCATTACACGATTCACCAGCAAACGCTCTGTGTCTGTGCACCGGTTCCTTAGGTTCCAATCCGGCGAACGATATCCCGGCTATCATCCGCCACTTTGGTGAGATGGATCGTATCGCATGCCTGCATATCCGTAATGTGAAGTACTTAGGCGAGAGATGCTTCCGTGAGGCAGCTCATCTGTCTTCCACCGGTGATCTGGATATGTTCGAGATCGTAAAGGCAGTATACGATACCTGCCCACATGACGTTTATGTTCGTCCGGACCACGGAAGAATGATCTGGGGCGAGGTAGGCCGTCCAGGTTATGGTCTGTATGACAGAGCATTAGGTGCAACCTACTTAAACGGCTTATGGGAAGCAATCGATAAGATGTCCAATAAATAAGAGTTTTTATTCCAAAGAGTTTTATTCAAAGAAGTTTCTGTTGGCAAACAGCACCACATGTTCAATGAAATCTTCGGCGGAGAATTCTCCATCAAAATCTAAATAACATTTTGCCACGCTGATATAAAAATCAGCCAGCAGATAGGTAAAGACAGGCGTAGAGATCCGGCAGTGAATGCCGGAATTCTCCGCCTGTTTTAATTTGTCTGTAAGAACCTGGATCAGAAGGGAGCGCAGAAGATCCATAAAAACGCCGTCCCGGTTCAGACGGTAGATCCTGGAGAACTGGGCGTGAGCAGTATCTAATACCTTTAAAGTCTTAGCCAGGTAATCCTTCATGGAATCCAGGTTTTTCAGATAGATCACGTCAATGTCCAGATCCATATTTTCAAAAAAATTCTGGAGGCAGTAGCCTAACAGATCGTATTTATCCTCAAAATACCGGTAAAAGGTAGAGCGGGGAATCATGGCGGTGTCGCACAGCTCTTTTAAGGTGATCTTCTCAAATGGTTTCTCCGTCAGCAGCTTAAAAAATGCCTGCTGGAGCAGTGTGTAGGTTCTTCGGGCGGATATTTTTTCCTGTGGTTCCATGTGGTTAGACATAACAAACCTCCGTATTTGTACATAGTGGGACAAAAATAAAAATATGTCTCATTTGAAACAAAATGAAAAAAGTGATTCTTGCGTATTTTACCATATATAGCCATAATAGGGCAAGTGAGAATAAGCATTATCAGTTATGAAAGACTTGTAAGAAAGGACTGAAAATATGGAAGAGAAGAGAGAGCCGGAAAGTTTTATGATGAGAGTGGCCCGCTTTATCGTCAATAAGCGGAAAGCTTTTATTGCATTGTTCATTCTGGCCTGCATTTACAGCGTGCTTTCCATGTCAAAGGTAAAGGTGATCAATGACCTGACGGATTATCTGCCTGAGAGCACCGAGACAAGGCAGGGCCTGGATATCATGGATGAGCAGTTTACCACCTTTGGATCAGCGAAGATCATGGTGACGAATATTACTTACGAAAAGGCATTGCAGCTGGCAAAGGCGATGGAGGATATCAATGGCATTTCTGCCGTGGATTTCTATGATGCATCTGATGACGATTACGATGACAAAGAAGTAACCGATTATTATCAGGATGCCAGCGCATTGTATACGTTGACCTTCGATGAGCCGGAGGACACCAAGCTGTCCCAGACAGCCATGGAAAAAGTAAGGGACTCGCTGGATGGATATTCTTCTTATGTATACACGACCGTAGACAAGGATGATGCCAAGTCCCTTCAGGAAGATATGAAGCTGATCGGCGTGATCGTTGTTTTTATCGTTTTAGGAGTTTTGTTATTTACCTCCCGTACTTATGCAGAGATCGCGATCCTTCCGATCGTATTTTTAGTATCGATGCTCTTAAACATCGGTACGAACTATTGGTTCGGAAGTGTTTCCTTCGTTACGAATGCGGTGGGGGCAGTATTACAGCTGGCCATGTCTGTGGATTATGCGATCATTTTCCTGCACCGTTTTCTGGAGGAACGGGAGCATTATGTAGCTACAGAGGCAACGACGGTAGCTTTGAGCAAGGCGATCCCGGAGATCTCTTCCTCCAGTTTAACGACCATTTCCGGTATGGTGGCCCTGATGTTTATGGAGTTTGGTATTGGTATGGATCTGGGCCGTGTCATGGTAAAGGCGATCGTGCTGAGTATGGTATCGGTATTCCTTCTGATGCCTGCATTGCTTGTGATGATGTCCAATGCCATCGATAACACGAAGCATAAAAACTTCGTTCCAAAGATCAATTACTGGGGCAAATTTGTGGTACATACCCGCTTTATCGCGATTCCGATCTTTTTAGTGATCGTGGCGGGAGCGGCAGTTCTGTCCAATAAGAGTTCCTATATCTATGACCAGAACTCCATTGAGTCCAAGATCAAGAATGAGTATCTGGCTTCCAAAGAGCGGATCGAGAAGACCTTCGAAGTAACCAATACCATGGCGGTTGTTGTGCCAAAGGGTGATTATGAGAAGGAAGGCAAGATATTAGCCCGTCTGGAGGAGATGGATCGTGTGGACACGGCGTTAGGTCTTGCCAATGTAGAAGTTACCGATGATGGAAAATACATTTTGGTGGACAAATTAAATCCAAGAGAATTTTCCGAGGTGGCAGATGTGGATCTGGATCTGTGCCGGGTGCTGTATCAGTTTTATGCTCTTGAAAATGAACAGTACAGTGCATTTATGAAGAATTTAGAGGATTACCGTGTGTCCATCATCGACATGGTAGATTTTATCTATGAGCAGAAGGAAAAGGGCGGGATCGATTTTGACGATGACAAATCCGAAGAGATCGATGACCTGCACCAGCAGATCTGTGATGCCAGAGAGCAGCTGGAGGGCGACAAATACGACCGTATGGTATTTACCTTAAAGGGAGCCGTAGAAGGCGCAGAGACCTTCGCAGTGGTGGATGAGATCCGTGACATGGTGAAAGAGTATTATGATGAGTCCTATGTAGTGGGTGACGCTACCAGCAATGAGGAGTTAAGCAACTCCTTCCAGAAAGATAACATCATGATCAGCGTGCTGACGGCATTGTTCGTATGGGCGATCCTGTTATTCACTTTCCAGAACGCAGGACTTCCATTTTTGCTGGTACTGACGATTCAGGGAAGTATCTGGATCAACTTCGCAATTCCCTATGTGATCAACGATAAGATGTACTTCTTAAGTTATCTGATCGTAAGCTCCATCCAGATGGGTGCGACGATTGATTATGCGATCGTGATCACCAGCCGTTATATGGCAATTAGGAAAGAAATGACAGACCGTAAGGCAGCGATCATAGAAACGTTAAACCAGGCGTTCCCAACCATCATTACTTCTGGTACGATGATGGTCTGTGCCGGATTCGTCATCGGAGCGCTGACTTCTAATGCGACCATCGCTTCTTTGGGTAAGACCTTAGGACGTGGAGCGCTGATTTCCATTATTTTAGTTATGTCTGTTCTGCCGCAGCTTCTGTTAGTAGGAGATAAGCTGATCGATAAGGCGGAATTGACAAGATCCAGCAAACGGGGACAGGAAAAAGAGGAGGCTTCCGAATCATGAAAAGACAGAAATTAAACAGCAGAAGAACCGCAGCCCTTCTGGCATCTACCCTGGTTCTGTCACAGGCGGAGCCGATTCTGGCGCTGGCAGATGTAAAGGTGGAGACGGCGGCTGAGACCGTGACCGATGAAAACACGGTGGTGATCACCAGTGTGGATGATCTGGTACAGATGAGTAAAAACTGTGTATCTGAGTCTTATTCCAAGGGAAAAACCTTTGTTTTGACTCAGGATATCAGCTTAGATGGAAGTGATTTCCAGCCGGTTGCTGTATTTGCCGGCAATTTTCAGGGCAACGGCCATGTGATCAGTGGACTCAATATTAACATTTCCGGTTCCAATCTTGGCCTGTTCCGTTACATCGAAGCAGACGGAGCGGTAAGCGGCCTGATCGTAAAAGGCAATGTAAAACCGGACGGCAGCAAAAAGCAGATCGGTGGAATCGTCGGAACCAATCGTGGAACGATTGAAAATTGCGAGTTTCATGGTATGGTCAGTGGCCAGGAAGCCATCGGTGGAATCGCTGGAACCAATGAAGAAGGCGCTGTGATCCGTGGCTGTAAAAGCTATTCGGTCACAACGGGCAATAATAAGACCGGTGGAATCACCGGCAATAATGACGGAACGGTAGAACAGTGTGAAAATCACGGCGACATTAACGCTTCTGATCAGGGAGTAGAAGATTCTAACAGCGGTGAGCTTTCGATCAATACCGATAAGATCAAAGAAACAGTCCAGAAAGAAAAGGTCAATGACGCAGGTGGTATCGCAGGATATTCTAAGGGTAAGATTTCCGACTGTAAAAACTACGGAACCGTGGGATATGAGCATATCGGCTATAACATCGGTGGAATCGCCGGACGCCAGTGCGGTATCATCAGCCAGTGCTATAACCTGGGTGATATCAGGGGACGTAAGGACGCAGGCGGTATCGTAGGGCAGTTTGAGCCATATCTTACCATTGATCATGAGGAAGATCTGTATGACCAGTTAAACAGCCAGTTAAGCAGTCTTTCTGATATCAGCAAGGCTCTGGCAAGAACGGTGGATGACACAGCCAATAAGAGTACCGACAGCCTGGATCAGATCGGTGACAACATGGATCAGGTACGGGACATCGGAAAGTTTTACAAGGATGTATACCGGGAAGACATCGATAAGATGAACAATGACCTGGATTCTACGACCAACGATATGCAGGAGACCCTGGATCATCTGCATCTGCGTCTGATAAAGGATTCTTCTAAGAGCAAGGTCCGCGCGCTTCAGCAGCTGCTTCACGATTCTGATGCTATCCGTAAGGAATTAAAGGAGCGCTATGACGGCGATCTGACGGATACAGACGCATTGAAGGCATGGCTGCAGCACCGTTATGAGCTGCTTTCCCAGCTATACGAAAATATGCAGAAGGTATCCGAAGCGGTTCCGGATCTGATGGGCTCCATTACGGAAGATTCTGTTAACGGAGTGGAGGACTTTGGTGATAAGATCGAAGATCTGACCTCAGATATCAATGTGATGATGGATGAGATCAAGTATAACCGAAACAATCTAAAGACTGATCTGGAAAATATGGATGATGAGCTGGAAGTGAAGATCGACAGTCTTGCTGATCATGTAGATTCTCTTCAGGACAGCTTAAAGAGCGGCAAAGACCAGACCCAGGCCCAGAGACAGCAGTTGGAGAATCAGATCGACCAGATCCGTAATACCATTACCGACAAGGCCGATGAGGTCCGGGATAAGATGGATGATGACGATCTGTTTGATGATGTGTCAGATAATGATGACCAGACAGAATTAACGGATGGTACGATCTATGCTTGTGTCAATACGGGAAGCATTGAAGCGGACTATCAGGTAGGTGGTATCGCAGGCATCATCGGTGTTGAGGTCAGTCTGGATCCAGAGCAGGATCTGGATACGGATCAGGAAAAGACATTAAACACGGTCAGACAGGCCAAAGCAACGGTTCAGGGATGCTTAAATGAAGGCGGTATCACCGGTAAACGGGATTATATCGGAGGCGTGGTCGGCAAAGCCAATATGGGCGCTCTGATCAGCAACCAGAATTATGGTGATATCACTTCTGCGAATGGCGATTATGTAGGCGGTATCACCGGAAGCAGTGATTACGTCCTGCGCCGGAATTACAGCATGTGTATGGTCACCGGTAATGACTATGTAGGCGGCGTGACCGGATGGGGTAAAAATGTCTACGAAAACTACGCGCTGGTCACGCTGACCAGTGATGGCGGCGAGTGGATCGGAAGTATTGCCGGAGATGGCGATACCGATGGAACTGTGGAAGGCAACTATTACGTGGATGGCGGCATCGGAGCGGTGGATGGCATCACCTATGACGGCCAGGCAACAGGACTGTCCTATGATGATTTTATGGCCTTAGACCAGATGCCGGAGCGTTTCCGCCAGTTACAGGTATCTTTCCTGGTGGATGACAATGCAGTGAAGACCATTTATTGTGAATATGGCAGCAGCGTAAAGGATTCTGAGATCCCGGCGATCCCACAGAAGGATGGCTATTATTACCAGTGGGAGGATGTGGATTTAAGCAACATCACCGGCAATATCAAGGTACATGCCGTTTACCAGCCATATCACACCACCATTGCTTCAGATGATGACAAGATGGCATCCCTGTTAGCAGAGGCCGAGTTCTATCCGGGAAGCAAGCTGATCCGCACAGAGACGGTTCTGACAGGTGTTGCTGCACCAGAGGGATATCAGCTGGGCAAAGCCTATGATTATGAGGTGACAGTGCCAGAGGAAGCAGATGTGCCGGATGAAGTAACCCTTCATCTGCTGGCAGAAGGCAGGGGAAGCCTGATGGCAGGAATGGTAAAAGATGGCGTTGTAGAGCTCCTGGATACAGAAGTGGATGGTTCTTATCTGGTATTTACGGCTCCGGCCAAGGGTACCATCGTGATCTTAAAGAAGAGCCAGGCATGGAAATATGCGGCAGCAGCCGGAGCAGCGGCAGTTTTAGCTGCGGTCATTGGAGTGGTTCTCGTAAAGAAAAAGAGAGGAAAAGTCCATGAAGAAGGAGAAGAGCAGAACGGAGACGGCGATGGAACCGAAAATGGAAGCAATGCCATTGGAGCAGCAGAAGCAGCCGGAGCAGCAGAAGCAGCTGGAACAACAGAAGCAGCCGGAACAACAGAGACAGACGGAACAGCGGAAACAGCCGGAACTTCGGAAAACGGCCAGAGCGAAAGCGAAGGTAGAGGCTATGAAGCATAAGTCGCAGGAACCAGAGCGTGAAGCTTCGAAAGAAGCGGTGACAGCCGGTTCTTCTGCCACAGCTGAAGAAAATTCATGGCAGGATGTCGATGAGTCTGCCATGAATTTAGGCCAGCGCTGTGTTTACCGCAACCGCAAACGCGCCGTGGAGCTCTACCGCAGAGGCTGTTCCTCCCAGGAGATCTTCCGGCTTACCGGTATGGGTCCTGGCATGGTCTCCCGCATGTGGAAGAAATGCTGCA
>JABLTO010126933.1_pt1 | contig 11770 bp, 9 predicted proteins | sample 7160091 | NCBI WGS metagenome assembly JABLTO01 (sample SAMN14651225, study PRJNA627086) | human gut metagenome | isolation source: feces | host: Homo sapiens
GACATCAGATTCAAGGTTACGGATAATATCGAGGCAGAGTCAGTAATTCATGCATTGCCTTCCGGCGTTTCACAATCTGGAAACCAAGGTCGGTAAGGACATATTCGAAAAATTCGGTCTGACCGAAATGGAAGTGACCGAGGAGGTCTTCGAGTCGGATGCCTCGATCGTTTTCGATCAGGCCGAGAACCGGATGCACACGATCAAGGCCGTGATGGTCGCGACGCTCGGGGGCGAGTACTGAAATCAAACAGGCACGGAATTGGCTGTTCCGTCGAATCATTCGTGAGATTACATGAGGGCTGAAAGCAAATACGGAATCTATCCGACGTGGAGCGACATGCTGGCGTTGCTGGGCGTTTTCGTCGCCGCGACGGTTTTGTGCAATATGCTGGGCGTTTTGTTGGTGCGCACGGGGAGCGTTTCGGAAGGATTCAGCGCATTTGTCTGTTACGGCGTTCAATTCGCCGTGACCATATTGTACGCGCTTTGGGTCAGGCGCCATCGGACGGCACGCGGGACCAAGCTGCTTCGTTTCGGAGTCCGACGGGTCGATCCTGCGGTCGTCTTGTGGGGACTCGTGATGACGATCGCTACCTCGCTGGTGGTCGAGCCGCTCGTCGACTGGATGCCCGAGGGAATGCTCGAGTTGCTTAACCGGCAGATGGGACTCGGCGGCTGGATGATGCTCACGTCGATCGTGCTGGCCCCCGTTTTGGAGGAAATTCTTTTCCGGGGTACCGTGCAGGACTCGCTGACCGAAAAGCTCGGCCCGCTGCGGGGCATTCTGATCGGGGCCTGCGTTTTCGGAATCGTGCATATCATACCGCAGCAGGTAATCAATGCCTTTTTCGTCGGAATCGTGCTCGGGTTCATTTACTATCGTTCCGGATCGCTGGTGCCGGTCATTCTGATCCATATGATCAACAATGCCATCTCGTATTTTTCATGGGTGCTGAGCGGGGAGCGGATCGTGTCGACCCGCCAGATGATCGGTAACGATACGATTTATTATATCGTGTACGCTCTGGCCTGTGCTGTTTTCGTGGTAGCCTTGATTACGATCGTGCGGACCCTGTCCCGGGACAAGGCGGGGCGTTTCGTCGGCTCGGCCGACCGAGAGGAAGCGACCGGAAGGGAGAAAGTTTCCTCGTCTGACGATAATATAAACGGACTTTAGTCGTTGTTAACGCAGAAGATCATATCTTTGCGACGGAAAATATGAGGTCGATCCTGAAAATAGCGCTTCTTCTGATGGTGACGATACCGGTGTCGTGCAAGCGTTTTGCGAATCCTTTCGCCGGAGGCGACAAGGTGCTGGCCGAGGTAGGCGGCGAGAAGCTGTACGTCCACGATCTTTCGTCCATCTTCACTCCGGACATGGCGCCGGAGGACAGCGTGAAGATACTCGGCTCCTATGTCGATCGCTGGGTGAAGATGCAGCTGAAGATTCAGGAAGCGGAGCGCATGTTCGAGAGCAGCCAGCAGGACATCGACCGTATGGTCGAGGAATACCGCAATTCGCTGCTGACTCATAAAGTCGACCAATATTATGTCGACAAGCTGATCGATACGCTGTTCACGGATTCTCAGATCGGCGAGTACTACCGGAAGAATCAGGCCGACTTCGTGCTCGACAAGACGCTGCTCAAGGCGCGCGTCGTGCGGCTCCCCCGCAGCTACGGTCCGAAAAACAAGATCAAGGAGCTGATGATGGCTTCGGGCGAAGACCGTTATCAGGATCTAGTGGACCTTTGCGTCAAGAACAATTTCGAGTTGACGGAGCTCAACGGCTGGACCGATTTTTCCACGTTGCTTTCCCTGCTTCCGACCGACAGGACGGAAAATTACGACGATTTGCTGACAACCGACCGGGTCAGCGAAATGGAGACTTCCTCCGACGTATATTACGTGCGGATTCTGGTGTTCCGGCGGCCCGGAGACCGGGCTCCTCAGGAGAGCGTGCAGGATCTGATCCGCCGGGTGATTTTCAATCAGAGAAAGGAAGAGATCGTGCGGGCGCATGAAGACAGCCTCTACCGGCACGCGATGGAGAATAAGGAAATAATAGTGAATGTAAAAACAGACGATAGCGATGATATTCAGTAAATGGGTGGCCGCGACGGCCGGTTTGTTCGCCTGTGCGGTTTCGGGCAGCAACGCTCAGGACAAGTTTACGGCGGACAAGGTGGTGGCCGTTGTCGGTCAGTCGGTGGTACTTTATTCCGAGGTGGAGCGATATAGTAAAGCTTTGGTCGAACAGAGCAAGCAGCAGGGCTACACCTCGCAGCGCGATCCGCGTTGCGAGGCACTGGAGCACCTGATTATCCAAAAGCTGCTCTACAACCAGTCTCAGATCGACTCGCTGACGGTCCCTATGGACCGTGTCGCCGAACGCGTGCAGCAGCTCGTGGACGAGCAGATTCTGGAACGGGGATCGGTCGCGGCGCTCGAGATGTACTATCATAAGCCGATATTCAATATCAGAGAAGAGTTGCGCGAGACGATCGAGGAGGGAGCCTATGCCAGCGAAATGGAGCGTACGATCAAGGATAAGGTGCACGTCACGCCCGGCGAGGTGGAAAAGTTCGTCAAAGGCATGTCCAAGGACAGCGTGCCTATCATTCCCGAGCAGTATGTGTTTGCGCAGATCGTGCGTTATCCGAGCAATGCCGACGAGGCGAAGCTCCGGGCGCAGGAGCGTTTGCTGGAACTTAGGGAGCGGATTATCAACGGCGACAAGTTCGATATGCTTGCCAGAACCTACTCCGAAGACCCGCAGTCGGCGATCCGGGGCGGGGATCTGGGATTGATGACCAAGGAGATGCTCGTTCCCGAGTTTGCCGAGGCCATGATGAAACTCAAGCCGGGGCAGGTGTCGGGCGTTGTCGAGACCGATTACGGGTTTCACCTGATTCAGTTGATAGAAAAGATAGGCAGTCAGTACCATGCCCGTCATATCCTGCTCAAGCCTCAGTATACCGACATGGATATGGAAGAGCCCTACAACGTGCTCGACAGCGTGCAAAGGCAGATCGTGGACGGTACGATCACGTTCGAGGAAGCCGCCATGAAATATTCGCAGGACAAGTATTCCAAGCAGAACGGGGGGCTCGCCTCGAATCTGGAACAGCTGGAGATCATGAACTACGGCGATCCGACGGAGGCTTCGGTCAAGTTTTACAAGGACTACCTGAATCCGGACGATTTCCGGGCGCTCGAAAAGTTGGAGATAGACGGCGTGTCGAAACCTTACACCACGCAGGACTACAGGCAACGGACGCTTTGCAAGGTTGTCAAGCTCAAAGAGGTTATTCCCGCTCATCCGGCCAATATCAAGGAAGATTACGTACAGTTGGAGAAGCTCGCTCTGGCCGTCAAGCAGGAGAGAGAGTTCGTCCGGTGGCTGAAGTCGAAGGTCGACGGTATGTATATCCGGATCGACGAGGATTTCAAAGACTGCGAGTTCGAGCATTCGTTCTTATTGAAATAGCCTGCCGGAAGTTCGCATGATTCGCCGTCTTCTTATTCTATTGTTGGCCGCGGCGGCCGCAGGCATGCTCGTTCTTCGGGCCCAGTCTCCGGCGGCGGTCGATTTCCGCGCCGACGTGATGTCGAGCCTCAAGGTGGGCGATTCGACGGCTTTGCTGTTGGTCGGCCATGTAGTCTTTCACCACAACGGAGCCGTGATTACCTGCGACAGCGCGATTCGCTATAACGACCGGCGGATGGACTGTTACAAGAATGTCGTGGTCAACAAGGACAGCACGTTCATTTTCGGAGACAAGGCCGATTACGACGGCCTGTCGAACGAGGCGCATATCTACTCGCCGCTGATCAAGATGATCGACAAGGACGCCACGCTGTATACCTACCACTTCTCGTTCAATACGCTGACCAACGTGGGCCATTACTGGGGCGGGGGGACCATGTCGCAGAAGGACAATCTGATGGAGTCTTCCGACGGGTACTATTACGTCGATACGCGCGATCTGGTCGGCGTGAGGAACGTCGAGATGCGCAATCCGGACTACGTGATGGAGTCGGACTCGGTTTCATACAACATGAATGCCGAGATCGCGTCGTTTCATACGCTTTCATATATCTGGAACGCGCAGAACGAGTTTCTGACGGCATACCGGGGCATTTACGACCGGCGCGACGACCGGTATACGTTTACCGATCGCTCGTATATCATGACCGAGACCCAGCAGATGTGGGCCGATACGATCGTATATCGCCCCGGGTCTCAGGATGCCTTGATGCTCAGTAATGTGCAGATCGTCGACGAGCAGCAGCGCGCACTCGCTTTCGGCGATTACGCCCGATATTGGGGTAATGAGCGCAAGGCGCTGCTGACTCGCGATCCGGTAGTCGCGGGATACGACGAGGGCGAGCAGGCCGATACGGTTTTCATGCGGGCCGATTCGATTTTTCTCTATACGGTCAATCGTTTCGCTCCGCCGAAAGACTCGCTGACGGCCGCCGCCGATTCTTCGGCGAGCGACTCGCTGGTCCGGCATAGACCCGGATCCGGCAGAAACGTTTCCGGTCGGGCCCGCGACAGCTTGGGCGCAGGTCCGGGTCTGCCTCAGGAGCCCTTGACCGGGCCTGCGGCAAAGCGTCAGGAGCAGAACGAGGCGGAGGTTTCGGCCGAAGTTTCTTCGGAGGCCGATTCGACCGGATCGGTCATGGCCGTCGACTCGCTTCAGTCCGCTCAGCCTGCCGACAGCGTGGGGCGCCCGTTGACGGAGAAGGAGCTCAAGAAACTGGAGACGGCCCGTCTCCGTTATGAAAAAGAGCAGGCCAAGAAACAGAAACGGGAGGAGCGCGCGGTCCGTATCAAAGAAAAAATCAAGGCACAAAGGGAAAAGGCCCGTTTGGAGGCCGAGAAAATCCGGGAGAAGGAGGAACAGCGTCAGCGTCGCGAGTTGGCCCGGCGCTTTGCCAAGGGCAAATCGACGAGCGCCGACACGCTCGCTTTGCATGCGCTCGATTCGGCCGCTCAGGCCCGACGGGACTCGATTGCGCTGGCTGCCGATTCGTCCCTGCGTGCCGCGGATTCTCTTTCGTCCCGGGAAGAGATCGCCTCGGATTCCGTACAGCCGCAGGCCGGCGATTCGCTGGTCCGGATTATCAGGGCGTACAACAAGGTCCGTACTTATCGTACCGACTTTCAAGCCGTGTGCGATTCGCTGGTCGCCTTTTCGGCCGACTCGACCATTCATATGTACGTCGATCCGGTGCTGTGGAGCGAGCAGAATCAGATTACTTCGCAAGTCGTCGACATATTTACCAAGAATCAGACGATCGACAAGGCCGTTTTTACGGGCGAACCGCTGATGTGCTCGGAGGTGGAGCCCGAGCGGTATTACAATCAGGTGAAGGGAAAGGTCATGGAGGCCTATTTCCGAAAGGGCGAAATATACAAGATGGATGTGAACGGAAACGGACAGACCTACTATTTCATGGAGGACGGCGACAGTACCGACCGTTATGTCAACGGTTTTCTCGTCGCGGAATGCGCCGACATCACATTCCATTTCATCGACAGGCAACTCGATCAGATCGTCTATAAGGGAAAGCCGTCCTATACGATCTATCCGATGGACAAGATTCCCGAGACCCAGCCGCTCGTCATGAAGGGCTTCCGGTGGGAGGCCGTGCGGAGACCGGCCAAACAGGATGTGTTCGACCGCTCGGTGAAGCCTTCCCAGCGCGAGCGCTACGAAAGTATGCCGAAGCCGACTTATCCGATCACCGGAGCGATCGATGAGGCGCGCAAGCGTCTCTCCTCCGAAGGGTGGAACGATCGCACGGACCGCCGGATCACCCCCGAAGCCGAGGAATTCGTCCGCTCGTTGGGAAATTGAAGTCAAAAAGCTATCTTTGTTAGGCCTGTCCCTCGGGAACAGGCCTTTGCTGTCCATAACAATTCAGAATTATGAACATGATACGACAGTCGCTTTGGGCGATGGCGCTGCTGGTCGCGACGACGGCCGGCGCTCAACGAGCATGGTTCGCTTCCGAACGGGATACTTGGCTGCGTGAGGCTGCGGAAAACATTCCCCCTTTGACCGAACGGATAGAGACTCCGGTCGGTCTGGTCGAAAGCGTTCGGGATACCGGGGCTTTTCAGGGGTGGCGGATGATTCCGGCGGGCGACATGGACTCCCTCTACGGGCACTCTTTCAAGGAGCGTAAGGAAGTAATCGTCGATTTCGGACGACATATGACCGGCTATTTCTCTTTCGACATAGGACGGCTGAGCGCCGATGCGGATGCCCCGCTGCGCTTCCGGCTGACGTTCGCCGAGGTCCCTGCGGAGCTGAACACGCCTTTCGATCCGTACCCCGGCGGGCTGAGCCGGGCTTGGCTGCAGGACGAGGTGGTGACCGTCATGGACGCGCCTGCGACGGTCGAACTCTCTCGCCGGGTGGCGTTCCGCTATGTGAAAATCGAGTTGTTGGCTTGGTCCTCGTTCGATTTCGCCGTGACCGGCATGCGGTTCCGGTCCGTCACTTCGGCAGCGGGCGAGCCGAAGCCGCTGGCTTCGACCGCCGACCCGACGATCGTCCGGATCAACCGCATCGGGCTGGCCACGCTCGCCGAGTGCATGCAGACCGTGTACGAAGACGGGCCCAAGCGCGACCGGCGGCTTTGGATCGGGGACCTTTACCTGGAATCGCTGGCCAATACGTATTCGTTCCGGAATCACGGCCTGACGCGCCGCTGCCTCTATCTGCTCGCCGCTTTGGCCGACGAGGAGGGGTTGTTGCACGCCACGGTATTCGAGTATCCGGAGCCGCATCCCCAGACCGGGCAGCACTGCATGGATTACAGTCTGCTGTACGGCGTGACGCTTTACGAGTATCTGAATGCTACGGGCGACAGGGCGACGGCCGAGGCGTTGTGGCCGGTCGTGGTCCGGCAGGTGGAGCATGCGATGACCTATCTGCGGGACGATGTGTACGATATGGAGAAGCAGCCGGCCTGGTGGCTGGTGTTCGACTGGAAGGACGACCTGAACCGGCACGCTCCGATGCAGGGCCTGATGACTTTCGCCATAGAGCAGAGCTATGAATTGGCCAAGCTGCTGGGACGCGAGAGCGAGGTGGCCGGTTGGCCCCGGGTCGTATCCCGAATGAAGGCGGCTTCCCGTCGGGTTTTCTATGACCGTCGCGAAGGCGTCGTCGTTTCGGGTCCGGACCGTCAGCGCTCGTATCTGGGACAGGTGTGGATGATTCTTTCCGGCACGTTGTCGCCTCGGGAAGGGGAGCGCGCGTTGCGTACCGTATTGGCCGACCCGGATGCGTGCTATCCCGGATCGCCCTATGCCTATCATTATCTGATCGAGGCGATGATCCGATGCGGCATGAACGACGAAGCCCGGCGGAGACTGACGGAATACTGGGGCGGAATGGCCGCTTTGGGTGCCGATACGTTCTGGGAGGTATACGATCCGACGGACCATTTCAAGTCGCCTTACAACTTCTTCCCGGTCAACAGCTATTGCCATGCATGGAGCTGTACGCCGGTGTACTTCATCAATAAGTACGCAGATATATTTCAGAAATAGGAGTTTCTGCCGATACGTGTTCCGGCGATATGCTGGTCGGGTCCGTGTCTGTCCGTGACACGTGCGGCCGGTCTGTTGTCGCGTACGCTCCGGGTTTGCAGGCGTGCCGGTCGGCTTGTCCTCTTTATGCGAAAACCGTCTCCGGTTCGAGAGAGAGTTTCTCGCTCAGAGAAGCCCGGCCTCGTACAGCCTGATCAGTTCCTCGACCATCATGTCTTCGCCTTCCTTGTCGTACGTGTCCTTGAGGTTGGCGCCGAACAGCCGTGCGATGCTTTGCCAGAAAAACGCGCGAAAGCCGCCCCGGAGTTCCTTGACCAGTTCGTAGGAGGTCTGGTCCGTCTCCCGGTCGATCAGCTTGATCAGCAGTTTGCCTTGTGAGAGGGTCATCTTTTTCAGCACGGGCGTGTATTTCTTTTTCAGCGCCCGCTCCATCTCCTTGACGAAAATCTGCTTCTCCCGCTTGGTCGCCAGCGTTTCCATATGGGCTTCCATCGCGTGGAGCGTCGCGTTGGCCTCTTTGGCGATCGGGTAGACCCGCTTGAGGTTGTATATCAGGCGCGCGAAGCGCCGCGTGTCGACCGCTTTCCGGAATACGAAAGAGGGACTGAGCTGTATCAGCACGACGGTATCACCGTCGATAACGACATTCCTCGCCTGCCCGTACTCGGTCAGAGCCTGAGCCGACGAAGGCCGTGCGGCAGCCAACAGGAGTATCGCGATGAGTATCGCTTTCTTCATACCCGATTCCCAAATAATTCGTACCTTTGCAAAGGTAATTAAAAATGGCGACGCGAGACCGTGTCCGCCGTTCTATAAACGGGCGGGACGGCAGAATTGTTGCGACGAAGGCTCCCGGGCCTCTGCGGGACGGTTTCTGCTCGCTTGCGGGCGGGAGTCCGCTGAGCGTTTGCCATGTCGTCGGGGCCGCTGACGGTCTCGGCATTCATTCAAAACGTATCGCATATGTACTGTGGACAAAAACTGAGCGAGAGAATTTACTGGACCGGAGTCTATGACAGACGGAAGCATCTTTTCGAGAACATGTGGCCTCTGCCCGAGGGCGTCTCGTACAATTCATACCTGATCAAGGACGAGAAGTGCGCCCTGATGGATACCGTCGAGAGCGGCAGCGACCGCAGCTATCTGGACTGGCTGGCCGATACGCTCGAGGGACGCCCGCTCGACTATCTGGTCATTCATCACATGGAGCTCGACCATTCGGGCGAGATCGAGAACCTGATCCGCCAATATCCCGACGTGCGGATCGTGGGCAATGCGAAAACTTTCCGCGTTCTGGAAGCCTACTTCGGCAAGCTGCCCAATCTGGTCGAGGTCAAGGACGGCGACACGCTTTCGCTGGGGTATCATAATCTGAAGTTCGTCTTTACGCCTTGGGTGCACTGGCCCGAGACGATGATGAGCTACGATACGACCGACGGCGTGCTTTTCTCGGGCGACGCTTTCGGCATGTTCGGCGCGACGGACGGCGGCGTATTCGACGACCAAGTCGATTTCGCCCGCTACGAAAGCGAGATGCGCCGCTATTACTCGAATATCGTCGGGAAGTACAGCGGAATGGTTCAGAAGGCGCTCGCGAAGCTTTCCTCGGCGCGGATCGGCGCGATCTGTCCGCTTCACGGACTGGTATGGCGCAGCGATCCGGCCCGCGTGATCGGCCTGTACGATCGCTGGAGCCGCTACGAGGCGGACGATGCCGCCGTCGTGATCTATGCGTCGATGTACGGCAATACGGCGCAGATGGCCGATCATATCGCCCGCCGGATCGCCGAGGCCGGAGTACGGGACATTCGGGTTTACGATGTGTCGAAGACGCACGTATCCTATCTTATCAGCGAGATATGGCGCTGCCGGGGCGTGCTGCTGGGCAGTTGCGCCTACAACACGCAGATGTTCCCGCTCATGGAGAACCTGACCCGCGATCTGCTGCATGCCGGCCCGAAAGACAGGCTGTTAGGCGTGTTCGGAACGTATAGTTGGAACGGCGGCGGCGTAAAGAACCTGAACGTATTCGCCGAACAGATAGGGTGGGAGACGGTTGCTCCGGCGGCCGAGATCCTCGGCCGACCGACCTGCGAAAAATACGCGGCATGCGATGCGTTGGCCGATGCCATGGCGTGCAGGCTGAAAAAATAGATAACTGTCTGCCCTTGGTTTCCGTATGCGTGGGTGGCGCCGAACGTGTAGCCGGATTTGCGGATGCCGGTATTTTTAGCACAGCAACGGGTAAAAAAGCGGCCGATTGTTAAAAAATATTAAAAATAAATCGTATTTTTGGATCGCCCGAGGCCGTTTCGGCGGTTTTCGCGGGTGTGCTAACGAACTTAAACTTTAAAGTAAGCGAAGATGGATGCAATTGCAATTTTGACGGGCGGCGGTCCCGCCCCCGGCGTAATAGGTCAGCCAGTCGTGGGCATGGATCAGATCGAACTGCCCGGCCAGATCGCGGGCTACTTGGGCCGCGACCATCGCGTAGCGGGCGACTTCCTCCATCAGATTGGCCCCGTATTTGCCCGAGAAGCTGTACCGTTCGGTCCATCCCTCCTTATCGAGGATCGTTCTGCCGGTACGGCGGTACTTCTCGGCATAGGAGTCGAACTCCTCGGGAGCGACGTACGGCACCATGTTCGAATCGATATGGATAAAGGTCAGTTTCTCCCACACGTCTTGCTCCCTCGTGTCGCCGAAAGGCGTCTCGATCTCGCTGGCGTTCACGACCCGCACGAAACGCTGATCTTCGTCTCCGTAGGCTTTCGGAACGACGAAAATCACTTCGATGCCGTGCTTGGCGAGCCCGCGAGTCAGCCCGTAGGAAGCGGTTCCCAATCCTCCTGCTATATGGGGCGGGAACTCCCAACCGAACATCAGTACTCTCATGGTTATTGTCTTTTTTCTTTCGTTTCGTTGTTTGCTCGCGACCGTTTCAGGTCGCATGGACTTTCGCTTCGGAGGCTTCCGCAAAGCGACGGTCCGTCTCCTTGTCCGTCGGCTCCATGGCCGAGCTCCGGGGAGACAGAGCCAGAGGCTGCCGGAGCCCGGCAGCCGGAAATCCATCCCGGCGCATAACCGGTATGCCTGCACGCTTCATTCCAAAGAGGGGCGTCCCCGTCATTTTTTTATTTCGTAAGCTTCGATCATCTGCGCTATGCGCAGAATAGCACCCACGCTCCACGCTTGGGAGACGGCCCCTCGAGGATTATGCGGAGGATCTCCGTCGTAGATCTCGTTGATCGACGCGATACCGCTCACGCTGATATCCTCCTCGAAATTCTTCAGCATGTCCCTTGCTTCGGGGAGAAATGCCTTCCCGTGCATGTCGAAGCAGGCTTTCACGTAATGTTCCAGCAGCCACGGCCATACGGTTCCCTGATGGTAGGCCCGGTCGCGGGTCGGCTGGTCGCCTACGCAGCGTCCTTCGTAGAGCGGATTGCGGGGCGAGAGCGTGCGGAGCCCCTTGGGGGTCAGCAGGTGGCGGCGGACCGTGTCGATCACGTTGCGCTTCATGCCCTCGCCGAGCATGCCGTAGGGCAGCGAGCAGGCGATGATCTGGTTGGGACGGATGAACGTGTTTTGTCCGTGTTCGTCGACATAGTCGGCCAAAAACTCTTCGCGCTCGTACCAGAACAGTTCGAGGAACGACTTCCTGATTCGTTCGGGCATCGGTTCCCACCGTTCGACGAACGCCGTGTCTTTGCTTTTCCGTGCCAGCTCGAGCGCATAACGCACGGCGTTATACCATAGCGCATTGACTTCTACCTGATAACCTTCCCGTCCGGTGACGGGCTTCCCGTCTACGACGGCGTCCATCCACGTCATCGCGTACCGGGGATGGGCGGCCCATACCAACGCGTTGTCGTCGACGCGCACGTAGGGGTTCGCGCCGTCGCGGTAGGCCTCGAGAATCGCCTTCATGGGGCTGCCGTATTTCTTCCACAGCTTTCTCGGTCCGCCCGCGAAAGGCTCGTAGGCTTGCAGCGTCCAAAAAAACCACAGCGGCGCGTCGACTGAGTTGTACGCGTTGCCCATGTTCGGGAACAGGCCCCCCTGCATTTGCGAGACCATCGTGTCGAGCACCTCGCGGCACGAGCGGTCGTCGCCTTGGGTCAGCGTGATGCCGGGCAGCGCGATGAACGTGTCGCGGCCCCAGCGCCCGAACCACGGGTAGCCGGCCAC
>JABLTO010047276.1_pt1 | contig 11768 bp, 18 predicted proteins | sample 7160091 | NCBI WGS metagenome assembly JABLTO01 (sample SAMN14651225, study PRJNA627086) | human gut metagenome | isolation source: feces | host: Homo sapiens
CTGACACATTCAATAGATTATAAAGATTATGAGTCTTACTATAATAGCAACGATTACTCAGTAAAGATTTTAATTAACCAATTATTAGATGAAGGGCATTGTGCTGGAAATGAAGAAGTATGTGGTGCTTCTCATTATCGATATGATACAAATGAAAATTGGATAAAAAAGTTAAGTAAAATTTTACGAAGTATATTACGTTGAATGTGACGTAATATAATAGTATAATGATTTTAATAAAAGGAGGAGAGAATATACCAAATATAAAACCTATCTCTGATTTAAGCAATTACAGTGCAGTACTCGAAGATGTTGCTGTTGGTTCTCCTGTTTATTTAACAAAAAATGGACATGGTTGTTATACTATTATGGATATAAATGAACAAGAAGAAATGTCAATAAAAGCGAGGAAGTATGACAAAATGGTAGCAGAACTAGAAGCAATGAAAATGTTAAATGAAGGCTTAGCTTCAGCAAATGAAGAAGGCTGGATTGATGAAGATTCAATGAAATCACATTTTAAGGAAAGATTTGAAAATGAATAAGATACACTATTCACCAAAGTCACAACGAGATCTTGATGAAATTTATGATTATATTAAATATAAATTATGTAGTCCAATAGCTGCAAAGAATACAGTATCAGGAATTTTAGATAAGATAGAAAATTTAAAGAGTCATTCAGATATTGGAAATATATGGTATCTTGAAAATGATGTAAACAGATTGATTATATTCATTTATCTGAATTAGTTCTTTAAAAAGTGTCATCTGAATCTCTTAAACATATATCGAGTAATCAGATGACTCTTATAGTAATTAGATGTCAGATTATTGAATTTGGTCTGATGACAAATAAGTTTGATTCAAAACTGATTATGATGTTATAGTCATTTTTCAATTTTGACAAAACTGCCAAGAGAGTTTTATAACCTTTTTCATTATTGGCGAAATGGAGCGGAATAAGTTTTATTTCTACACTTAGTTGATCTTAAATACTTGAATGCATTAAAATTTGGAAATAATAATGTCACGAAAAAGTTGTAGCTCATTTAAATCTTACTTTTGGAAAACTAATATTTTTGATGAGTTCTTGCCATTTAAACTTGTGAGATATAAAGATTCCATGATTTATCTAGCTATAGACAAAGTAGATAAAAAAACATTGGTTCACGCTTCTTAAAATAGATGAATTACACAATGAAATCAGAATATAACACTTCATCTATATCTATCTAAAAAGGTAAGGAAAGGAGATTGGTATAAATTACCATCGGGTAAGTTTATATCATATAAAAATAAAATGAATTTTAAAGATAATTTTTATTGGGGTGCAGCCAGTGCAGCAAATCAGTGTGAGGGTGCTTGGAATATTGATGGTAAAGGTCCTAGTATTGCTGATTGTCTGACTTTAGGAAAGGTTGATACGCCAAGAAGCATAACACCATATTTTTTTGATACTGATACTTATATCTATCCATCTCACAGAGCAGTTGACTTTTATCACCATTATAAAGAAGATATAAAAATGCTTGCAGGAATGGGATTAAAAATGTTTAGACTTTCAATCAACTGTACAAGAATATATCCAACTGGGGATGAGAACGAACCAAATGAAGAAGGTTTAAAATTTTATGAGGATGTTTTTAAAGAACTCAAAAAATATAATATTGAGCCTTTAGTTACTTTATGTCATAACGATATGCCTTTAAATTTTGTAAGAAAATATAATGGGTTTGTTGATCGTAAGGTTATTGATTACTTTGTGAAATTCTCAAAAGCTTGCTTTGAAAGATATAAAGGTCTAGTTAAATATTGGCTTACTTTTAACGAAATTAATTGTTTGATGAAGGTTACAGGTAGTTGGCATCATGCAGGGATTTTTAACGAGGGAACAACTAACACTAGAAATCAGGTTGATATTCCTCAACTTAGATATCAGGCTTTACATCATTTGTTTATTGCAAGTGCTGAAATGGTTAAACTAGGAAGAAAAATTGATCCTGAATATCGTTTTGGTAATATGATAGCTTATTGCCCATTTTACCCATTAACATGTAATCCTGATGATATATTGCTTGCTGATGAAGAAAATAGAATTTTTAATTTGTTCTGTGGAGATGTTATGGTGTTTGGTGAGTACCCATATTACATAAAAAAATATTTTGACAATTTAAATGTCAAAATTGAAATGACTGAAGAAGATAAGAAAATTTTAAAAGAGGGGACAGTAGATTTTTACTCTTTTTCATATTACAACTCAAACTGCATAACTGTTGATTCTGAAAATAAAACATGTTTTTCTGGAAACAATGTTAATGGTATTACAAATCCGTATATTAATTACTCGGATTGGGGTTGGGGAATTGATCCAGTAGGTCTTAGAATTGTATTAAACGAAATTTATGATCGCTATCATTTACCAATGTTTGTTGTTGAAAATGGAATTGGTGCAATAGATGAGGTTGTAAAGGAAGAAGGAACTATAAGAGTTCACGATAAGTATCGAATTGATTATCTAGCTAAGCATATTGAAGAAATGTCAAAAGCTATCGGTGATGGCGTTGATTTGCTTGGATATACTGCTTGGACAGCATTTGATTTGGTTTCCTTATCAACAGGTGAATTTAAAAAGAGATATGGTTTTATCTATGTTGAATGTGATGATAATGGTGTTGGTCCTTTAAACAGATATCCAAAGGATTCTTACTATTGGTATAGAAAAGTAATTGAAAGTAATGGAGAGGAACTATAAATATGTTTGGGATTAATAAGAAGAAAATAATTGATCACAGCGATGAAGAAATAGTCGCAGTAACAACAGGTGCGATTATTCCAAATAGTTAGATTAGTGACCCAATTTTTGCGTCTGAAACGATGGGAAAAACTGTAATAATTAGACCTATTGAAAAGAATATTAGTGTAGTTTCGCCCATAAATGGTACTCTTGAAGTGATTTATCCTACAGGGCATGCATTTGCGGTAAGAGGAAAGGGGAATATAGGTTTATTAATCCATATTGGGGTAGATACTGTTGAGTTAAATGGTAAAGGATTTAAAATCATGGCTAAACAAGGAGAACAGGTTAAGGCAGGTCAGGAAATTATTAAGGCTGATTTTAGATACATCAAAGCAATGGGGTATGACATTTCGACTATGACAATAGTAAGTGAAAATCCAGATAATCGAAAAATTGAATTTAAGGAAAATATAAATATTGAAATGGAAGAAACAATTATGAAATGATCTAGTTCATATATTCGTTGATATTAGTTTTTAGTTTATACATAGTAATAAAGGATTAAGTTTATAATTAGAAATAATAGAGATAAAAAAAGAATATAAAATGATTTCTATTAAAGTGATCAATATACTTGTGGAATCGAATGCTTTTTTTAATGAAAAATGATTTGGATCTATGTTTGTGTTTGTGAGTGATTTTAAATCATGTGAGAAACATGAAGTTTTAAAAAATTTAGCAATGACTTAGGCAATCAAATTGATTTTTTCGAGTCTCGGTAAATTAAAGAATATGAAAAAAATGGCAAGATAATTATCCACATCTTGCCGTTTTGCACCTTTTTTGAAGTGAAATCTACACTTTAGTGATATAATTAATTACATAATAAACAAAAAATAAAGGAGATTTTCTAAGAGCTATTTTACCACAGTCGATGTAAAAATAAGTTCTAGTTTGAAAGATTAAATCTAGAAAGAAATGAAAGTAGAAAAAAGGCTTTCAAAAAAATTTAAGGGAAATTTATGGAAATCGCTCTTTAAGTCATAAATATTGGTAGAGTGCTATAATAGAGGAAGAAAAGAGGAAGCATTACGGAACTAGATCAATTGACACTCTATGAATTAGAAAACCTCATCAAGAAAGCAGAAAAAATCCTGAAAACGAAGCAGCAATCGACCTCAACCCACCATTCATTGATTGAAAGAGAAGAGATGTCTAAAGTGTGCCCACACTGCAAGTCAGCTAAAATTATCCGATATGGTCATCATAACTGAACACAGCGCTTTTTATGCAAAGAATGTAAACGTACCTTTGGAAGCACGCAATCCACCTTATTTTATCATACAAGAGTATCCTATGAAAAATGGATGAAATTCATCCAGTGTGAACTGTTGCACCTAACGCTAAAACAAACCTCAGAAATAATTGAAAATATTGTTTATTTTGAATTGCATAGAAGGGGATATGAGGTATACATTGGTAAAAATAAAAATCTTGAAGTGGATTTTATCGCTAAAAAGAATAATGAATATACTTATATTCAAGTTACTGCAAGTATGTTAGAAGAATCAACATTTGAACGAGAAATAACACCACTTAGAGAAATTAGAGATAACTATCCAAAAATTATTCTAACTTTAGATGAATTTACAGTTGGAAATTATGAAGGAATTAAGGTTATTAATGTTATTGATTGGTTATTAGAAGAATAACAATATGACATTTGTCAATTTCACTTAGATACAAATATGATAAAATGAAGTCACAAGGGGGATTTGTATGGAAAAAGAATTGAACTGGGCGGTCATAGGAACAGGTGTGATTGCTAATGAAATGGCACAAACTTTACAAAAGATGGATAAAACACTTTATGGAGTTGCCAATAGAACACAAACAAAGGCTATTGATTTTGCAAAGAAGTATGGCGTTAAAAAAGTCTATGATGAAATTGATGAAGTGTTTGATGATGAAAAGGTTGATATTATTTATTTATCAACACCACATAATACGCATTATCAATTTATGAAAAAGGCGTTGGAACATGGAAAGCATTTATTTGTAGAAAAATCAATTACGTTAAATAGTCGTGAATTAGATGAAATGATGGCACTTGCTAAAGAGAAAAATTTAATTCTTGCAGAAGCCATGACCATTTGGCATATGCCTATCTATAAAGAATTATGGAAAATCGTGCAAAGCGGTGAACTTGGTAAAATGCAAATCATGACAGTAAACTTTGGAAGTTTTAAAGAATATGATATGAATAATCGTTTCTTTAATATGAATCTTGCAGGTGGTGCTTTACTAGATATTGGGGTTTATGCTCTTTCTGCAGTACGCAGCTTTATGTCTAAACAGCCAAATGAAATTGTAAGTCAAGTGAGGTTTGCACCTACAGGCTCTGATGAACAAGCAACGATTTTACTTAAAAATGAAGATCAACAAATGGCAACGATTGCTTTATCAATGCATTCAAAACAACCTAAAAGAATTATGATTTCTTTAGAAAAAGGGTATATTGAAGTTTATGAATTTCCTCGTGGACAAAAAGCAACGATTGTGGATGCTGTAACAGGAAAACAAACAGTTATTGAAAAAGGAAATACTGAAAATGCACTTTATTATGAAATGTGTGATATGGAAGAAGCTGTTAGAAATCATGATGATTCACATTTAAATTTAGAGTATACAAAAGATGTCATGGATATTATGAGTCAACTTCGTAAAGAATGGAAAATGCAATATCCAGGAGAAAAATGGTAAGGACAAATTTTTGTCCTTTTCTTTATGCAGTGATAAAATAAAATAAATAAAGGAGGATCATTATGGATAAAGTATTAAAATTTTTAAAAGATGCAGAAACTTATTATTTAGCAACAGTAGAAGGTGATCAACCAAGAGTAAGACCCTTTGGAACTGCACATGTTTTTGAGGGAAAACTTTATATTCAAACAGGTAAAGTCAAAGATGTTTCAAAACAATTACATCAAAATCCAAAAGCTGAAATTTGTGCTTTTAAAAATGGAGAATGGTTACGTATAAGTGGAGAGTTGGTTGAAGATGATCATAATGAAGCAAGACAATCAATGTTAGATGCTTATCCAAGTTTACAAAAGATGTATAAGGCAGATGATGGAAATACTGAAGTTTTCTATTTTAAAGATGCAACAGCTATTTTTTCATCATTTACTCATGAACCAGAAGTTATTAAGTTTTAATCATATTGACCTATTAAAACGTGTATTTTAATAGGTCTTTTGTTTTATATAATTCAAAACAGATTGAAAGGTAAAGTAAAAAAGAACTGCAATTTTCCAGTTCTTGCATGGATTTATTTCAAAATACGGTAAATTATATATGAACCCATAAATCCTAAAAGAATGCTTGAAATATCAAAATATCCTATCAGTGTAAGTAATTTTATTAATTTGAATATAGTTATAATTATGAATGAGGATATGATAAAGTTCTTATTTGAGTTTAATTTAGAGAAAACTCTTGGAAGAAGATATCCTAATGGCATAAACTGAACAAAAGAAATAATGCATTGTTTTATTGAAATATTGTACAATGGTACTAAATTTGTTGAATGACAAATAGCTTCAAAATACGAAAGCCCGCCTATATTGTTGATACCTTGATTTATATATGAAATGAATATCATTAATATGAGATATATTGTTAAAAGATATTTATATGTTGATTTCTTCATTTGTAATAGCTCCTGTTTTTAAAATTATATATTTAGAGTAGAGTGTTTTTTCATAATTGTCGTATGTTTCACCGTTATATTTCATTACAATATCATTGACGATTTTTAAACCTAATCCATGATTTTCACCTTTGGAAGATTTAAAGTGTGATTTGATGGGATTTTTTATCGAATAATTACAAACTTTAATGATTATGTCATGATTATAGACAATATCGACATTTATTGTATTGGCAGATGTATTTTCTAAAGCGTTATCTATTAAATTCATTAGAATAATTAAAATGTCAAAACCCATATTGCTTAATTGTGATAAGTCTGTTGAATGAATATCAAAGTTGATATTGTTATTAGATTCTATAACTGAGTTTAAATAGCTATCAATATAAGAAATATTGCAGAAGCGATTCATTTTTGATGTAATGTTAGTATTTATTAATTGATCAATATATTGTAAAGAATCTTCTGTATTTTGATATGCGATAAGTTGCTTAAGATTAAGTAAATGGTTTTTATAATCATGTTTTAATTTTTTTAAATCTTCGTTTTCTATTTTAAGACCTTGATAATAAGCTTTATCAAGTTGTTGAGCTTTATACATAGATATATTTATATCTTCTTTTCTTTTAAGAATGTAACAGTAATTAAGAGTAACTACTATAAGTATTGATAAAAGAAGAAATCCTAAAATGAGTAAACCTAAATAATAATTTAAGTTATTAATAAAGAAATTATAGGATAAAATGAACATGAATATAAAAAGTATGATATTAATCAGTATTATAAGAACAAGATCATAAATATTAAATTGCACTGAATTATTTAAGAATGATAATTCGTTTAAATAATAGAAAGCCATTAAACTCATAAAAATTGCAATACAGTCAATGTTTGCTGAATAAAAAATTGAAAACTGAGTTGAATTTTCAAGCATAAAAATAAGAAAAACATAGCTTAGGAGATAAAATAATACAATAATTAAAGAATTATAATACGATTGAAAAAAATTCGATTTTCTAATCAACATAAAACATATAGTAAAATAAATCAGTTTTAGAAGAGAACTTAAAAGAAAATAATCATTAATAAAACTCATAGAGATAGCATAAATAACAGTTGTAATTAAGCAGTTTTTTATAATAATTATCTTTGACTCATTATGATTGCTGAAAGAAAATAATATTCCTATAAGAATACCAATCACATAATTATATATTTCTAGCATTGTAAATACTCCTTTCTAAAATTTTAATTTTCAAGTCTTTTTGATTTCTTCTACTTACTTGAAATTCATTGTGGTTTATTTTAACAGTTCCTTTGTTATAAATAGGTTCCATATCTAAATTAATAATAATATTACGATTGATTTGATAGAAACGTTCGTCTAATTCTTTTGATAAGATAGATAATGATTTTTCAGAAAGCTTTATTTTAGAATTGTTATTAAGATAAATAGTGGTATCACGTAAACTATATTCAATATAAGCAATCTGATTAAAATATATATCAAATTCTTTACCATCTTTTATAATTGTTAGATGTTCTTTTTTTATTATTCTACAAATGATATCGTCAATTTCTTCTAAATGGCTTTTTTCAACGAAACCAACAACATTTCTATTAAAACATTTTTTGATCATTTCATCATGACTTGAAATAAAAATGATATCAAGGTGTTTATATGATAAAGATTGAGCAATATCAATACCGCTAATATTCGGCATTTCTATATCTAAAAATAAAAGATCAAAGGAATCTATATGATTTTTTAAATCGTTATAATTTGTGTATATTGAAATATCAAAATGATATTTAGATAAACAATTTTCTAAACTTTTACAAAATGAAATATTATCATCCAATATTGCAACTTTCATATAACCACCTCACTTTACAATTTAATTATATATGATTTAAATGAATGAAAAAATACCATCCATGAGTATTTAAGACCGTTCAATCCTTTAATATTTCTTTTATATTAAAGGATACATACAATATAAGTAGCTGGCCAGGCAATATAAAAGGAGAGAATTTATATGAAAAACAAAAAAATTATATGTATCATTATATTGCTATATATAGTGTTATTATTTGCATATCCTTATATTTTAGGAAGAAATGTAAGTGATATAAATGGTTCTTTACCATTCTTTGACAAGATAGTTCAAAATACTAACTTAATTCCATTTAATTTTAATTATGATATTAATTTAGATATTATTGTAAAAAATATTGCTTTGAAATTACTTTTATTTGTACCTTTTGGAATGATAATGAAAAAAGAAGTTACTTTTAAACAAGGTATATGTGCTTTATTATTACTTAGTATATGCAAAGAAATATTACATTTAGTTACATTTGCAGGTTATTTTGATATAAATGATATTTTATTATATATTGTAGGATATTTAATTGGATGGTATTTAATAAAATTAGGAAACACACAAAAACAATTAACACATGAAAGATTATAAAGATTTATGTTTTATTTCTTTAAAACCATCACTTCATCAACAAACAGCACTTGCTTGGAAAAAGGAACAATTCTTTTCACCAGCAACAACTGCTTTTATCAAATATGCCAAAGAATACTTTAAGAGATGATAGAAATATCATCTTTTTTAATACCTAAAAGGTATCGTTATTAATAAATTATAAGTATTAGATATTTAAAATAAAGCGAATTATAATAAAGTTGTAAAGAAAGAGTGATACGGATGACAATTGAAGAAGCAAGTAAAAAATATAATATTCCAATTCATATCCTTAAAGAATATGAAAGCTGGGGATTGTGTCAAGAGGTTAAAAAAGTAATGGGATCTTGGCAATATGATGAAACTGATTTAGAAAGATTAAGTTTGATTATGACATTACATGATTTAGATTTTTCGGTTGAAGAAATAGAAAAATATATGAAACTTTCTTTAAAAAAGAATGAAAATGAATGTTTAAAACTATTAAATAAAAAAAGAAAAGGAATTTTAGATGAAGTTCATCTAAAAGAAAAACAATTATCAAGAATTGATTATTTAAGATATGAGATGGATCGGGAAAATAAGAAATGAAACAGATTTGTACCTTAATGTTAGCTTTACTTTTGGTTTTTACTTGTAGTGCTTGTAGTAGTAAAAAAGAAAATAAAACACAAACAGCTTTAAAAGAAGCTAATTCAAAATCATTAGTTGTTTATTTTTCTTGGTCTGGAAATACTCAAAATATTGCTAGGGAAATACAAAAACAAACCAATTCAGACATTTTTGAGATTATTCCTGAAGTAGCTTATAGTGATGACTATGATACCGTTGTCGATGATGCCAAAAAGGAACAAAAAGAAAATGCAAGACCAAAAATCAAAAACAAAATTGAAAATATTGATGAATATGAAACCATTTACGTAGGATATCCAAACTGGTGGGGAGATATGCCTATGATTCTTTATACATTCTTTGAAGATTATGATTTATCTAACAAAACCATTGTACCATTTTGTACAAGTGGAGGAAATGGTTTATCAGATACTGAAAAAACAATCCAAGCACTTAAACCAAGTTCTACAGTGGCAAAAGGATTGCATGCTTCAGATGATGTAAAAGAATGGTTAAATGAAATTAAATAAAAAGAGGAGAGATGTAAGATGGATTTATATGTAACAGATAAAGAATACAAAGAAAGATTAGATTATTTTTTAGAAGAAGTTAAAAATGATGAAGGAAATAAACTGGATGAGCCAACGCGTTATTTAGCTATTTTATCCGTTTTAATGGGTAATCAAGGAATTTGTGCTTATGAAGAAGTTCTTGAAAAAGCATTAGATGTTTTATCACCTGTGCAAGTCAAAGAAATGGTTTATCAAGCAACTGATTATTTAGGATATGGAAGAATGCTTGAATTCTTAAAAGTCACAAATGAAGTATTTACTAAAAAAGGAATCGAACTTCCATTAGAATCACAAACAACAACGACTATTGAAAACAGATTAGAAAAAGGAATCCAAGTACAAGTAGATATCTTTGGGGAACATATGAATGAAGCTTGGAAAAAAGCAACTGTTAATAAATGGTTAGCAGCTAACTGCTTTGGTGATTACTATACAAGAACAGGTTTAGATTTAAAACAAAGAGAAATGATTACTTTCTGTTTCTTATATGGACAAGGTGGATGTGAACCTCAAGTCATGGCCCATATTCAAGGGAACTTAAATTTAGGAAATGATAAAGCTTTTCTTACAAATGTTGTTTTACAATGCGTTCCATATATGGGATATCCTCGTAGTTTAAATGCACTTGCTTGTATTAATAAAGTAGAAGACTAAAAAATAAAAATTGAACAGTTGTGGTATTGCTTAGCAATACCATCTTTTATATATGAGGAGGAAATTATGAAAATTATTTTATTAGAGTATTTATCAATGATGGGACTATGGGTAAATATAGGTTATTTTATAACAAACAAAATAAAAGGGTTCAGCTGAACCCTTATTTGATTTCTATCCAATATCTTTGAATTATTTTTCCATCTTTAACAATTTCATTTTCTAAAAGAGCACTATTGTTTTTAATTGATTTTGCAGAACCAATATTATCTTTATCACAAACAAGTAATACTTTATCAATATTTAACTTTTGACATTCTTTTAAAGATAAACCAATGATGGTAGAAGCATAGCCTTTTCTTCTTTCACTTGGTCTAACACCATCACCAATATGTCCACCATAGTTTAATAAATAATCATTGAGTTCATGACGAATATTAACGGCACCAACCATTTTATTTCTTTCTACATCTAAGGCAAAAAATGTGGAATCTTCTACTAAACCAGGTCTTGGATTTTTTAAATCAAGATTGTTGATATAATAATCAAAATCATGATAATCATTTTTAAAAATAGAAGCTGGTGAAGTATTTGCTTCAGGATTATTATTATTATAATCAATCCACTCCTTCAACATATCAACAATTAAATCTTGATATTCATATGATGCTTTTACTAATTTAATTGACATAATATAATCACTCCTTTTATAAAATATTTCTATTATTATAGCATTTTGTAGAACATAATGAAACCCTCTATTAATTTGCACTTAATAGAGGTAAAGTGCGTATTATCTATAAATAAGCATAATCTAAAAGTGCGTATTGTCCTATTTTTTAATATATTTTACATTGCGTATTATCTTTTGATGGGTATAATATAATATATAAAGGATGTGATAATCATGATTTTTAAAAGAAAAATATATAATAAATTATTGGATTGGAAAGAAAATTATTCATCTGAAAAAGCTCTTTTGATTGAAGGAGCACGAAGAA
>JABLTO010031567.1_pt1 | contig 11758 bp, 15 predicted proteins | sample 7160091 | NCBI WGS metagenome assembly JABLTO01 (sample SAMN14651225, study PRJNA627086) | human gut metagenome | isolation source: feces | host: Homo sapiens
GCTCAGTTCGCAGGTTCTTCATCTGTTCCGGCCCATGTTGAAATGATGGGTCTGATCGGTATGGGCAATAACCCAATGGTCGGCGCTACAGTAGCCGTAGCGGTAAGCGTAGAGGAAGCAGCAAGAGCTGGGAAATTCTAAAGTTTTTGCCCCAAAAGCGGACATTATATAGCTGATACTAATGGCTCTTATCATGGCAAGTAATTTTGCTATGATGGGAGCCATTTTTGCGTTAGAGTACATGAAAAAAGTACCGCCAGTTGCGATACTTCTATATTTATCTTGCTTATTCATTTCTATCAGATTCCTGGGCTTTAATCCATTCCTTCAGAATGATGTTGATATACTGGCTAAAGCTTCGGTCATCGTTTTCTGCCATCTCTTTGATTTTTTCGGCAATATCCTCATCTAATGTAAGGCTGTATCTATTTTTCAATGGTTTCATGTGAATATATCTCCTTTTTGATATTAAGATACCATTTTGTAACATAAAACATGCTATTTTAATATAAAGTATTGAAAAGTAATACTTTATATTATATAATATTACCAAAATATTATACCAATGGGAGATAAAGTTTATGAAAAAGAAACTGATTTTGTTGTTTTGCATTATCGGCATGGTGCTGTCATTAGCAGCATGTAAAAAGTGTGAACATGAGTGGGCAGATGCAACATGTGAAGATCCAAAGACATGTACAAAGTGTGGAAAGAAAGAAGGAGAGGCATTAGGACATCAATGGGTCGACGCAACTTGTACAACACCAAAGAAATGTTCAGTGTGCTCAAAAACAGAGGGGGAGGCATTAGGACATCAATGGGTCGATGCAACTTGTACAGAGCCAAAAATGTGTTCTGTATGTGGCGAAACAGAGGGTGAAGCGTTAGGACATAAGGTTGATAAATGGGATGTCACAAAAAAAGCAACTTGTTCCGAAGAAGGAGAAGAGACAGGCAAATGTACGGTTTGTAATCAAACAGTTACACAGAAGATAGAAAAAACAGAGCATACACCGGGAGACTGGGAAGTGACAAAAGAAGCTGAAGGTTTTGGTAAAGGGGAACGTGCAAAGAAGTGTACAGTATGTGGCGAAGTTGTAGAAACTGAAGAATTTGAGTTGAGTGAGGAAGAGCAGGAAAAAGCATTTAAAGACAGCTGTAAGAGTTATGCATATGATGACATAGCGCGTGATCCGGATTCTTATTATCTTGAACATTGTGTTTTCACTGGTAAAGTGGTGCAAGTTATGGAGGATGGAGATGATACCGCTTTAAGAGTAAATGTTACAAAGACATCATATTCGTATGATGATACAATTTATGTTTACGTTTATTCATGGGCAAAGAAAGATAGTAAGCGTTTTTTGGAAGATGATATTGTGACGATTTATGGTTATAACTATGGACTAATGAGTTATGAATCTGTTATGGGTGCAAAGATTACAATTCCATCTGTAATAGCTCAGTATATAGAGTTAAATTAGTAGGAGGCTGATTATTATGAGTAAGGTACCTGACAAATGCCCGATGTGCAGCGAGAAAGAAAAATGAAAGTTAGTTGATAGCACTAATAAAGGTTTTAGTGTTGGAAAAGCAGCGGTTGGAGCTGTTTTGTTAGGAGCTATTGGTCTTGTGGGTGGAGCATTAGGAAAGAAGAAGCAGTGCTATTATTGTGGTAGCTCTGTGAATTCAATCATGAATATTAATTGAGGTAAAGGCTGTCGTTTTGCTGATAAAGGTTAAGCGGCAGTCGTAAATGAATAAAGTGGATTTGAGGAGAGATTTGAAATGAAAAGAATTTTATCAATATTACTAACGTGTATGTTTATAATAGGGATAACTGCTTGTGGAAATAATACAAAACAACAGGAAAGTTCGTCTGAAACAGAATCGGTTGAAGTGACTACAAATGAAGTGCAGATGGACTCGAAAGAAACAGAAACAGTTAGAGAAACAGAAGAAAATATCAGTATGCCATTGTTGGACGAGGATGTATATGTCGAGTATAGAGGCATATATGAATATTCGGACCAATCTTGGATTATTAATCTTTATCTGGAAAACAATACGGATTGCGAGATATACTTGGATTTAGACGATGTATTAGTTAATGGGTATTGTATATCACTAGCTAATGGTAATAAATCAATTCCGGCAGGCAGTAAATATTTAGCAAGTACTAATTTTGATTATATTATAGATACAGCGGATTTGTCCGCATATGGAATAACAGAGATAGAGACATTAGCATTTAATCTTAGAATTAAAGACGATTGGGCAGGTAATTCGATTTATGAAACACCGGTTAATATTGATGTAAATAAAATTGTTACACAAGGAAAGAATGATTCAGATATAAAAGACGGTGAAGTGCTGCTTGATAAAAATGATGTGTATGTATCCTATTGTGGTATATATGAGTATTCGACACAATCTTGGATTATTAATCTTTATTTAGAGAATAATCGTGATTCAAGTGTGTATTTAGATTTAGATGATGTATTAGTTAATGGGTATAATGTTAAATTATCAAATGGCAATAATTCTATTCCGTCAGGAAGCAAATATTTAGCAGGGCCAAATTTTGATTATATTATAAATACAGAAGATTTATCTGCATATGGGATTGAACAGATAGAAACGATTACGTTTAATCTTAGGATTAAAGATAGTTGGGCGGGAGATGCGATTTATGAAACGCCGGTAAGTTTAAACATGAAATAAAGTATACAAGTATTTGAAGTGTAAAGTGATGAGTACCGTCAGAAAGTAGAAGACGGTACTTATTTTAATTTGTTTACAACAAATAAATCTGTTGTAAATGGTGAAATTTGAGGACCTTTTTATCAATCTCTATTTCTGTCATAATTAGACTCAACAAAGTTGAACTTACCTAAAAAGTTGAGTCACTCAACTTTTTAGATTGATATGCAGCAGGTTTATGAAATGGTGGCAGATGCATTGGGGTTAGCTTTAGCGGATATGGGGATGGAAGAAATAGAATTTCCAAAAGCCGCTGCATTAAATGAAGTAGATTATGAGGATGGTATTCTGGTTGATGTTCGAGACTATTTTATAAGCAGTCATAAATAAAATCAATTACAATTTTTTGATTTTAAGCGATAAAATAGAAGCAACAATAGAAGCAATATAAGATGCATTTTTGGAATGCTCTTTTTATGATAAAAAAACGGAGGGACACAACATGAACAGAGAAGAAGCCTGGATCTTGTTAAATGAATACAATAAAGACCCGTTTCATTTGGAGCACGGAGAAATTGTTGGTAAGACAATGCGTTATTTTGCAGAGAAGCTGGGGTATGGCGATGAAGCTGACTTTTGGGAAGTTGTAGGTATTCTGCATGATTTGGATTTTGAGCAGTATCCGGAGCAGCATTGCATCAAGAGTCAGGAGATTATGCGGGAGCGCGGCATTGATGAAAGAATTATTCACGCAACTGCCAGCCATGGATATGGCATTACAGTGGATATTCAGCCGGAGCATGAGATGGAGAAGGTATTATATGCAGTGGATGAGTTGACAGGGCTGATTGGTGCGGTTGTGATCATGCGTCCGTCCAAGAGTGTACAGGATCTGGAATTGAAATCCGTGAAGAAAAAGTATAAGAACAAGGGATTTGCGGCAGGATGCTCCAGAGAAGTTATCCAGCGAGGGACAGACATGCTTGGATGGAGTCTGGAAGAACTGATTCAGCAGACGATTGATGCATTGAAGACTTTTCGCCCATAAAAGTTCTGTTTATCCATGAATGTACAAGAGAGTGCTTGACGAATCATTCTGTTCTGACAATAATAGATAAAGGAATGAGCGTTGAATTGTCGGAAGGAGAAGAAGAGATGAAATGGATGATTGCATCAGATATACACGGCTCGGCCGCTTATCTGGAAAAGTTGCTTGAGGCTTACAAACAGGAAAAGGCAGATCGGATGCTGTTGTTAGGTGATCTTTTGTATCATGGGCCCCGCAATGATTTGCCGGAGGGATATCAGCCAAAAAGAGTTATTGAGCTTTTGAATGGAATGAAAGACGATATTCTCTGTGTCCGTGGAAACTGCGAGGCGGAAGTGGATCAGATGGTGCTGGAATTTCCGGTGATGGCAGAATATGCAATTTTGACAGCGGGTACGCGGATGATTTTTGCAACCCATGGGCATGTTTTCAATGAGAAAAATCTGCCGCCGTTGCATAAAGGTGATATTCTTTTGCACGGTCATACCCATGTTCCGAAGTGTGTGACGCATGAGAACTATATTTATATGAATCCGGGTTCGGTATCCATCCCGAAAGAAAACAGTTATCATGGGTATATGACTTGGGAAGGATCGGATTTTGTCTGGAAAGATCTTGAAGGAGGTGTTCGAAACGAAGTTATTGTTTAAGCAGCGTTTGTTTTCATGGTTTGACAGTTATGATATATATGATGAAACGGAACAGACAGTTTATGTTGTTAAAGGGCAGTTGGCTTGGGGACATTGTCTGAAGATTTTCAGTGTTTATGGTGAAGAAGTCGGGACAGTCAAAGAGAAGGTGTTGACATTGCTTCCGAAGTTTGAAGTCTATGAAAAAGAAAGATATATTGGCTGCATCCAGAAAGAATTGACATTTTTGAAGCCGAAATACGATATTGATTTTAACGGCTGGCATATCGAGGGCGGTTATATGGAATGGGACTATACGATTGTTGGACCGGGCGGACAGAGGATTGCTGCAATTTCGAAGGAGCTTTTTCATATGACGGACACTTACGTGATGGATATCGTGAATCCGGAAGATGCATTATATGTGCTGATGTTTGTTCTGGCGATAGATGCAGAGAAGTGTTCAAGAAATTAAACTAACTGTTCAGAACTAACATCCAAAATGCTAAGCATTTCATCGATGTGGCGTATCCGCTAAATAAAAGTTCAAAAACAGTCTTAAAAATGCAAGCATTTTATACCTGTTTTTTGAAATTTTGCTTGGCTCTGAACAGTTACAAATTAAATACGGCATACAGAATGAAAATCATCTGCTGGAATAAATCCGGCGGGTGTTTTTTAGTTTAGATGACGCACTATTTTAATTGCCTATTGACATAGTAGGTAAATGGGTATATCATACCCATAGAAAAAGGAAAGGAATGAATATAGGATGATAATGATTTCTTCAAAGGGGCGTTATGCACTGCGGGTTATGACGTATCTGGCGGTCAATGCAGACCGGGAGTTTGTACCGCTGAAAGAGATAGCGGAAGCGGAGAGTATTTCTCTGAAGTATCTTGAGAGTATTGCCAGAATGCTGTCAAAGGAACACTATATTGAAGGAACCAGCGGCCGAGGCGGCGGTTATCATCTGACCAGAAAGCCGGAGGCATATAAAGTCGGTGACATTCTTCGATTGACCGAAGGAACATTGGCACCTGTATCCTGTCTCAAGGATAATGCAGAACCTTGCGGGAGAGCAGAGCTTTGCTGCACGCTGCCAGTATGGCAGGGATTGTCGAATGTTATCACAGATTATCTGGATAATATGACACTGGCTGATGTGGCTGGGAAGGGCCGTTTCGATGAATAGATACAGATAACACAGGAAAATACAGCATAATAATACAGCATAATTATAATAGAGAAGAAACAAGTAGGAGGCATAAAAATGTTGAACAAGCAGTTATTGAATGTAAAAGATTTATATGTTGATGTTGAAGATAAAGAAATCCTTCATGGCGTGGATCTGTCCATAGGTGAAGGAGAGACGCATGTTTTGATGGGACCGAACGGTACAGGTAAGTCTACCCTCGGTTATGCACTGATGGGCAATCCACGTTATACTGTGAAGTCCGGCGAAATATGGTTTAAAGGCAAGAATATTACGACGGAACCAGTCAATGAGCGTGCCAAAGACGGTATTTTTCTTTCTTTCCAGAATCCGCTTGAGATTCCAGGCGTGACACTGAGTTCCTTTATTAGAAATGCACTGGAACAGAAAACCGGCAAGAGAATCAAACTGTGGGATTTCAAGAAAGATCTTGAGAAGACAATGGCTATTTTGCAGATGGATCCGTCTTATGCGGAACGTGATCTGAATGTGGGCTTTTCCGGCGGTGAGAAGAAGAAGGCAGAAATCCTTCAGCTTCTGATGCTTAAACCTTCACTGGCCATCCTTGATGAGACAGACTCTGGCCTGGATGTGGATGCAGTACGTACAGTTTCAGCAGGTATTGAAGAATACCAGAAGACATGCAAAGGTAGTTTAATTGTTATTACACATAGTACAAAAATTCTGGAAGCACTGCATGTGGATTATACTCATGTCATGGTTGAAGGCAGGATTATCAAGACTGGAGATGCATCCCTTGTTGAAGAGATCAATGAAAACGGATTCGGAAGTTATGAAACTCAGGAGCAGTAAAAGCGGCGTGGGAAAGGAGTGACTGACGGTGAAAGAAAAGAGTCAAGTTGAAGATATAGATAGAAGCATATATGATTTTAAAGATGATGAAAAAGACGCATACAGGATTAAAGCAGGACTGACGCCTGAAATTGTGCAGAAATTGTCCAAAGAGAAACATGATCCTGCATGGATGGAACTTTTTCGTCTGCATTCTCTTCAAATTTACAATGAGATGGCAGTGCCGGATTGGGGGCCATCTATAGAAGGCTTGAATATGGATCAGATTGTTACTTATGTCAGACCGAATACGAAGATGAAAGCCAAATGGTCCGATGTGCCGGAAGATATTAAGAATACATTTGAGCGTCTGGGTATTCCTGAAGCAGAGAGAAAGTCATTGGCCGGTGTCGGTGCCCAGTATGATTCCGAGCTGGTTTATCACAATGTTCGTGAGGAAGTCGCTGCACAGGGTGTTGTCTATACCGATATGGAGAGTGCATTGACCGGTGAATATGCAGATATGGTGAAGAAGCATTTTATGAAGCTGGTGAAACCGACAGATCATAAGTTTGCCGCACTTCACGGGGCTGTCTGGTCCGGCGGTTCATTTGTGTATGTACCGAAGGGGGTTTCTGTTGAAATTCCGCTTCAGTCTTATTTCAGATTAAATGCGCCTGGTGCAGGACAGTTTGAGCATACACTGATCATTGTGGATGAGGGGGCCGATCTGCATTTCATCGAGGGCTGTTCAGCCCCGAAATATAATGTCGCCAATCTGCATGCCGGATGTGTGTAGCTTTTTGTGGGCAAGAATGCAAGACTTCGTTATTCGACGATTGAAAACTGGTCCAAGAATATGTACAATCTGAATACAAAGAGAGCATTGGTAGAAGAAGGAGGTACCATTGAATGGGTATCCGGTTCCTTTGGTTCACATGTTTCCTATCTGTATCCGATGAGCATTCTCAAAGGCCGTGACTCCAAGATGGAATTTACAGGCATTACATTTGCCGGCAAAGGCCAGAATCTGGATACAGGTGCCAAAGTTGTTCATATTGGAGAAAATACAAGTTCTTATATTAATACTAAATCTATTTCAAAGGATGGCGGTATCAGTACATTCCGTTCATCTGTTGTTGTGAATAAAGGTGCAGAAAGTGCAAAATCTGCGGTTTCCTGCCAGTCTTTGATGCTGGATTCGGAATCCAGATCAGATACGATCCCTGCCATGGATATCCGTACCAAGAATGCTAATGTAGGTCATGAAGCACAGATCGGCAGTATCAGTGACGAGGCTGTTTTCTATCTGATGTCCAGAGGCATGAGCGAGGAAGATGCAAGAGCATGCATCGTCAGTGGATTTGCGGACAACGTATCAAAGGAGCTGCCTCTTGAGTATGCACTTGAGATGAACAATCTGATTCGACTTGAAATGAAAGGCAGTATTGGATAGGGTAAAGGAGGATTTGAAGATGAAAGAGAATGAGACATTAAAGATTAATCCGCTGCCATCCAAAACATGGTACTGGCTCCATTTAAATGATACAACAGTGAAATGGAATGGGGATGTGCAGCCTTGCATGGTGATGGCAGAAGAGCCGGAACAGGTATCTGAAGCCGGTTTGAATATAAAGGAAATGACAACAGGCGTCGGCGCTGAGGCGGATGCGATATTTGAGGATGAGAATCTTCCGATTTTACAGTTTACAGCAAAGGCTGAAGCCGGTGACAGAGTCATCAGACTGGATATCAGCAGTGAAGATAAGGAGAATGCAGCGGGAACTGTTTATATTGCAGCGGAAGAAAATGCCCGTGTGACAGTGATTGAGAAGTTTACATCCGGCAAAAAGGCTCAGAGCGATCTGGCATTCAGAACAAAACTTTATGCTGGGAAAAACAGCACGATTCGTCTGATACAGATCAATATGCTGGATGAAGGACAGAGATTACTGAACGCAGTAGGTTCTGTCTGCGACGAGACAGCAAAGCTTGATGTTCTTCAGATGTTTGTCGGCAGAGGTGATGTATATAACGGCATTCAGACAGAACTGGAAGGCAACCAGTCTGAACTACATACGGAGATTGGCTATATTGGCCAGAAGCAGCAGACATTGGATATGAATCTGGTTATCAACCACTGGGGAAAGAAGACAAATTGTGACATTCAGGTAGACGGTACCCTAAAAGATGCGGCAAAGAAAGTTTTCAGAGGTTCCATTGATTTTAAACGCGGTTCATCGGGATCCAAAGGTGCAGAAACTGAGAATGTACTGCTGCTTGGGGATGATGTGGAGAATAAGACGATTCCATTGATTCTTTGCGCAGAAGAGGATGTAGATGGCAGCCACGGCGCAACCATTGGTGAACTGGATGAAGAAACATTATTTTATTTTGCGGCCAGAGGCATCGATCAGGAGACAGCCGAGGATATTATGACAAAAGCAAAACTTGAAGTCCTCTACCAGCATATACAGGATGAAGAAACAGAAAGGATTGTAGCAGACCAGCTTACAAAGGTGATGAGCAATGACAGCCAGTGATTACAGAAAAGATTTCCCTCTTTTACAGAATGAGGATACGATTTATATAGATAATGCAGCAACAGCCCAGCGCCCGCAGGCTGTACTGGATGCAGTCAAGGTTTTTTATGAGACAGAAAATGCGAACCCGCTGAGAGGCTTTTATCCTCTCAGTCTGAAGGCTACCGAGAGTTGTGAGAACGCCAGAGCGACAGTACGTGATTTTATTCATGCAACTTCCAAGAAAGAGATTATTTTTACAAGAAATACAACAGAAGGGCTGAATCTGGTGGCCTACAGCTATGGCCTCAGCCATCTGAAGGCTGGAGATGAGATTGCGGTCACTATTATGGAGCATCACAGCAATCTTTTGCCATGGCAGATGGTGGCACGTCAGACCGGTGCCGAATTAAAGTTTATGGAGTGTGAAACTGACGGTACATTGACAGATGAAACGATTCAGACGGTAATCAATGAGAAGACAAAACTGGTGGCAGTGACTCAGGTATCCAATGTTCTCGGATGTGTCAATCCGATAGAGAAAATCGTGGCCCGCGCACACGAAGTAGGCGCAGTGGTTGTAATGGATGGTGCGCAGAGTGTACCGCATATGCCTGTGGATGTGCAGAAACTGGATGTGGATTTTATGGCATTTTCAGGGCATAAACTTAAGGCGCCGATGGGAATCGGTGTATTATATGGCAAGAAAGCATTGCTCGAAGAAATGCCGCCATTTCTCACCGGCGGTGAAATGATAGATTCCGTGACACGAGAAGGGGCAGTATTTGCGGAATTACCATATAAATTTGAGGCCGGAACAGTGAATGCTGCCGGTGCAGCAGGGTTGGCGGCTGCCATTGATTACCTGAATCAAGTAAGCTTTGATTTTATCCAGGAGCAGGAACTGGCCTTAACACAGCGTGCGATGGAAGGATTGGCTAAGGTGCCGCATGTACATGTGATGGGCTCTGAAGATCCGGCAAACCATACAGGCATCGTATCTTTTACAGTAGAGGGTGTTCATCCGCACGATGTCAGTGAGATCCTTGCTTCAGACGGCATTGATGTTCGTGCCGGTCATCACTGTGCTCAGCCGCTTCTGACCTATCTTGGCGTTCATTCTTCGACAAGAGCAAGTTTTATGTTTTACAATACATTGGATGAAGTGGATGCTTTTGTAAAGAGCGTTGCCAGCATAAGAAGGAGAATGGGATATGGAGAGTAGAAGTTTTTATAATGAAATATTGACAGAACATAATCTGCGGCCGGAGTATAAACATGATCTTCCGGATGCCAATATTGTTCTGGAAGGAGTCAATCCAAACTGCGGAGATGATATTTTTCTGAAATTGAAAGTTGAAAACGATGTCATTGAAGATGGTGCCTTTGTAGGAGATGGATGTGCCATTTCCCAGGCATCTGCAGACATTATGCTGGGGATGATCCTTGGAAAAACAAAGGAAGAGGCATTGAGGCTTGGTGACATGTTCCTGCGTATGATTCAGGGAGAAGCGACGGATGAGGAAATCGATCAGTTGGAAGAAGCTTCTGCATTGAAAGATATTGCCCATATGCCTGCCAGAGTAAAGTGTGCAGTCCTGGGTTGGCATACATTGGATGAGGCTTTCAAGAAAGCAAAAGAAAATTCAGCTTCATAAGGACAGAGAGTGCCGGATATGGTAGAATAGAGAAAAGCAAGGAGGTAACAGATAATGTATGAAGAAGTTCAGGTTTTAACTCACAGCAGTATTCGTATAGCAGGAAATCAGATCATTTATTTTGATCCATTTCATGTGGAGGAAGAAACCCATGATGCTGATATTATTTGCGTGACCCATGAACATTTTGATCACTATTCACCGGAAGATCTGGCGAAGGTAAAAAATGCAGCAACGATTCTTGTCTGTCCGAAGTCAATGAAGGATTCATTGAGCAACAGCGGTATTTCTGAGGAGTTTACAGAATTGGTAGCTCCGGGAGATGAACTGGAGATCAATGGTGTCAGGATTCAGGCAGTGCCTGCCTACAATATTGGCAAACAGTTTCATCCGCAGCAGAATCAATGGGTAGGTTATCTTGTGACAATGAATGAGGTGACTTATTATATTGCTGGAGATACGGATATCAATGAGGATGTGAAGAAAATCCAGTGTGATGTGGCTATGATTCCTGTCGGCGGAACGTATACAATGACAGCAGAAGAGGCAGCTGAGCTGGCAGAAATGATTCATCCGAAAGCAGCAGTACCGACACATTATGGTTCGGTAGCAGGCAAAGCTGAAGATGGTCAGATATTTGCAGATATGCTAAAAGGCAAAATCAATGTCATCTTAAAAATGTAATAGATATAAGAGATTTGCAAATCCTTGTAGATTTAAAGCGAAACTGGAAGGCATATTTATTTGTGTACAGACAGTTTCGCTTTTTTATTAGTCAGAAAGAAGATAGAAATGTTTCTGCAGGAAGAGAGAAGAGAGGTGGAAGCCGTATATAGTAGGTGAGTACACTTAAAAAGTGTGAAAATTCTGAATATTTATAATTGGAAGATTAATATAAAGAAAACTATTGACGTTTTGAAATAACTGTGTTACTATAAAGACAACAAAGAGGAGATGCCTAACAGAAACAAAGGAAGTTTATTCCAGTATTAGACCAAGAGGATAGTTAGAAGTAGTCGAGTCTTAGAACAGGAGGACGGTCCAATGGCATAAGAAGTCTTGATCAAATCGAATAATAATCTCTCACGAGTTTACATAGATGTCGTTAACAGCTATACATGTAACAGAGGAGATGATGATTATGAAGAAAGGCAGAGACCCATAGTGGACATGCAAATTTATGAATAGGA
>JABLTO010191699.1_pt1 | contig 11754 bp, 14 predicted proteins | sample 7160091 | NCBI WGS metagenome assembly JABLTO01 (sample SAMN14651225, study PRJNA627086) | human gut metagenome | isolation source: feces | host: Homo sapiens
AATCTCACGGTGAGACGCATTTCTGGTCGGGCGCGCACGTCTCCCCATGATCGAGAAGCCCGCGCAAGCGGGCTTCTCTGGTTTGCTCCCCTTGGCTGCCACACTTCCGCTGGGTGGTCGCTGTCAAGGCCCAGCCAGTGCGCACACTGGCTGGCTCTGCGGCCGATGCGTCAGCATCGACCGGCCTTGACTGCGGACAGCCAGCGGAAGATATTCCCCCGGAGGGGAGCAAACTTCTTTAACGTGCGTTTCGATTCACATTCCGTGACCGGACCTGCGGCGTGATCGCACGTTCAATGCTGCCGCCGATCTTCTGCGCCATGTCCTGAATCTGTCCAAGCGCCTGCCGCCGATCCTGCGGTTCAAAGCCGTCATAAAATGCCGCCAGATTTGATACGTCGGGCGCTTCACACGGAACACCAAAGCGACGACAGATCATGTAGCCGACGCTCTGCGCGTCCAGCTCGTAATCCTCCCGCGAATAATTCTGATTGTAGCCTTTCGCGTGAAAGCGAACGTGCGCAATTTCAATGGCAATGCCCGCAAACGCTTCCGCGTCACCATACTTCGGATTGACCGCCATTTTCATCTGGTTGGGGTCATAGATGGCGGGCAGGGGGATACTTTCCTCGCTTACCAGCGGTACAACGGAGTAATTCAGAAGCGTTTTCAGTGCTTCCGTCATTTCCTTGCTGTCCGGCTGCAATGCTGTGTGCTTTAAGTCACGGCCAGTGGTCTGCCGCACGTCGTAAACGTCCGTCAGGGTGTAACCCTTTCCGAACGACGAACGGGTGAAGATTTTGACGCCGTTCTTTTCCTCGGCTGGGGATACGCTGCGCATCAGGCTTTTCCAGCGGTCTTTTGTGCCGAAAATGGTTGCTCCCTGATCCTGCACCATGACGAGCGCGACATTGCCTGCACTGTAGCTGGGATTGTCGGCCTGACAATTTAAGTACCGCAAGTACGTTTCCGGGTCACTGGTAATCTGCATCACGCCTGCGTCCTGCATGGCGTTCGTGTTCTCGCGGTCGGCCTGACGCTGCGCCTGCCAAAGTTCCGTGCTTTGGTTTTTCTCATTGATAATACTGCCTAAGTTTGCGATGATATTCACGCTCCTTATCTGATATGCTCCAGCTCTCGCTGGGGTTCCGGTCTGGTTCGCTCTGCGGCGGCGCGCAATGCTGCCAACCGTCCACGAACCGGCTGTTTTTCCTCATTACTGGTCAAAGTCGTCCCCTGCGTCAAGCCACTCCTTTGCTTTTGCAAGGATGATTCTGGTTGGACAGGGGTCTGCGCTTTTTTTGGCTGTGTATCCTCCAACTGCTTCGGTTGGTATCCCATCTGTTCCAGAATGTAGTTTGCCTGCGAGAGATGGTCGATGTTAGTCAGCACGTCGAGATACGGCGCGTCACCCTTTTTATCCTCGACGGCTGCAAACAGCAAGCCGACTTTCTTCGCACGGCGCTTAAACTCGTCAAAATCCTCTGTGCGCAAGGGCAAAACTTCGATGGGGCGCTGTTCACTGAGCAGCCGGTTCATATTCACCTTGCCGTAAAGCTTTTTCTGGTCTTTTGCCAGCGCGTATAACAGCGCCGCGAGATTTTTTGCACCCCGCGCCAGCAGTTTGATTGCTTCTTCGGATATTTGTACGCCTTCCTTCATTACAAGGTCAGCAGCTTCGCCGCTTACCTCCATAGGCTGTGCCTCCTTTCTTTTGCCTTATCCGGCGCATGATTTTCCGTTGATGGTGAATTGCTCTCCTGCACCTGCTTTAACATCCGCGGCGCGTATTCTGCGATTTTGCCGCATAGCCGCAGCTCCCGGCGCAACGGGCGGAGCTGCGCGGTCAGGCTGTCAATGTCTGCGTCAAGCTGTTCAGACGGCTGCTCCCGCCGCAGCGCGTATAACTCTTTGCGCCGATCCACTAGAATCTGCATTTCATTTGACAGTGCATCGGACAGCATTTCTAACTCTGGCTTTGTATCTATGTGATACTTCTGCAAAAGGAAGAATTGCTGTCGGTATTGTTTTGCACGTCTGATTTCTGCCCGCGTTTCAAAGGGGATTTTCTGTGGCTTCCGTTTGCGTGGGGATAGCAGGTATAAATAGTAGAGATATAATGCGCGGAAGCTGCCGCGCTTGACAGGTGGATAGCGGCGCGGCTGCTTGCGGATGGTATAGCGTTTGGATTCACTTTGTTCCGGCGGCATAGCAGAGGTTCCACCGCGCTGCCTGCGGAGCCGCTGCAAAATGGCTTCCTCGGTGTAATTCTCGCCCAGACTGTCCAGCCGGAGAAACCGCGCTCCACCGGGCGGCTTGACGGCGGTGTACTTGACGTTAGAGCCGTATTTGACGGCATATCCGCGTTTTCTGAGAATGTCCAGCAGCGACGCAAATGTGAAGCTGGCTGCAATGGCCGCGTCCAGATCCTGCCGGACAAGATCGCGGATGGTGGTCTTGCCGCTGCGCTCGGCGTTCCATTCTGCATAGTGCTGACCGCTGCCCTCCGGCTGAATGACAGAGAATCCGTACTTACGGCTGACCTCATTGGAAATGCCGCGAATATCTTCAAAGTAATCTTTGAACGCATTGCGATATTTCACTCCATCCACGAATGAAACAGAGTTGAATACAATATGGCAGTGCAGGTGTTCCTTGTTGATATGGGTGCAAATGACGGCTTCATATTTGTCACCGAGCAGACGGCGTGCAAATTCCACTCCCGCTTCATGCGCCAGCTCCGGCGTTGTTTCACCCGGCACGTAGGAGTGGACAAGATGATAGCCGACAACGCCGCCCGGTTTTCCAAACCGCTCTTTCGTGCGCTGCATATCCAAATAGCAATTTTCTACTGTGCAGTTGATCGCGCTCTGCAAAATCACTTCATCACCCAACGCAGTTTTGTTGGAATCTTCAATGTAGTCCAGCGCACGGGAGAGCGCGGTTTTATCGCCGTCCTGAATATAGCGCAGACAGTCATCCAGCCGTGCACGGATGGTAATGATTTTGTCATAGGCCATCAGAGCGTGTCCAGAATCCTACGGTATGCCTGCTTTACCAGGCTGACCGCTTCGTGGATTTCTGCTTGCGTCGCATAGCCTTTTCCATTTGTCCAGTGCGCGATCTGGTTAATATTGTTTCCAATGGCCGACAACTCACGCAGGAGTGCGGCGTATGCGTCAGGCGGGCGCGGACAGAGATGTTCGCCCATGATAAGTTTGCGGAGATAGGTGTTGATATTCAGACCGGTAATCTGACATTGCTGTCTCAGATGTGTCAGCTCTGCATCGCTGAGCCACAGACCAACAGAATTGCGGCGTGTCCGCATAACGTGCTCCTTCCTTATAATCATAGTTATTGCGTCCCAAGTTGGGACGCAATTCGTCGCGGGGTTTTAGGGTACACCCTAACAAGTGGCGTTTGTGGCACAAATGCCGTACTTGCTAAAGCAGCGCTGCCAAAGGCAACGCTGCCCGTTATCGCTGCGGTGCAGTAGATTTCGTCCGGCAAGAGCGTTTCGTTTTCTGTTCCATCCGATGCTCCAGCATTAAAATGTGCTGCAATTCTGCTTCACTTTCCGGCACATAACGAATGTCGTGAATGGCTTCATCGTATGGCATGGAGCTGTTCATAAAGGCGTGATAGCTGTTCTCACAGAAAGAATCATCCTTATCTCTGTACTGAATTTTCACAATAGGCAGCGCAGATTTTATGACGCGCCGAACCTGCTTTGCATAATCCAGCGGAATGATCTTACCTGCCAGCTTGCCGTCGCGGATACCCTCAATCACAACGCGGTATGCCAGAATCCCCTCCGGGCAGTCCGCGTAATGCGTCCAGATGCAGTTGGCGTTGGTATCGTCCAGAAACGCCTCGCGTTCCAACACGCACCATGTTCCACACGGACGGCTCATCCAGAGAAAAGAACGATGCTCCATATCCGTTTCCTGTGCGCTGTCCCAAAGCCGCTTTGCATCGTAATCAAAGTCAGCGGCGTATGCGCGGGTGTTTTGCTTCACAACCTCTGCCAGATAGGAAAGGATGTCCGGCTGATAATTGTTACGCTGCGCCATATTCCTGTTCAAACTCCGCCGGGCGGCAGTATCTTGTTTCCATCGTGAACGCGCCGTCCGGCACGATGCGGCTTCTGCGGGGCAGGTCAATTTCCTGCGCGGTCAGGATCGTGCCGTAGAAAAAATCCTCGGCATGATCTGCAAGGACAAATACCTCGCTGGGGTTGTTCAGAAGCGCCTGTAAATCGTACTGATACAGTCCCCAGTGGACAGTCGCGCTGCTGACGCGGTAGGGCGTAAACAATGCAGGGACGCCGAAAATCCGGCAAACCCGCATTGGGGTAATGCTTGCGTTGATCGTATTCAAGCTGTTTCCTCCTAACGTTCTGGAAATGATTGTGTTGGCTCTTTTTTAGGCTGTAAGGATGGACATTTGGATTCAATAGCGTCAATCAGATCGGCGGCGCAGGAACGGATGGTATCAAGTGACGCTTTCAGCTCATCCAGTTCCTTGCCCTTGCTCCACCCAGCGACGTAGCCGAATGAATAATCCGACGTATCAATCCCAAAATGCTGGCAAACGACATACGCCACACTTTCGGCTTCGACCTCGCGCGTGTGCTGGTCTTTGTACGGCGGTTCGTTTTTCTTGCGCCGGTGGAGTGTGGCGTGGCTGATCTCATGGAGCATGGTCTTGACGGTCTGCTTCTGGCTCATGCCAGGGCGGACGAGAATTTCCTCCGTGACATGATTGAAGCAGCCCTTGGCCGCGCTGGGCGGCGCGGCATATAAAATGGGAACCGGCGAAACGCTTGTGATCGCGTTCGCCAGTTCCTCAAACCGGTCAATATTTCCACTCAACTCCGATACACCAATGCTGGGAAGCTCCTTGCCCTCGGTCTGTGAAATGTCAAAGACGGTGACAATACGGAATCGCATGAGCTGCACCAGTGTCCGCTCCCGGAGCGGTTTGCCTGCTGCATCCAGCACAGGCGTACCGTCTTTGTCCAACTTATCCTGCTCAATGAACCGCCGATACGGGCACGGAGCGAGAATTTTCAGGCCGTTTTCATGTGCCTTTACATTGCGCCCAAACTCTTTCTTCCATGTGTGAAACCCGGCCACACAGGATGCAGCCGGGTTTTGCATGAGAATGAGCATGACGTTGCCGAAACTGTATGTGTGAAATTTTGACATGGCAGACAGATATTCCGCGTGGCGCCCACTGGTAAAAATCTCGCTGACACCCTGTTCCAGTTTTTCGGTCAGTTCTTTGAGACGTTCGTCCGGTGTTGCACCGGTCAGTTCAAACCCCATTTCAACGCTCCTGCGACGGTGGTTTGCGCTGCTTTTCGGGCGTCGCGTTTTTCTGCTTTGGCTCGACCTTCAATGTGACTGGTTCATTTCCGCAAAAGCCTACCAGAATCTCAGCCTTATGGAATTTCTTCTTGAAGCGTTCGATCTGGTCGGGAGGGAGCGAACAGAAACTGTCCTCGGTCAAACCGCACACGAAAAAAGGACCCACCAAACCGCCATAGCCGCCCTCGACGGTGCGGTTGAAATCCATACCCAAAAGAAGTCCTTCGTCGTTTGCGACAATGCCTACTGGTTCCTCATACGGATAAATAGCAGTAATCAGACCGCCGACGATCTCCTGCATGGCATGAAGCTCATGCGGAATCGTCTTTTCGTATGGCGCATAGCCCAGCTCGACGACAAGCACGGTCATTTGCTCTGTGACTTTTTCTTCATCCATACAGTTATTCTCCGCGCCATTCCAGCACGAATACGACGGACAGGACCTCCTGCTCGGTGATTGCTTTGGAAACGGCGCTGACAACAGCATCATAGCTGATAGGCAGCCTGCCGTTCTCTGTGATTTCCCACGGAGCGGACAGTGCAAACGTTTCCGCGTTGCCGTTTTTTGTAGTCTGTGCGCCGTTAATCTTAAAGCCGAGAAGCTGGGCATCAACCTTTTCGTGTGCCATATCGGTCGTGTAGGGCACGATCTGCCAACCGTTTTTGGTGGAAATCGAAACGCTGGATACAACAACCTCGCCAGTGGAACCGTTGATGATCTCTGCGCTGCCCGTGTGTACCTCGCCGTTTTCATCAACCGTCAACGGAAGAACAACCGGAACCGTGACCGAGAAGATTTCGGTGATCTCCCAGTGCGCATAATAGGTCGTTTCACCGTCCGTTGTATAGATGGTGTTGGAATCAACCTCCGTACCGCCGTTTTTCTCCGTGAACCAGCCCAAAAATTCTGCATTTTTGCGTTCAGGGTCTTTTGGCAGCACCAGCTTTTCACCGTAGGTTTGCTCGGTCGTTTCGCTCTGGCCGGTTCCCAAATCCCACGTTACGGTGTAGGTGTTGGCTTCAAACTGCGCGTAGAATGTGGTGCTGGCTGTGATTGTGACCGTGCTATACAGGTTTCCGCCGGTTTTGGCGGTGTACCAGCCTTTGAACGTGTGACCGGCCTTGACCGGAACATTCTCTGGCGCGGTCGGCCTGCTGTTCGGCTGGACGGTTTCAGAGAAGCTGCTCTTGCCGTTGATCGTGCCGCCGTTTGTGCCTGCATCCCACTTAATTGTCAGGCTGACGGTCGCGCCGCAGTCATCGCACTTGCCGTCGCCGTTTGCGTCCACATGGTCGGCATACTCTGTTGTGCTGTCGCCGCAGGCGGAGCAGGATTTCGTGCGCTTATGCTGGGTATCATCCGCTTTCGACCACGAACCATACGAATAGGTGTGATTTGCATAATCATAAGTGCTTGTGCCGCAGCCGGAACAGGTCTTTGTACGGCGATGTTGGGTGTCAGAATACTTGCTCCAAGAACCGGTGGAATAGCTGTGATTGCCGTAGTCCGTTGTGGAATATCCGCAGGTGCGGCACGTTGCTGTGCGGCTGTGCTGACTGCTGCTGTAATTGTTCCAGCTTCCGTAGCTCATGCTATGACTGGCGTATTCGTAATCCGAGTCGCCGCAGTTGCGGCAATAGGCTTCGCGCCGGTGCTGACTGCTGGAATATTCCTCCCAGCTTCCATAGGAATAGCTGTGGCCGGTTGCGTAGATGGTTTCGCGCTTGCTCTGTCCGCAATCGCAGCTATATTCCCGGTAGCCGTTTCGCGTGCAAGTGGCATCATTTTCATAGTCCAAAACCCATGTATGGCTTCCGCAATCCGGGCAAGTCCAAGAACCATACGAGCCGGAACCGTGGTCTTTATACACATAAGTCCCCAAATTCTGAACATAATGGCACTTGTAGCACTCATAATACTCCTGATGCCCTCTGGATGTATGCGTCGTGGAAACGTAGGTCCCCTGCAAAGAATACTGCTTGCAGCTTGGGCAGGTGCCGACAATACCAGTGGATGCACGGGATGCCACCTTCGCGGGCGCTTTCTTAGCTCCGGATTCTGTTTCCGTTTGCGCTGCACCATCTGCGTTGGAGTACACGCCGTACAGATCGTAGAAATATCGGTTGCTGCGATTGGATGCCATCCAATCATAGGAGTAAAACGGCACCGTTGCTTCCGGATAGCCGATGATGTAGGCGATATAGAGCGTGTCGCCGGAATCGGCTTCGCGCCAGAACGCATCCTCGCCGATGCTGTTCAGAACTGTTTCGCCGTAGTACATGGTCAGTGTAGAGAGTTTCGGGCAGTTATAAAAGGCGTGCTTGCCAATAGTCGGCGCGAGCGGCAGTTCGGCGGTGGTCAGGTTGACGCAGCCCTCGAACCAATACGCCAGATCTGGGATGGTCAGCGTTTCCACGTCCTCGAACCAGACCTCGGTGATCTGGTCGCGGACAGCCGCCCAAGGCTGATCGTCTGCGCTCTGGAACACTGGTGCTTCGCCCGAACCGGAAACGGTCAGCCAACCCTTTTCATCCAGCGACCAGCGGATGCCGCTGTTCTGGATCGTGCCGGATGTGGCAGCTTCGGTGGAAAGCGCGGTTTCTTCGTCGGGCGCGCTGTCATAAATCGTGTGTTCGTCCGCTTCGGCGGCAAATGCCGCGACGGACAGCGAAAACAGCATACAAAGAGCCAGCACAAATGCAGTGAATTTCTTGAAATTCTTCATTATGCAGCCTCCTTTTCGTTTACAGCGGCGATCGTGAAGATCACGGTCGCTGCGTTGATGTTCGTGACCGCTTCACTTGCGGAAACCTTTGCCTTGTAGCGGATGGCGAGATTTTTCTCGGAGGCAATCGCCGGGAACGCACCGTCCGTGAGAGTCAAAGCGCCTGCGCTCTTGGTCGAGCAGCCGTTGATGGACAGTGCAATGCTGTTCTTGCTTGCCGTAAAATCGTCAAAATTTCCGATTTCAAACGTACCTGCCTGAACATCTACCTTGGTCACACGAATTGCGCCGGTCTTGCCGGTGTTGGTGATTGCGGCATTGTTGGCGCAGACCACATAGCCGTCAACGAGAGAAACCGGCAGCGCAGCGGGAACTGTACACGAAATTGGCGCGACGGTGTTGACCACGGTGAGCGTCACCGGCACGCGCGCCTCGGTTGTTTCCGCTGCCGACGCAGGCACGGGAAGCGCAAAAATGAGCGCCAGCGCCAGAAACAGAGCCGCCGCTTTCTGATAGGTTTTCATCGCGTTACTGCACCTCCTTTGGCCAGAGGTAGGCAGTATGGAGCGTCAGCTCCGTCTGTACGGAACCGATCTGCTTGCCGTCACGATAAGCCATAATTGTGACCGTGCAATCCACATTGCCGAACTCCGCCGCTTCGCTCAGCGTGAGCGTTGAAATGCTCTTGCCCGCGGCTAATTCAAACGCATCGGCGATCAAAGCGTTGTCCTTATCGCGTCGAATCTCGATTTTGTAGGTGTCCGATTTGCTATTGTTCACAAACTCGGCTTTCACGTCGGTCGCTCCGACAAGTGCGTAAAGATGAGCAGGAGCAGTAATATCAATCTGATTGTCTGCGACGATGGCATTGAGCTGCTTCTGGGCTTCGCGCAATCCGGAAACGTCGTAAAAAATAACTTCCGTTTCCTTGTGCTGCTTTGCGCGTTCGGTAATGCGAACCTTGATCGTGTCAATCACGGCAAGTGTGGAGTCTCGGTCATAGATTACTTTTACGGCATCATCCACACGGGCGACAACGACTTCCGGCATCTGCGTTCCGTTATTGCAGTACACGGCTTTCGTGCCGCCGCCCCAGACGAGCAGACGACCCTTGACGGTCACGTTGTCGAGCGTGATTTTTCCATCCGCCGCGCCGCAGCCGATAATGAGGTCGCCGTCCACGGTCATGTTCTGGAGCGTCACTTCGTCGGTGCGGATCAGGACGCTGCCCTTGATGTCCTTGTCATAGGTGCCCTTGGATACAACGTAAGTGCCGATAATGTTATAGAAAATCTGTGCAAACTCGGCGCGGGTGATGTTGTCCAACGGGGCAAGGACTTTGCCGCGACCATGAATATAGTCCGCACCGACCATCGCGCGCACATAAGGCATCGCCCAGTTGGAAATCTCGCTTCGGTCGGAGAATACGGACAAATCCGTTTTGGAATACGAATCGTAGTCCAGTTCCAGCGCACGGGCAACGACCGTCATAGCCTCCTGACGCGAGATCGGCGCATCCGGAGCCATGGACGAAGCAGACCGACCGTTGTAAGTACCCATCTGCACGGCCATTGCAACGTCTTTGTAATACCACTTGGATTTTGCAACGTCCTTGTACTGGCTGATGTCTGCCGCCTTGTAGCACCCGAACGAGCGGTTGATGATCGCGGCCATCTCCGCACGGGTCATGTCTCCGTTGGGGTCAATGACAGTCGCGCTTTTGCCGTACAGAAGTCCATTGTCCACGGCGGCGCTGACCGCTTCGGCGTACCACGCAGTACGGTCAAAGTCCCTGAAATCCGTAGCTTTGCGGTTCGTCGCGCTTGCCGCCGATGCGCTGACCGCCAGCGACAGACAGGACGCCATGGCAAGAATCATTGCGAGGATTCGTTTGTGTTTCATGTTGAAGTCCTCCTGTTAGATTTTAAGGGGAACGCGCAAGCGTTCCCCTTGGATGGATTGCGATTACACCGCATCCCACGTGATGATGAACAGCACGGATGCAATCGCAGTGTTCGTGACCGCCTCAGAAACCGGCGTTACGATTGCATCGTATGCAATGCCGATGGAGTTCGCGGATGTGTCGCCCACGCCGGACATGTAGCAGCCTTCCCCGGCACTGTCCAGAAGCGTCTGCTTGCTGGCGTTCTTGCTGTCAGTCAGCTTCTTTTCGCCGTTGCCGAGCGCGAGGGAGAAGCCGAACTTGTTGCTGTTGACCTTTTCATGTGCGAGGGTTGCCTTGTCACCGAACGCGGCCAGCGACCAGCCCTGCGCGGCTTCGATGCTGACGGAGTTGACCTTGACTGCGCCGAACGAATTGTTGACGATCTTCGCATCAGTTGCCGTAGAAACCGTGCCGTCCGTGCCGACTGCGATGGGCAGGACGGTGGGGACGGTCACGGACATTTTGGTGGAAGCGGGATCGCCGCCGATGCTGCCGTCTGCGGTGGAGGACAGGGTGACGCTGGATGTACCCGTGCCGCCCGAAGCGTCAACCGTGTTGGCGGCAGAAGCGGAAATAGCGAGAGAAGCGAGCATACAAATTGCGAGAACGAGGGAAATAATCTTCTTGGTGTTTTTCATAGTTAAAATCTCCTTATTTTTGATAATCAGTTTTTCACGGTGATGGTGATGATGGCCCCGGCTGTGCCGATAATATCGCCGGTTTCGGGGTCCAAGTTGTGAAAATACGCGGTACATTCGTATGTACCAGCGGGGAGAACAACATCCAGCTTTGCGCGCTCGATCTTGCTGCCGACGGCGATAGCGCCGGATTCGTAAATCTGTTCGCCCGTGTCATTGCGGACAATTTGAACCTTTTGCGGATAGTTATTGATGCTCTCATTGACCAGCATCAAATTTCCCTCCGATGCTCCATCTTCAAAGATGGGGGCGGTGTTGGCCGAAATGTTAATCATGCCCTCGGCTACTTTCTCATTCAGCTTCTCCGCAATTTCTTCTGGTGAAAGGTTATCCCAACCGCCCTCGATGGCTGCATCGTCATAAACGATGCCCGTCTTGGAATCGTCCTTGGTCTGCGCAGGCTTGCGGATCAGGCGGACGGCGGTGAAAATGCCGACCGTGAGTGCCGCGGCGAGACCGACAACGGCGAGGATGACGAGTGTTCTGGACTTCGCGTCCCGTTTTTCAAATTTATGCATAGCTTTTTTCCTTTCTGAATTGGGACGCGGAGCTGCTCTGCGGCTGGTCACGCGCCCGGTATGGTGTGTATTCGATCATGTGGTTGTGCCTCCTTTCAGGAAGGCGAAGTTGCTTGCCCATGAAAAAAGCGCCCACCTTCAGGGCGGACGCAGGCAATGAACGCGATATTTCATTGGAAACCTCCCGTTTTTTATTTCGCCGCTTTTCTGTAAGCGTCGATGACTGCTTCCTTGAGCGCCGTGCGCGCTCCGGACGTGATGGGATGAAAAACATCCGTGTACAGTGTCTTTCCGTTCTTGTTGAATGCTTTCTGCGGCATGAAAATGTTCAGCCCCTGCTTGGATTCTGCCAGCCGAACGCCGTGTACCTTGAACATCCCGTCAAAGGTGATGGTTGCGTAGGCTTTGATCTTCACGCCTGCGTCGGCAATGTGGTCAATGGTGACTTCCATGTTAGAAAAGTCCATATGGTTGATTCCTCCTATAGCTGCATTG
>JABLTO010163683.1_pt1 | contig 11753 bp, 7 predicted proteins | sample 7160091 | NCBI WGS metagenome assembly JABLTO01 (sample SAMN14651225, study PRJNA627086) | human gut metagenome | isolation source: feces | host: Homo sapiens
AATTTTTTTGAAAAAAATTCTATACAGAATAAAATTTATTCTGGAAATCTTGTATGGAATGTGTTATTATCGGGAGAATGCGTGTAAACATGGTACCAGAATTCAAAGGTCTGAGTCTGCATGAGCCTGCTCATTAGTAGATCGTTCCAGGTATCGATTCTATTAATATCAGGAGGAATGTATATGATATCTTTATTAGCGTCATTGTTGGTAAAAGACAGGCATAATTACCTGTCACCAAAAGTCCGGCAGGCATATGGTGTTCTTTGTGGAGCTGTGGGAATCGGGCTTAATATCTGTCTGTTTCTTGGAAAATGGCTGGCAGGGACCATCAGTGGTTCTATTGCCATTACAGCCGATGCCTTTAACAACCTGTCTGATGCAGGTTCCTCCATTATTACCATGATTGGTTTCCGGCTTTCCGGACAGGAACCTGACCCGGAACATCCTTTTGGCCATGGAAGAATGGAATATATTTCGGGTATGCTGGTTTCTGTAGCCATTCTGGTTATGGGATTTGAGCTGATCTGTTCCTCTATAGGGAAACTCCGGAACCCGGAACCGATAGACAGCAGTCCACTTGTATTCTGGATTCTGATTGTATCAATCCTGGTAAAGCTGTATATGTTTTATTATAACAGGACACTCAGTAAAAAACTGGATAGTGCTGCCATGAGGGCCACTTCCATGGACAGTTTAAGTGATACAGTAGCTACCACACTGGTACTGGTCGCAACGGTGATCAGCAGATACACAGGGCTTCTACTGGATGGCTGGTTTGGTATTCTGGTAGGTTTTTTTATTGTTTATACAGGTGGTTCTACGCTGAAAGAGACCATAGACCTGCTGTTGGGACAGCCACCAAAGGAAGAGTTTATTGATGAGATCAGAAAAATTGTTCTTGCACATTCGCTGGTGTATGGAGTACACGACTTGATCGTTCATGATTATGGACCTGGAAGGGTAATGATCTCGCTTCATGCAGAAGTTTCTGTAGATGGAGATATGCAGGAGATCCATGAACAGATCGACCATATAGAGCATGAACTTCAGGAGAAACTTCACTGTTCAGCAACGATCCATATGGATCCTATTGTCACTGATGACAGGGAAGTCCTTGCCATGAAAGAAAAGGTAGAAGAGATGCTGCATTTTCTGGATGAATCATTCAGTATGCATGATTTCCGCATGGTAAAAGGCCCTACCAGGACGAATCTGATCTTTGATGTGGAGGTACCACGCAAGGCTTCTATGACAGATAATGAGATCGTCAACTGGTTGAAAGAAAGGGTTCATGAGTTGCCAGGAAGTAAGTATTTTGCGGTAATTCAGATTGACCATGAATACTATTAAAGAGAGAAGTAACTATTCAGCAGGTAGCGTACCACAAGGTGTTTTGGCATGCTTTTTTGCTAAAATTCCGATGCCATGTAAGACTTCTACAGATGAATAATGCAATATTATAATATAAAGCGGTGGAAATGTCTGAGTATTTAATATAATGTATACAATTTTTAAATATTAACAAAAAAGCAAAAGAAAAAAATATAAATTTGGTTAATCTGTTCTCTGCCACAGTGTTATACTTCTAATCGTAAAAAGAAAACGTACTTAACAAAACCTCCTTTCACAAAACAAAGTTGAAGGCTGCTAAGCATCAGAATTTTGGAGGAAAAGTCAAATGAATACTTTAAAAGCTGAAAAAAGAAGCATGGACGTTAAGGCAAAGAAATTGAGAAGAGAGGGTTATGTAACCGGTAATGTTTTTGGTCGCGAAATTGAAGGCTCCATTCCAGTAAAAATGCTGAAAACAGACGTTGACAAACTGTTAAAGACAGATCACAAAGGAAGTCAGATCATGCTGGATGTAGAAGGTCAGACTTATGATGCACTGATCAAAGAAGTAGATTTTAACCCACTGGCTGGCAGAGTTGATGAAATTGATTTCCAGGCACTGGTAAGCAATGAAAAAGTTCATTCTGTTGCAGAAGTTGTAATTGTGAACCATGACAAAGTTGCGGACGGCGTTCTTCAGGAGAACCTGGAAGAAGTTTCCTACAAAGCATATCCGTCAGCACTGGTAGATAAAGTAGAAGTAGATGTTGCAGGACTGAAAGTCGGCGATACCATTCGTGTGAAAGACCTTGCAATCTACAAAGATGCAGACATTGATGTAAAGACAGATCCGGAAGCAGTTGTTGTAACTGTAGTAGCTGTTCATAACGGAGCAGTTCCGGAAACAGCAACACCTGAAGCAGAGGAAGAAGAAGCTAAATAATCAATAACAAATGCTTCAGAGATAATCACTCACACTTGATCACATAAGATATAATGAAAAGATCCCTCCTGTAGAACTGATTCACAGGAGGGATTTTTGATAGTGCACCTGACGGCGCACGTTTAAGAAGCCCGGGTATCTCATTGCCCGGGTTTTTATTGTATTGTTACAAAAAAAGTCTATTTTATTGACTTCTTTGGTAGTTGCAGGAGATAGAGTCATACGAACCGGAAAGGCAGTTACCTCTGTGAGCAATAGTAGCTGTTTCTTCATAAAAAATACCAACCTAATTACAGAAAAAGAAAAAACAAATTGAATAACGCAATAATACGTGGCAAAATAAAAAGAAAAAGAATATATTTATTTCTAAACCAGGAATAAACAGATAAATCGGGAGGACATGCCATGGGAATTACAGAAATGTTGGATGAATTAAAGAGCAAAGCCCGTCGTGATCCGGCACTTCGGGAGGAACTCCTGGAAACACGCAAAGATTCACAGCCTTTAAGCACTTTTTGCAGGAAATGCAGGGAACTGGGGTATGAAATTTATGATATGGATCTGATCACAGCCGGGGAAGAATTCTATGCTACCATGCGGAGGAGTACCAACGGTGGTGGCGAGAATTCACCTATGCTGGAGGGAGAAGATGATTTTTACGAACTCTTTTTTGCCGGACTGGAATAAGAGAGCCATAGAAAAACAATATCAATAAATACAGACAGTAAAAGCAGGAAACAGTATAGAGGAGATTTTTATGAATATATGTGTATATGGAGCATCCAGTTCGAAACTGGAGCAGATTTATTATGAAAGAACAGAAGCTCTTGGAAGAATGATGGCAAAGAGAGGACATGGACTGGTATTTGGCGGCGGTGCCACAGGAATGATGGGTGCAGCAGCCAGAGGTGTTGATGCCGAAAATGGCTATATCCTTGGAATCGCTCCCAGATTTTTTGACAAGCCGGGAGTTCTTTATGAGCACTGCAGTGAATTTATTTTTACAGAAACCATGCGGGAACGGAAACAACTTCTGGAAGAGCGTTCAGATGCAACAATTGTTACACCGGGTGGTATTGGAACTTACGAGGAATTTTTTGAGATTCTTACCCTGAAAAGTCTCCACAGACTGGATCGTCCTATTGTCCTCTATAATATTAACGGTTATTACGATGGAATGAAAGCACTGCTTCAGCACACCGCAGAGGAGAACTTTATGGATTTTTCCAATCTGAAACTCTGTGAATTTATGGATGATCTGGAGCAGATACTTGAATACATAGAAAAATAGTAACTATTCAGTAGGTAATATCTCGCGAGGTGTTTTGGCATGTTTTTTGCCAAAATCCCGAGACATACAAGGCAAAATGCCACCACCGAAGGTGATTAGGAATGCATTTTGACTCGTAACTGTGAGGGTACTGAGCAGTTACGTTTATTTTACAGTTACCTTGCAGGTCTGTTTTTTGGAGCCACTCTGGACGGTAACGGTGGCGGTTCCTTTCTTAATACCTTTTACAACACCTTTAGCGGTTACGGTTGCAACCTTCTTATTGGAAGTTTTATATGTTGCTTTTTCATCGCTGTTTTTTGGAGTTACAGACGGTTTGATGGTAAATGTCTTTCCTTTTTTCACGGTCTTGGATGACGGTACTCCACTGAGTTTTGTGGTTTTTACTTTTGCCACTTTAACGGTTACAGTTGCCTTTTTGTTGCCGGATTTTACGGTGATCTTGGCAGTTCCTGCAGCTTTTCCAGTGATCACACCTTTGCTGCTGACTGTGGCAACCTTGGTGTTGGATGAACTGTAGGTTACCTTTTCCTGGCTGGTGATCGGATCCAGGGTTGGTTTCAGGGTGTAGGTCTTACCTTTGGATACATTCACTGATTTTTTCAGACCGGTGATGTAATTTGTTTTTACAGTACCACTCTGAACGGTGATCTGGACATCTGCCGTCCATCCTCCGCTCAACTCGATCCGGACGTTGGTGCTGCCCGCTTTCTTTCCTGCTGTCAGTTTAAAAGTTCCCTTCTTATTGTTTACATCAGAAACTGTAACAATCTTCTTATTTCCTGAGGTTACTTTCTTAAGCTCAATGTCAGAGTTCAGGCCAGAAACCTTAATCGCAGTGGTGGACTGACCATATTTCAGCGTTGCTCTGTCAGCATTGATGGATACGGGATATCCGGCTCCATATCTCAGTTCGTTACATCCGCACAATGTGCAGGTTGAGTGCCAGATTACTTGTATGGTGTCATTAATGAGATGAGTTTTTCCATCTTCCGGGCTAATGGTTCCGCTAGAAACCTGATATATTTTAGTCCTGGTCATTTTATGCTCTTTTTGGGGGATTCTCAGATCAGCAAGATTGGTCAGCTCCTGTTTTGCCTCTTCGTCCCAAAAATCCTTACCGCACTGAACACAATGAAAATAATCTTTCCTTCCTTCATCCCGGCAAGTAGCTTCATGGCCTTTACACAGCTGCAGATTATGTTTATTATTTACCGGAATTATCAAATCCTGATCCATTACTTCCTGGGTTCCATTTTCATCAAGGAATAGTTTTCCACAAGTAGTACATTGATAATAATCTTTCCTACCTTCACCATAACAGGTCGCCTCATGTCCCTGACATAATCTCAGATCATGATTGTTATTCTTTGGAATAACCAGTTCTTCTTCTGTAACCTCCTGTGTTCCCTCTTTATTAAGGAAAATCTTGCTGCAATTCTCACAGCGGTAATGATTCCTTTCTCCTCTTGCTTCACAGGTTTCCTCATATCCCTGACAGAAATACAAAACATGTCCTCTGGCTGGAATCACAACATCTTCTATTTCATCTGAACCATCAGAATATTCAAAATTCTTACCGCAGGAATTGCAGTGCCAGTGATATCTGATTCCTGTTTCTGTGCAGGTAGCATATTTACTTTCAACCTCCACCAGATCATGAGGAATAATGTCCGTCTCTGTCTGAGCAAGAGCTGCAGTACCTTCTTCATTGCTGAAGTTTATATTACATGTATCACAGTGCCAGTATTCTACATTTCCTTTTTCAAGGCAGGTGGCAGCTACTGCTGGTACATACGTCAGCTTATCTGCTACATTATGGAATGTGAAACTGTTTTTCTTTGCATATGCTTCGGTTGTGGAATCTGCATTTCCTATGAGAATGATATCATCATATTCGGTATTGTCATCTTTATATCCAATAGCTCTCGTTGCCAGTTCTACGTCAGCACCTGGGATGTAAACACTTCGCAGATTTGTACAATTTTTAAATGCATCTGTGTCAACGGTCTGCAATTTCTCCGGAAGGCTGATATTAGTAAGATTCGTGCAATCATAAAAAGCTCCATACCCTATAGAGATCATATTTTGTGGAAGTTTGATACTGTCTATACCACAAGATTGAAAAGCATATTCATCAATTTCTTTTAAGTTGTCCGGCAGATTTATACTTTTTATCTTACTGCAACTATTAAATACATTCTTGCCAATCTTTGTTAAACTCTCTGGAAATGTTATGTCTTTTAAGCTATAACACCATTTGAAGGTATCTTTCTTTAATTCGGTAATATTTGATTTAATTACGACCTTTTCAAGTTTTGCGCAGTTTGAAAAAACACTATATCCAAAATCTATTGCTGATTCAGGAACAGTAATTTCCCGTAAATTACTCCAGGCAAAAGCTCCATTTCCAATTTTAGTTACACTTTTCGGAATTTCTATATTAGAAAACTTCCCTGAAGCAAAAGCATAATTTCCTATTCTTTGCAAACTTTCTGGCAATCTAAAATACGTTATTTCTGTACTGGAAAAAGCTGAATCTCCAATGCTAACTAGCCCGTCTGGCAATTTAATATCCGTTAAATCCCAACCAGATTCAAAAGCTCTGGCACCTATTTCTTTCACACTATCAGGAATCTCAATATCACTAAGTCGGCTACAATTATTGAACATTCCATCACTAATCTTTTCCAATTCAGATGGCAACTTCACACTTCTCAGATTCGAACAATCTTTGAATACATTGCTTCCTATTTCAATCACATTCTCTGGAATAACAATGGTTTTAAATCCGCAACCAGAAAAAGCAGAATCTCCGATACTGGTAATATGAGAAAAATCAAAACTGGTAAGATTATTACAGCCACTAAATGTTCCTGTTTCAATACGAGTAAGACTTGTTGGCCATGTTATTTCTGACAAACTGGTACATTTCACAAATGCTCCCCTACCTATACTGGTAAGTCCTTCCGGCAAATTTATACTGCTTAAACTGCTACAATTTGAAAATGCGCTCTGACCTATATTGGTAAGTCCTTCTGGCAAATTTATGCTAACAAGATTACTACAATCTGAAAATACCTCTTCTCCTATTTTAGTAACACCTTTCGGTAATTCTATATTAGTAAGATTATTACAATTTTTAAATGTTGCTACTCCAATATTTTTTAAACTCTCTGGCAAAATAACGGTAGTAAGATTTTTATTGTTACGAAAAATGCCATAATACTGTTCATAGATAGAGGTAATTCCCTCTTCGACAACTATAGTTTTAAGTTTATCACTGCCAACAAAATCATATAATCCTATTCTTCCAGTACCCTCAATATACAATGTTCCATCTGCATACAACTTATAAGTTGCATCGTCGCCACAGGAACCGCTTTCTATAATTTCACCTTTTTCATCCTCTCCGACAGCAGTGTTCTCTTCATCAGAAAATACATTTACCTCATCTTCGGACTCATTTTCTCCATCCTGTGGTTCTACACTGACTTCTTTCTCAGAGCTGCCATTTCCGAAATCATCTGCATCTTCTTCCACATCTATTTCCTGATCTTCTGGCTCTGCCTCTTCTGATGAACCAGCCTCATCAGTTTCTTCTGCTGTTACCTGAATATCGTCCATGGCATATGTCATTTCTGATGGCATTGCTGTACCTGACAGAATCATAACTGCTGACATCAGCATTGCAATTTTCTTCTTCTGCATAAAAATCCCCTTTCTTCTTTTATTTGGTTATTTTTTCTATTACGCAGGTGTGTACTTTTGTTTTCTTATCATAGTTAATACCAACCAGTAAAAGATTACCATGATAATCCTTCAGAACATTTGTATATTTTTTCTCTTTGATCTGGGAAATTGCACCTTCAGCACTCTGATCCCATTTCAGCTCAATCACCGCTGCCGGCTTATCTGTGTGAATCTTTCTCGGAATCAGGCAGATATCTGCAAATCCTTTTCCTGTTGGTAATTCCCGTACAATGGTATAATATTCTCTTGCAAAATAAAATGCCAGATTAATCGTGCAGCTCAATGAATTTTCATCATTATACTGTAAAACAGAAATTTCTCTGTGTGCCTGATCTATCCCCTCAGCCACCTGAGCTCCATCCTGATTCCAAAGTGCTTCCAGTAATTTTCTGGAATTTTCTACAGAATGAATGACTTCATGCCAGTCCATAGTGCTGATGGCATTTACATATTCCAGTGAAACCTCTTTATTTGGGATGGATACTGTCTCATTGTCGCTGTCATAGGTAAGATATCCCAGATGAGTAAGCAACGTGAGCACATCATCCTTTGTAGCAAAAGTAGTCATATCATTGCTGAATGTTCCGGTATTGATTCGTACATGGTCACCTGCCAGCATTCGGATTATGGAATCTTTCAGACCATCCATGTTCATCTGAATATAAACTTTCAATGCTTCATATGTTTCCGTCTGGTTCCAGTAGGTACCAAATTTGTGTTTCAACATAGCTTCCACTACAGATTTGGGGCTGTACATGGAATATAGTTTATCTCCAAACCTACTGTATGTCCGAAGCCCATAACCATCATACCAGGCTTTTGTTTCTTCAAAATTCATATTGTACTCTGTGCAGAGTGTCTGAACTTCCTCTTCTGTGAATCCAAAATATTCCGCCATTTCTCCCGGATCTGTCATGGAATATTCTATAAACATATTTAATGCAGAATGTGAACCATATTTTTTGATTGGAAGAATTCCAGTCATATAAGCCAGTCCTACATAAGCCTGATCTTTCAGCCATGCACGAAGAAAATCAAGATATTTTTTCTGAGCATCTTTATCATTCTGATATTCCCGGAACATACAGTCCCATTCATCTACAAGTATTACAAAAGGACGATGAGTCTTTGCAAAAATATCTTTCATAACCTGAATCAGATTATTTTCTTCTCTGAATTTAAAATCTTCATATTCTTCTTTAATATCCCAAACCAGATACTCATTTAATCTTTGCAACATTTCGTCCATACTGTGTGTCGCACTCAGAAACTCCTGCATATTCACACGAATCACATCATACTGATTCAGATGTTCTTTGTAACTTTCTTCCTGACTGATCTTGAGATTTTTGAATAATCCTTCTGAAGCTACGCTTCTGTCATAATAAGCAGCAAGCATATTGGCAGCCATGGACTTTCCAAAACGTCTTGGTCTGCTGACACAGATATACTTCTGCTCTGACCAGAAGAGATCATTAGTTCTGGCAATCAGAAGGCTTTTGTCCACGTAAATTTTTGATCTTAAACTTCCTCTGTATAATATATTTCCAGGATTCAGATAACTTCCCATAAATATCCCCTTTATAAAATATATCTTTCTGAAAGACACTTGGTCCTTATTTGATCACTACGGTGACTTTCTTTTTGATTTTTCCGGACCTTACAGTTATGGTTGCTTTTCCTTTGCTGACTCCCTTCACTACACCTTTGGAATTTACAGTGGCAACTTTTTTGTTGGAGGTACTGTAGGTGATCTTTTCCTGGGATGTAACAGGTGTGAGCGTTGGTTTCAGGGTTGCTGTTTTACCTTTTTTGATGGTTACTTTGGATTTCAGACCGGAAATTCCTTTTGTTTTGACAGTTCCTTTCTGAACAGTAACTTTTACCTGTGCAGTCGTCTTATTTGACATTGTCACAGTGATAGTTGCTTTTCCTGTTTTCTTACCGGCTGTGACCTTGCCGGAGCTGCTTACCTTCGCAACAGAAGTATTGCTGGACTTCCAGGATTTTACTTTAAAATCAGAGGACTGATTGGTAACTTTTACTGCTGTTGTGGATTGCCCTGTTTTCAGAGTAACAGAAGTTGCACTGAGACGTGGGGTCTTAATCTCTGCTGCTCTGAACTGTACAGTCAAAGATTCTATTTCACCTTCTGCCCATCCACCGTCATTATACACATATTTCTGGAAGAACACATACATATTATAGGTGCCAGCCTTTGTGATTCCTGCACCTGTACCAATTCTCCATATTTTATTTTGCTGACGCCCCATTGGATTCGCATATACGCTCCAGTAAAGTGGCTCATATTTCTCATCACCGGATACCGGATCTGTATTATCTTCCCCCACACCAGTCACCTTAAACTTATAGAAAGTATTTGGATAAAATTTCAGTGGTTTTTCCAGTCCGGTAACCTTGCAGTCGTTTACTTTATGAAGCTGTGGATCTCGTGTAGCAGAAGGTGTTAAACCCGGTATTTTCCCAGGGCGGTTGTCTGTAGAAATATTAATTCTTCCACACTTCAAAGTTTCACCTTCAAGTTTAAAATAAATCCATATCTGAAAATCATCTCCATCAGGAACATTTACTGTCAACGGCTCCCTGTCGCCTACAGACACACTTTTATCCACTTTTTCGGCATCATAGTTTTGTTTTACTTCTTCTAATGAGGTACTTTTATCTGTCACTGTATAATAATACGCAAATGGCATATTTGCATACAACTCAAATTGTACTGTATTATAGTCTATCCATTCTACATTAGCACTTTTCGCCGTAAACTTCACAGGAATCGGAGATGGTTCTGGTGTTGGTGTCACGGAGACTTCTGGTGTTTCTGGTTCTGGTGCCACTGTTAGTTCTGGCATCTCTGGTACTGGTGCTTCCGTAGGTTCCGGTCCCTCTATTTCTCCTGGTGCTGGTGTCTCTGTAGGTTTCGGTACTGTCGTTTCCTCTGGCACCGGTGTCTTAGTAGGAATTGGTGTTATTGTATTTTCCAGAATTTCCGTTTCATTCTCTTCTGCTCCAACTTCTTCCCCTGCAAAATCTGTAACATCCGCTGCCATAACTCCCGTCGGCACACTGCTTCCTGCCATCGCTGCCACCAGTAACATCATTATCACTTTTTTCCTCATAAAAATCCCCTTCTCCTTAAACAAAAATAGTTTCGCAATAAGATATCTCTTACGAGTATCCTACCACAAAACTATTTTAACGTAAACCACATGTAATACTCTCCCTATGGAACAAATATTATTTTCTGGATAAAACTTTCGTCTCACAATTGTTTTCAGCGTGGCCGAAGGGGGGAGGCTGAGGGGGGGGAAGTGGCCTTCGCAACTGTGAACGCTTCCCCCCTCAGGGTTTTATATTTGCCAAATAATCGGCGGTGCCTGAGGAAGTACCTCAGATCACCCAAAAGTTGTCTGTGCACACAATCTTCCTGTAAGTCTCAAACCGGAACCATTTATTATGAACCTCTGAACGGTTCTCAGCAGTTACACCTTTGGCTTCTTCCAGGAATTTTTCCAGATCCGCTTTATTTTTTACAAGCAGAGCCATTCCTCTTTCATCTACTACAGGAAGACCTGCATAACGATAATCATCCAGTGAGGTGATATCCTCAATTTTACTGTCTCTGATCAGTACTGCTGCATGATCTTCTACAGAAAGGATATCAAAATACTCCGGATATTTGAAGCTGTCACCTTCTACCTGCACTGCATCGCCTACATGGTAAGTCTTTCTTTCGGAGTTAGCTTTTGCAAGCATTGCATTTTCCAGATTGAAATAAAATTCTTCAAATACATAACCGCCTACTTTGATGTCATCTTTCTGGAAATATGGTTTTTCACCATCTTTTTCTACTGTTTCCAGCACACCGCAGGCAGAAGTCATATGGCTGACACGATCGATCAGAATCATTTCACCTAAAGTTTTATGTTTCTTGAATTCATCAAGAACCACTTTTTCAGCCAGTTCTATCTCGCAGAGTGCAATCTCATTTTTCTCAATGGATTCTGCTGGAAGATGTTCTCCTGTATTTACATCTACTTTGTACTGGATACTGCGGATAAATCCCGGAATTCTCTTTGTTCCGATTTTTACCAGATATTCTTTTCCTAAAGTCAGTCTGCTGTCATCCATCCAGAGAAGAGTTGCCTGGAAACTTTTTGCCACCGGCACATCTGCTTTGTCTGTAAGTACACAGCCGCGGCTTACGTCTACTTCTCTGTCCAGCTGGATGGTTACCGCCTGTCCTGTAACAGCTTCTTCTACTGTTTTGTCTCCGTTAAGAAGGGATTTGACAGTAGCTGTTTCATTGCTTGGAAGTGTGGTAATGGTCTGTCCCACTTTTACACTGCCACTTTCAATCTGGCCCTGGAAACCACGAAATTCGTGATTTGGTCTGCAGACTCTCTGTACCGG
>JABLTO010178024.1_pt1 | contig 11733 bp, 9 predicted proteins | sample 7160091 | NCBI WGS metagenome assembly JABLTO01 (sample SAMN14651225, study PRJNA627086) | human gut metagenome | isolation source: feces | host: Homo sapiens
GCCTTCAGGATCCGCTCGAATTCCAGAGAAGTGACAACGTCCTTGCTCTGGGAATATGCGAATTCGTCATAGCCGTCAATGTTGATCGGATTATAACCAGTAGCGGCAACAATTGCGCCGTACTTTTCTTCCACGAAGGTTTCCTTCTGCTCATAGTCGATTGCGCCGGCAGAGCAAACTGTCGAACACAGACCACACTTGCCCTTAGTGAGCTTAATGCAGCGTGTGGAATCCAGAACTGCAACATTCGGAATTGCCTGTGCAAACGGAATGTATGCAGCGTGGCGGTTGCTCAGTCCCAGGTTGTAAGCATCCGGAATGTTCTTTACCGGGCACTTTTCAGTACATGCGCCGCATCCGGTACACTTATCTTCATCCACAAAACGTGCTTTCCGGCGAATCTTTACACTAAAGTTGCCGACAAAGCCGGTCACTGCTTCTACTTCACTGTAGGAGTAGATGGTGATCTTGTCGTTCTGTGCGCATTCTACCATTTTCGGGGTCAGGATACAGGAAGAGCAGTCCAGTGTCGGGAATGTCTTATCGATCTGTGTCATCTTACCGCCGATGGTAGGTTCTTTTTCTACGATATCAACCGGATAGCCAGCTTCTGCAATATCCAGAGCAGTCTGAATACCAGCAATACCGCCGCCGATTACCAGTGCGCGCTTGGTTACCGGGCTTTCTCCGGCAATCAGTGGTGTATTCAGCAGAACCTTTGCAATAGCAGCACGTCCGAGGACGATTGCCTTTGCAGTAGCTTCCGGAATATCCTTATGGATCCATGAGCACTGCTCACGAATATTTGCGACCTCCAGCATATAGGGGTTCAGGCCGGCTGCTGCAACTGTCTTCCGGAACGTTGCCTCATGCATACGAGGCGAACAGGAACATACAACAACGCCCTCCAACTGATACTCTTTAATCGCATCTTTGATTATGTTTTGGCCTGCCTCTGAGCACATATAGGGATAGTCGGTTGCATAAACAACTGCCGGCTCTTTTCCAAGAGTTTCTGCAACAGTTTTTACATCAACAGTAGCCGCAATATTGGTACCGCAGTGGCATACAAAAACACCTATTCTCCGCATTTTTATGCCTCCTTATTTGCTGTATTTCCGGAATGCGCTGACAATTGCCTGCTGCGGCAGGTCATCGTCAATCAGTTCCGGAATCTGCTCCGACTTCAGGTGATTCTGTCCCTGCTGACGAATCACTGCCAGTCTGACTGCTTCTACCAGTTTTGCCGGTTCTACATCACGCGGACAGCGTTCTACACAGGCAAAGCAGGAGAGACAGGTATAGATAGACTTGGATGCCATCAGCTTTTCGATGTCTCCTTTTTCTACCATATACACAAACTGATGCGGATGATATTCCATTGCATCATAAGACGGACAAGTACCGCTGCACTTTCCGCAGCGCATGCACTTGAGCGGATTGACACCGCTCGCAGTCAGAACGAGCTCTTTATAATCTGCCATTTCCGTTCCTCCTTATTTCAGACCGAGTGCTTCAGCCAGCAGCTCGGTAAAGTATACAACCGGCAGATCAGAAACGCCGGAATTCTTCTGGAGGTTATACAGACACAGAGGACATGCAGTAATGACCATTTCTGCACCGTTTTCCTGTGCACTTGTCATTACCTTGTTGCTGCGGGATTCTGCCACAGATTTCTGTTCCAGTGTCAGATAGCCGCCGCAGCACTCGTTCCGCATCGGATACAGTACCGGTGTAGCGCCGATTGCGCGGATGAAATCCTACAGAATCTACGGATTCTCCGGATTATCCATCTGCATGGTTTTTCCCGGACGGAGCAGAAGACATCCGTAATATGCGGCAATCTTCTTTCCTTTCAGCGGGTTTACCACTTTCTTTTTCAGTTCATCAAAGCCGATCTTATCCCGGAGAACTTCCAGATAATGATACACCTCGGTTTCACCCTGATACGGTGTATCCAGCTTCAGATAATTATTTGCCTTCAGCACAATGTTGTCATCTGTCTGCATGTCGTGATTGACCTGCTTTACAACATTATGACATGCAGAGCACAGGGTTACCAGCGGATAGCCCATGTCTCTGGCCTTTGCCAGCGTGCGGATGGATGAAAGCTTTGTTGCGATTTCATTCTTTGCCATCGGATACACGCCGCCGCAGCACTGCCAGTCCGGAACTTCTTCCAGAGTAAAGCCAAGTGCCTCAGCAGAAATCCGGGCATAATGATCAAGGTCTTTCGCCTTGGTTTTGAGTGTACAGCCCGGGAAATAACTGAATGTCATAGCAAAACTACCTTTCCTTCAATTTTTTGCGGCAGAGACTCAATCCCCTTGTTTGCCTGGGGGGCGAGCCTCTACCGCATTCTGCGCAGGTTATGCGCCTGGTTTAAACCATCTGCTCCGGGTGGAACACTTCGTCAAACCGTTCAGCCGTCAGAAATCCCAGCTCTACGCAGGCTTCCTTCAGGGATATATTGTCATGGAACGCCTTCTTTGCAGTTTTTGCAGCGTTTTCATAACCGATATAAGGATTGAGTGCTGTTACCAGCATTAGAGAGTTGTGCAGGTTGTGGTGCATCTTCTCGCGGTTTGCGCAAATGCCGACAGCACAATTCTTATTAAAGGAGAGAATGGACTCTGCCAGCAGACGTGCAGACTGGAGGAAGTTATAGGCACAAACCGGCATGAATACGTTCAGCTCAAAGTTACCCTGAGAAGCAGCCATGCCAACTGCAACATCGTTGCCGATCACCTGTACTGCAACCATGGTTACCTGCTCACACTGTGTGGGGTTTACCTTACCCGGCATAATAGAAGAGCCAGGCTCATTTTCCGGAATCGTAATTTCACCCAGACCGTCTCTCGGGCCGCTTGCCAGCCAGCGAACGTCATTTGCAATCTTCATCATATCTGCTGCCAGTGCCTTCAGTGCGCCGTGTGCAAATACGATTTCGTCCTTGCTGGTCAGTGCGTGGAACTTATTCTCTGCGGTTACAAAGTCTTTTCCGGTCAGTTCAGAAACAGCCTTTGCCACTTCTACGTCAAAGCCCTTCGGCGCATTCAGGCCAGTGCCGACTGCGGTGCCGCCCAGAGCCAGTGTCTTCAGATACGGCAGTGCAGATACCAGCATTTCACGGTCGCGTTCCAGAGAAGAACGCCAGCCGCTGATTTCCTGGGAAAACTCAATCGGTGTTGCGTCCTGCAGGTGGGTACGGCCGCTCTTTACAATGCCCTTGTGCTCTTCTTCCAGACGGCGGAAGGTTGCAACCAGTGTATCAATTGCCGGCAGAACCTTATCTTCTACTGCAAGAACAGCGGAAATGTGCATTGCGGTAGGAAATGTGTCATTGGAAGACTGGCTCATGTTGACATCATCGTTCGGATGCAAAAGCTTTGTTCCGGCGATTTCGTTTCCGCGGTTTGCAATTACCTCATTGGCATTCATGTTAGACTGCGTGCCGCTTCCGGTCTGCCATACAACCAACGGAAAATGTTCATTCAGACTACCGGAAATCACTTCATCACAAGCACCGGAAATTGCAGCCAGCTTTTCATCTGTCATTTTTTCCGGACGCAGCTTATGATTGGCCATTGCAGCAGCTTTTTTCAAAATTCCGAATGCATGTGTAATCTCTCTCGGCATGGTTTCGATTCCTACGCCGATCAGAAAGTTTTCATGGCTGCGCTCTGTCTGCGCTGCCCAATACTTATCCGCAGGAACCTTTACCTCGCCCATCGAGTCATGCTCAATGCGATACTCCATGTTCATCTCTCCTATTTTGTTTATTTTGTCCTGTACATTCTGAAAGGAGCGGTTCTGCCATAAAGCTGTGATCCTAAGGATCCTGATCTGCTTGTCCGCAGCCCTCTCCGACGAATCCGCAGCAACACGGCAAAGCCGTCCTTTCCGCTGTCGAACCGTCCTGTCCAGACGACAGAATGCTGACAGAAAATCGGTGCTTTGCCTTGGCTCTCCCAGCGAAAAGCCGCCGCAGAAGCACTTGATATACTATCTATGATATTATAGCATATTTTGTTTTTTTTTGCAAGATACAATCGCAAATTTTATATGAACAGGAACAAACCAAGTCGACAGATGCCACTTTTCTGCCGAGATCAACGAACTCACACACAACATCTTCCTGTTTTTCCAAAAAATACGCATCCTGTTCTCCGTATGTACCCTGCCGGAATGTGCCAGTTTTTCTGTTATTATCATAACACGTTTTTCCCGGGAGAACAAGGCCTTTGCAAAAACGATTCTTTTTGAAAGTTTTCTCCCTGTAAAAGCATCTCTTTTCGGGTATTTTCCGAAAATTCTTTCTTTCCTGCATCTTTTTGCAATTTTACAGATGCTGCCCTTGCTTTTTCCGATTTTGCATGGTATAATGCAGGTGAAACAAGGGAGAGCACCACAAAATTTACGCTTATCTCCCAGGACTTTTTGCAGACCGCACGAAAAATCTGCACAAATAATCGATCAAAGCACATTTCAATTTCATTTTAAAGGACGATTACGTTATGAACATTATTTCTGAAAGGCTTACAACAGCCTTGGAACAGCAGCACATGACACAGGCTGAATTATGCGAAAAAACCGGCATCTCCCGTTCCACCATGAGCCAGTACTGCTCCGGTTCCTTTCGGCCGAAGGCAGATAAGCTCCAGCGTATTGCAAAGGCGCTGCATGTCAATGAAGCATGGCTTCTGGGCTATGAAACAAAAAAGGAAGAGGTTATTTCTCTGGAAAATTATCCGAACCTGCGTCCAATCCGATTAAAGCGTTTTCCGGTGCTGGGAGAAATTGCATGCGGAGAACCGATTTTTGCCCAGGAGGATCGGGAAAACTTTTTAATGGCTGACGCGGAGATTCACGCGGATTTCTGCCTGATGGCCCGTGGAGACAGCATGATCGGTGCCAGAATCTATGACGGCGATGCGGTGTTCATCCACAGCCAGCCCATGGTGGAAAACGGAGAAATCGCAGCCGTTATCATCGAAGAGGAAGCCACTTTAAAACGTGTCTATTATGACAAGATCCATGCACGATTACAGTTGGTCGCAGAAAATCCGGCTTATCCCCCTCTGGTGTATGTCGGGGCAGAACTGGAAGAAATCCGCATTCTGGGAAAAGCAGTAGCTTTTATGAGCACAATTTAAAAAATACCGGTATACAGCATTCTTTTCAAGAACCTGTGTGCCGGTATTTTTCTATATGAGAACTTCTTTACAAAAGCGGACTAATGGTGCGCAGAATAGCCTGCCAGATCAGGCTGTGCTTTCGGTTTTTGCAGTCCTGGAGTGTCACGCGATGGCTTTTTTCCATCGTCACAATGCAGTCCAGTTTCAACTTGTCCAGTGCACTGCACCCTACCATCAGAACTGCACACTCCATGTGCAGGTAAAGGCTGCGGTAGTCCATGTTGATTGTCCCCACCACGCCTATGGTATCATCTACCAGATAGCTTTTCGCATGAATAAATCCAGGGGTGTATTCATAAATCCGCACGCCAGAGCGAATCAGCGGCTCGTAATAGGAACGCGTCAGAGAATATACCATCCGCTTGTCCGGGATTCCCGGTGTTACAAGGCGCACATCCACACCGCGTTTTGCCGCCATGCACAGTGCGTGCTGCATCTCATCGTCAATGGCCAGATACGGCGTGAAAATGTAGACATAACGCTCTGCCTGCGATAACAAGTCCAGATATACTTCCTGCGCCAATGCTTCATTTTCAAACGGAGAGTTGCAGTACGGCTGCACATAGCCATCTGAGGCAAACAGCTTGGAATGATAATAGCTGGGCCGATACTTCACGCAGCGGTCTTCCGTCTTGCAAAAGGCGTTCCAGAGTTCCAGGAACATAATGGTCAGATTATAAACGCCCTCGCCGTAAAGCCGCACAGCGGTATCCTTCCAGTGTCCAAATCGTTCTTTCTGGTTAATATACTCATCCGCCAGATTCAGGCCGCCGGTATAGCCGATCATCCCGTCAATGACAGTGATTTTTCGGTGACTGCGGTTGTTCATCACCGCCGCCAGCGCCGGCCGGAACGGATTAAACGCCATAACGTGAATGCCGGCTTCTGTCAATTCCTTCCGAAAATGCTTCGGCAGGCATCCGATGCTGCCTACATCGTCATAGATAAAGCGCACCTCTACGCCCTGCGCTGCCTTTTCCTTCAACAGTGCCTTAATAGACTCCCACATCACGCCATCCGCAATGATGAAATATTCCATAAAAATATAATGCTTTGCCTGTTGCAAATCCTGAATCAGCCGGGGAAACATCTCATCTCCTACCGAGAAATATTCCACCTGTGTATTCTGATACATGGGAAAGCCACAGCGTTCCAGATGGGCACCAATCTCCGCCATACGCTGGGGCAACTGCCCCAGCACATCTTCCGATGCAGCACGGGAACCAATGGCACGTCTCCCCCGATGCAGCTGGCGGCGTATTTTCCGGGACGGCCGCTTATCGCCGAACAGGAAATACATCAGACAGCCCAGAACCGGAACGGAACCGATAAACAAAAGCCACAAAATCTTATAAGAAGGGTTCCCAGGCTTGCTGACAATATACAGCTCCACCAGTATGCTCAAAATAACCAAACCGGTATTGATCCACGTTGCATATTGTAATAGCCGGAAAAACAAAATCAAAAACCATACCAATTGCAGCAAAATCAAAAAGCCGATGATGACAACCCGGCTTGTGAGAACGCCAAATATTTTCTTAAAAATCTGCTTCATACGTGCCGTATTCTCTCCTTTTTTCATCCAGACACTATTTTGCCTGTCCGATTCCTGCATTTCGCGCAGCCCAGCCGTTATGCACTCGAAGCAGGAAATGAACCATGTGATACGCCATACCACAAAAGCAAAACTTACATTTATAGTATACCAGATTTTTAAAAGAATGGCAAGAGGTACACCAAAGGTTTATCTGCATAGGATCAGTTTCCAGGGAGCGTTTCCTTCTGGCGTTTCCGGTAGGTCTGATGCAGCAGAAAAATCGCAGTCACCGCAGTTACGGCTTCTGCTATGGGGAACGCCCACCAAACAAACACCTCTCCCGTTTTCCATTGCAGAAACAGCAGACAAAGAGGAATCGGCAAAACAATCAAGCGCAGCAATGCCAAAAGCAGCGGAGAAAAGATACTCCGAAATCCCTGTAGAATTCCCTGAATCAGCACTGTAATTCCCATGAAAAAATATCCCAATGTACAGATCCGCATGGAGCGCATGCACAGAACCTGCACCATTTCACGACTCTCCTCCGTCTGAAACAAATGGGAAATCGGCGCAGCAAACAGCTGAAACAGAATCGTAATTGCAAGCATCAGACAGCCCATATAGAACAGTCCATATTGTACGCATTGTTTCAGCCGCCTCCACTCCTGTTGGCCGTAATGAAACGCAACTACGGTAATCAGCGTATTGCTAAGCCCAAATGCGGAAAACAATGCAAACTGCTGAATCTTATAATAGATGCCATATGCAGCCTGAAGCGGTTCTGCCAGATCTTTCTGCAAGCCAAAAACCAAATTCACCAGAAGCACCATCACAGAAAGCAGCCCCTGCATGATTGCCGCCGGGATTCCGATGGCATAAATTCCGCGAATGATGTTCCAATGCGGGCGAATCTGCTTCCAGTCCTGCTGAATCTCCTTGTTCCATCGATAGTGAAACAGCATTGCCAAAAGCAACGATACCACTTGTCCGATTACAGTTGCCACAGCTGCACCGGCAACGCCCATATCCAGCGCAAAGATAAAAACCGGATCCAGAATCATATTCAGCACGGCACCGCTAATCTGCGCAATGGTAGACAAGTTTGTTCTTCCCGTGCTCTGCAAAAACCGTTCATACACGGTATATCCAATATTGCCAAAGGAACCGAGACAACAAATTGTCAGATAGGTTGTTCCCATCTCCTGGCGCAGGGCGTTGCTTTTGGCTTGCATGGCAATAAATCCGCGCACGCCGAAGATGCCAAACAGGAAAAATACTAGAAAAATGCAAATCCCCAGAAAAATGCCGTTTCCTGCAATTTGTGCTGCTTTTTTCCCATCGCGCTCTCCTAAGGTCTTGGCCAAAAGTGCATTGATCCCAATTCCGGTACCAACGCCAATTGCCACAATCAGCAGCTGGATGGAATAGGAATCCGTCAGGGCAAGTACTGCGGTCTCTCCATTTTTCATATGGCTGACAAATATGGTATCTACAATGTTATACACCGCCTGCAATACCATAGAAAGTACCATAGGCATTCCCATACTGAGAATCAAGGTACGAATCGGCCAGTCTGCCAATTTGTTTCCGCTTTTGGAATGCTGTATTTTTTTCGTCTGCATGTAATTTTTCCTCCCGTTCTATTGGTACGTGTTCCATGTAATTTCTGAAAACAAAAAATCGGCGTAAACCCAATTTTAAACTGGATTTACGCCGATTCGCTACACGTTTTTTTAATGATAGCAAATTTTTCCCTTTGATTTCAATGAAAAATTTGCTTTTCTTTTTGAATTTTTGACAATCCTGCTTGCATCAATCCACCAGAACCGGAATCCGGGACAGAATCTCTGCGCCCTCCTGTCCTAGTCTCTGCTTAAAGGCTTCTGCTTTCTTCTGATCGCAAAGGCTGATCATGCAGCCGTTTTCTGCGGTTTCCAGCAGTTCCACGCCCACTTCTTCTGCGACCTTTGCAAATACACCGGCGCCGCAGGGAGAAGTACGATAGCAGCGCGGTGCTTCAAAGTCATCGATCGGTGCAACAAAAGCAATTCCCTCTTCTGCCGGTTCCCAGCTCTGAGAAAGGACAGTATCTGTCTGCTTCATTTCATCAATCAGATCACCCAGAACAGCACTTGCCGTCGGGAGCTTTCCGGCACCACGGCCATAGAACATGGTTTTGTCCACACCGTCACCCCATACCATAACTGCATTGAACACACCGTTTACATGGGAAATCAGACTGTCATTCATGACCAGCATCGGCATTACTGTCGGCAGAATCCGGCCGTCTTCCAGACGCTTTACAGCACCGATCAGTTTTACTGCGCCGCCGAACTGCTGCGCCAGCTGTACGTCTTCCAGGGTAATATTGCGGATACCCTTAGTATAAACCTGATCCGGATACACATGCCGGCCAAATACCAGAGAGGACAAAATGCAGATTTTCCGGCAGGCATCGCCGCCGTCTACATCGGCAGAAGGATCCCGTTCTGCATAGCCCAACTTCTGTGCCAGTGCCAGTGCATCATCAAACCGCATATTTTCACAGATCATTTTTTCCAGAATAAAGTTTGTGGTACCATTCAGAATACCGGCAACTGCGGAAATATCGTTTGCAGCCAGGCAGGTATGCAGCGGACGAATGATCGGGATTGCACCGCCGACACTGGCTTCAAAGAAGAAGTTCACATGGTGTTCCTTTGCTACCTGTAATAAGATGTCGCCTTTTTCGGCAACCAGCTGCTTATTGGAGGTAGACACGCTTTTTCCGGCTTCCAGACAGCGGCGTACAAAATCGAATGCCGGTGTCACACCACCCATGCATTCTGCAACATATCCCACTTCCGGATCGTCCAGGATCACCTGAATATCGTGTACCACACGATCTCCATACGGATCATCCGGGAATTCTCTCAGATCCAGAATATAGCCAACCTCTGCGGCATCACCTACATTTTTTTCAATTTTCTTCTGATTGCGGTAGAACAGCTCGACAACGCCAGAGCCGACTACGCCATATCCTAAAACAGCAATCTTTTTCATGATTTCGATTCCTTTCTCTTTTTCTCCGCATCCATACGGATTTTCTCTGCATCAAAAGCAGTTTTATTCACCAGACAACAAACGCACTTCTACGACGCCCTGCAGCTGTGAAATTGCCTGTGTAATGGTAATAGGATTCACAGCACCCTCTCCCCCCATTTTTAAAGAAAGAGAGACCAGTGCCACGCCATCTACAGGAATATTCTGGTTCACAGTCAAGATATTGGCATGCATCCCATATAATGTAGTCAAAACATTGGAGAGCACTCCTGCCTGATCCCGCAGCGTAACAGAAAAGTTTACGATCTGCTGTGTCATTTTGTCATCATAGGCAAAAACGCAGTCGCGATACTTATAAAAAGCACTCCGGGAAATTCCCATCCGCTTACAGGCGGAGGAAAAACTCCGCTCGGTTTTATCAGCCACCAACTTTTTGACTTCCAGTACTTTTCCGAAAATTTCCGGAAGCACCGCAGTATCCACTACGATATACCGTGTCCGACTGCTGGTTTCTTTCTGCACGCACACCGAGCTTTCCGACTCCGGCAGCATGACGCAACACTCCTTTGTATTTGTAATACGAGGCGGTTTTCGCTGATCTGCCGTCTCAAAATGCGTCCGTGTACAAAAAACAATTGTACTTACGTCAACTATATAACTATACCATGATTCTCCCGGTTTGTCAAGGGATCTTACAAACTTTTCGCAGGAACGGCAATTTTTTCTTTTTCTGCAGAGAGTTCCCGGAAAGGCTGCGGCAACTTTCCGTCAAAAATGCGTTTCTTTCAAAAAAAGTGAGAATTTTCTTTTTTTCCATAGAAAAATGAAAATTAAACTTGTAAATCAAGGCAATTTCAAATCCGGCGGAAAATGACTTGACAAATGCGAGAAATTCCTGTATGATAATACTTGTCAAATGGGTATGACGCAGGATTTGGCCAGTTCCCGTGGGACACTGCGACCTATGACAGTTAGCTTGAGACGATATTTTCTATACGTGAAACAAAGGCGTTTCCATGTTTAAACCGATGCAGTTTCAATTTGTACGGTCCGATCATGAAAATGCTTTTTATTTTTAGGAGGTTTTTATCATGTCCAAAAATGTTGCTGATTTCTTTGCATGTGATGTCTTCAATGACGAAGTTATGAAGGCAAGACTCCCGAAGCCGGTTTATAAAGCAATGACCAAAACACGCAAGATGGGCACTCCCCTGGATCCCACCTATGCAGATGTTGTGGCAAATGCCATTAAGGACTGGGCGATCGAACACGGTGCAACCCATTACACCCACTGGTTCCAGCCGATGACGGGTTCTACCGCTGAAAAACACGACTCCTTCATCAGCCCGACAGATAACGGCATGGTAATTATGAACTTTTCCGGCAGAGAGCTGGTAAAGGGCGAACCGGATGCCTCTTCTTTCCCGTCCGGCGGTTTGCGTGAAACCTGCTCGGCAAGAGGTTATACTGCATGGGATCCGACTTCCTACTGCTTTGTAAAAGAAGGCTCTCTGTATATTCCAACTGTTTTCGTTTCCTATACCGGCGAAGCACTGGATAAAAAAACACCGCTGCTGCGTTCCATGGACGCCCTGAGCCAGCAGGCAGTCCGCATTCTGCGTCTGTTCGGCAACACCACCGCAACCAAGGTTACTTCCACAGTTGGCCCGGAACAGGAATACTTCCTGATCGACAAGAAGATGTACGATCAGCGGGAAGACCTGATCATGACCGGCCGTACCCTGTTCGGTGCAATGCCGCCGAAGGGCCAGGAACTGGATGACCAGTACTTTGCAAACTTAAAGCCCCGCGTTGCTGCATATATGGCTGATCTGGATGAGGCTCTGTGGAAGGTTGGCGTTTTTGCAACCACAAAACACAATGAAGTAGCTCCGGCACAGCACGAAATGGCTCCGGTTTTCTCCACCACCAACATTTCTACCGACCAGAACGAAC
>JABLTO010057467.1_pt1 | contig 11730 bp, 10 predicted proteins | sample 7160091 | NCBI WGS metagenome assembly JABLTO01 (sample SAMN14651225, study PRJNA627086) | human gut metagenome | isolation source: feces | host: Homo sapiens
CCACCAATTGTTGCTAACACAATCATTGTACCATTCGTACTTAAGTTTGCTTACGGCTCAGAGGGCATGTTTGCAATGTTCTTCGTTACAGTTGGTGCTGGCGAGATAATCGTATGCGGAATCATCGGCATGATACTTTTATATGCACTTACACCAGTAAGACATGTAATCTTCGGTGATGCGGAATAATTCACACAACAATATATAGAACTTTATACAGTCAAAGGCAGAAGAACTACCTAGGATAATTCGGGTAAATCTTCTGCCTTTTTTTAATATCCTTCAGATATTATCCGCCACTTGCCGCCATCGCTCCGTGCAAGAGTCCATCCATAATGTATGTACTCTGTATTCGCTTCCCATTCAGGATTGTTAATATCTGACTCTTTTATCGGTGTATGAAAATCTGTCTGAAAATAAACAACCTGCGTAAATTTTTCTGTCCATCCCTGTTTCTTACCTTTTGCATTTACTGCCTGCAAAGTACTTTCGGAGAATTCGTCATCTACAAAATAGACTTTATGAAGTTCAAATCCCTTCATATGCTTAAACTTTCTTTTTATAACTTTAACAGCATCTTCCATATCTTTCTGTGTATATATGGAAGAAGTACCATAGTCAACTTCATTTGTTGATGAAATCTGTCATCATAATCATCGAAATCGTCAAAGTCATCATCAAAATTCTCATCATTATATTTTAACTCAGCCATATCAGCCTCCTTCACCATATGCTGACATTTCCCGTTACAACCACAAGCACAATCACCGCTACTATGATCAGTACACTGACAGCCCTTCCACGCACTTCAGAAAAACGGCTGCTAAACACATATGTGACTGCAAATACAGCAAACATCATAACCAGCCTTACAATCAATCGTATTACAATAAATGTTCCAATAGAAATATTTAGTCCGCAGTCCCTCATAAATGTAAGACTCATAAGCGGTGCTTCTGTATATGGCATGCCATAATAATTCTGCAAATATATCATATCAATTCCATACACAATAAAATACAAAACTATACAGAGTGCCAGAGAAGCGGCAATTCTCTTAATCTTAACCGTATTCTTTCCGCTCGCAGCATTGACAATATATTTAGTTCCTGTGCTTGTCTCAATTCCGATATTCTCTGATACAATAAGCACAACAGACGCAAGCAGAGCCATAAGAAGCACAATCTCCCTTGCCTTTCCATACTTGCCGAATATTTCCTCGTATCCTCTGTCTGACATCATGTAACCATCAATACCAGTCTCTTCCTTAAGATTCTCAAGATATTCCTGCTTCTGCTCAAATTCCCTCACCGCAGCATAACGCGACGCATATATAGACACAGTCGAATTAATCTGCGATAACTCGTCAATTCCAATCTCACCATTCTCATACTGTTCAGAAGCTTCCATACTTTTCTGGACAGCCTGCATATAATCAGCTCTGCGCTCATCAATCAGGGCGGATATCTGCGAATAATCAGCACCGCCCTTTTCAAGATATATCCTGTCACGCTCTCTGGAGTTGTCCGAGAAAGCCATCTTTCCATAACTGATAAAATACATAACAACCAGCAGAAGCACCACAATAACCGTAAATCCCCTGCTTGTCACAAGCAGCTTGTGAAGCTCCTTGAATACAACAGGCACATTTGCAAAAATATGCTGATATCCGGCATACAGCTTATCAGTAAGCCGTGTCAGCACATTTTTACCCTGACTCGGACGCATAAACACAGTTCCCACTACCGCAACTGCCACGGACACAACAAGAATCACCATAAGCGCCCAGAACATAATAGCCGACTCAGATATGACAAAGCTTCCCCTTCCGCGGTTCGCATATGTGCTGATGACCGCGTTGACCTTCATAAGACGCACAATATTAATCTGTTTAAATGCACTGTAGATGCTGTGAAGTCCTATCCTGTAATACATAAGCACTTCCAGCCCCACAACTACTCCAGTCAGAATAAGCGCATGATTTCGCTTCCTGTTGACAACGAATACAGTCCATAATGCCACGCTAAGAACCACTACCGCCAGCGCACTGTATACATAATTGTATAGCACGAACCCAATCTGGCTCATCGGCATAGCAAATCTTTCAAATGCCTGTATAGACTGAACCGGCGCATTGAGCGCACCTGCTCCGCCGTATAACAGCAGCGCTGCTGCAAATGTTGTAAAATACAGACCCGCTGTTATAACCACGCCAGAGCCTGCGATAATAAACAGTCTGTGTAACGCAAGCCGAAGCCTTCCGCTTCCTGCCGAATGTACAATCCCCCACATTCCATTATCACGCTCACCCGACAGACCATATATTATGAAAACCATCATAATCAGCGCGAAGTAAAATGTGTAATAATAATTCACAAAACTGCCTGCTGCTTTATTATTAACAAGATAAAGCGATACATCAGCTACTTTTTCAAAATCCTTGCCAGTCTTTACAATATTATTATATGTAAAGCTGTTCTTATCTGAAAATATAGAGAAAGTCATAAGCTGCTGTGCATTAGTCTGAATCTGCTTCATGTCTTCAGGATACTTCTTTATATATTCCAACTGGCTTTCTATATCCCTTAATACCGTCAGAAACAGAAGCTGCTCACTCTCAGACAGTGCCTTATATTTCCCCAAAACTTCGGTCTCCGCACCAGCCTGTACCTCGGATTCCGCCACAGTCCCCTGCTTATCAGCCTTCCTGTAACTTAATATCCTCTTTATATCCGAATCCACCGCATTTATCGCAACCTCAATATCATAATTGCCATAGTAATCAACACACCACTGCCGCTGCGCGGTTTCAAACCTTAATTCCTTAATCCCTGCGCCCTTTGTCTGCTGATACACATACAACGATACATTAATAATAAGTAATGCGATAAAGCCAATGACAACTTTCCTGTTAATCAGTCTCCTAAACTCGTTCATATTCCGCCCCTCACTGTGTAAGCCCACTTCAAAATCACTTAACAGGAACTATCTCCACACTGCTGCTAATATTGCTCTTATCAATATACGACAGCTTATTAGAGTAGCCTATGAACAGGTACTTGTCGTCGCCGTAGTACAGATTACTCATTTTCCTTCTGTCGAGTTCTATAGTATTGACAAGTGTTCCGTCTGGATTGAGTACAAATATTTTTTCATCAATAAAATTAGTAATCTGGGTTGCACTTCCTGCACCACCGTTACACATATATATGTACTTTCCATCATATGACAAGGCTGCCATTACTATTGAATCATCAGCCTTATACAACAGTTTGCCATCATTTTCATTAAGCTTTCTTGAATAAAGCCCCTTATCTATCACGAAATAGTACAGAATTCCATTGTCTGTATCAACATAATAATCAGATATATTCTTATCAGATACCAGTTCTGCGCTGCCTGTGGCATAATCATAACAATAAAGCTTGTAATTAACGTCTGCCGTTAATGTTTCTTTATCAATTGAATTATGATTTATCAGGAAAAACAGCTTATCACCGAAGCTTCTTGCCTCGTTAATAGCGTTATTTGCTCCCTCATATGAGAACACTTCACTTGTCTTTCCATTTGCAAGTTCTGCCTTTACAATCACTACTTTATCAGTATCTTTGCTCTCAACTGCCCCCATGTGTCCAATTCTGTCATATGCATATACACAATCATCATGGAATACTAAAGACACTGTTCCATCATCACTGGCAAACAGATCTGCAACATCCTCTCTGCTGCTTCCATCTTTCGCAATTCTTTCTAACTTAGCCATACCGCCTTCCACTTTAACAACATATAGACTTCCCTTATAGTAATGAAGCGGAGAATTGTCGTAACTGCTGTCTAATACTGCATTACAATCTGATGAATTATGCTTACATTCAGCTTTGGCACACACTGGAATAATCTTATGTGTACTGTCATCAAGATACATAAGCATTGTAGTCGAATCAGTATCACTCCAGTCCAGATAATAATATCCCGACTCCGCTTTAGCCACACGATGTCCGTCAGTTCTCCAGCTGCTCATCTCGTCTGACTCTGTTGCATTGCCGACATTAATTGTTTTGTCTGATTTCCCTCTTCTCATCCCCAGAACTACTGCCACCACGATTCCAACAACTACAACTGCTGCAATAATACCTATAATAACCTTTTTCTTACCCTTCATATGAGACACCACCCTTCTTCAATTCATAACTATAATTATAGCACTTTTAGTTATCTATTAAAAGACATATTGAACGAAATAACATAAATACTGCTTAAAATGCATCATTTTGATTAATTATCCTGTAATCTCACCACACAGACTATTACCCTAAGCGGTGGGTACTCTTACCGCTTTCCAAAGTTACCCGGTAAACCTACTATTTCATCAATTTTCACAATCTGGTAGGTCTTTTTTACATTGTAAGTTGGATTATGATGCTTCTTTCCATCTTAAATGCCTACTAAATCTGTCACATCTCACACTTTAGTAGGTCTTTTTCTGATATATCTGTAATATTAGTCGCATCTCGTCAGCTAAAAAGCCTACTATTCTCGCATAAATCACAACTTTAGTAGGCAATTTTCTTTAGCCACTTTAATTCCCATCAAAATTTCTTTTCAAAAGACCTACTATTTCATCTCATTTAGCAACATTAGTAGGCTTTTTACCAACTACTCAAGCAATTTCCTGTCAGAACACTTAACTTATACATTATTTGCCTCTCCACAAATAATAAATTCTTTCCTTTCATCAATAAATTTAGAGTATATTAATTAACTTCCGCCTTTTTAAACTCATAATTTCCCAGAATATCCTTTTTATCTATATATACAAGTTCTCCTCCCGTTTTTGCAAAAAACATATATCTGTCATCTCCAAAATATGCTGTTCCTGAATTCTTGTCGAGTGCAATTGTATTAACAACCGTTCCATCAGTTTTCAGAACGAATATTTTTCTTTCTATCTTCCTGCTGTAATCAGTCGCACTTCCAGCCCCACCATTAGACATGTATAGATAATTTCCATCATATGACATTGTGGCACGTACTATTGTTTCATCTACTTTATACAGCAATGTTGACTCTGTATCGTTAAGTTTTCTTGAATACAGACCTTTTCCAATTACAAAATAGAACAATATCCCATTATCTTCATCTACATAATAATCCGATATATTCTTATCTGAAATCATACTTGCCTCTCCTGTATTATAATCATAACAATACAGCAGAAATGATTCATTAATCTCATGTTTATCTCTGTCTAACGAATAAGTGAATATCTTAAAAAATAATTTATCCCCAAAACTTCTTGCTCCTGATATAGCAGCATTTTTGCCTTCATATGAAAATGCTTCTTCTGATTGTCCAGTCTTTAAATCTATCTTTTTAATAACTTCTTTTCCGACTTCATCACTTGCTGTATGTCCCAGATGATCATAAGCATATATGCAGTCACCATGAAAAACCATTGATATTGATGTAACACCATCATTAGCAAACAATTCTGCCACATCTTCCCTCTTGCTTCCATCTTTCTGTATTCTTACAACCTTCGCCATACCTGCATCAACTCTTACCATATATATGTATCCTTTATAATAATAGACAGGTGTCGAAAGATAATCCATTGAATAAAATGCATTACAATCAGAGCTGTCATGTGTACAATCAGGCTTTGCACATACAGCTATAGACTTCTTTGCAGTATCATCAAAATATCTCAAAGTAGTTCCATCAATATCATATGTGAGATAATAATAACCATCCTCTGATTTGGCAATTCCGTGAATATCCGGATTCCAATAGCTCTGTTCATCTGTTTCTTCGCTGCTCTTGCCTAAGTTTATTGACTTTTCCTTCTTTCCCCTCACCATTACCAAAGCAACGGATAATGCAGCCACACAGATTACAGCCACAATAATTATCATAAATAATTTCTTTTTTGACATAAAAAGCACCTCCCCCAATTTATGATCATAATTATAGTACTTTTAATTATATATTAAAAAACATATTGAACGAAATAACATAAATACTGCTTAAAATGCATTATTTTGATTAATTATCCTGTCATCTCACCACACAGCCTATTACCCTAAGCGGTGGGTACTCTTACCGCTTTCCAAAGTTACCCGATAAACCTACTATTTCACCAATTTCCACAATCTGGTAGGTCTTTTTCTGATACGTCTGTACTATTAGTCGCATCTTGTCAGCCAAAAAACCTACTATTCTCGCATAAATCACAACTTTAGTAGGCAATTTTCTTTAGCTGCCTTAATTCCCATCAAAATTTCTTCTCAAAAGACCTACTATTTCATAACATTGAGCAACATTAGTAGGCTTTTCACCAAATTATGCACTGGTTTCATATGCTATTTGACACTGCCCCAACAATAACATATACGAAAAATGTGCCTAAAAAGTTTTAATTATCCCCAACAATCTTTCCATCGCTTATAGTAATTATCCTGTTCGTCATCTTAGCAATCCCCTCATCGTGGGTTACTATAATGACAGTCTTTCCCGACTTGTTGATTTCCTTAAGAAGCTCTAACACCTCATGTCCTGTCTTCTGGTCAAGCGCTCCTGTCGGTTCATCGGCAAGTATGATATCTGCATTAGTAACCAATGCTCTTGCTATCGCAACTCTCTGCTGCTGTCCGCCTGACATCTTTCCCGGAAGCTTGTTTCTTTCCGATAATATTCCAAGATGTTCCATCTGTTTTAATATAATTCTCTTTCTTTCCTTGCGCTTAACATTGGCTGCAAGAAGCGGAAGCTCTATATTCTCATATGCCGTATAATAATCCATCAGTGCAAAATGCTGGAACACATACCCGATCTTTTCCTTACGCAGCTTATGTACCTGTGAACGGCTTGCCACTGTCACCTCGGTATTATCAAGGAAATACTTTCCTGCTGTAGGTGTATCCATGCAGCCGATAATCTTAAGAAGCGTACTCTTTCCGCTTCCTGACGCTCCCATGACTGCAACGAATTCTCCGTCCTCTATCTTAAGACTTACATCATCAAGCGCCTTAGTATCATCAACCTTTTCATTGTATATCTTTGTAATATTCTCTAATCTTATCATTCCATATCCTCCAATGTAACAGCCGGGTTCATCTTCATTATCCTGTATACAGGAACAATTATTGTACACACAAGAGCCGTAAGGTTAATAAACAGTACAGACGCTATAAGCCTTAAGTTCCAGCTTATCGTATACAGCTTTATTCCAAGAACTCCCACTGCAAACAGATGAACCAGAACATATATGACAAGCGATGCCACACCAAGTATAAGAATATCCCTTGCAATTCCTCCGATTAATCTTAACTGCCCGAAGCCATAAGTCCTCTTTATTGCAAATTCCTTATTTCTTTCTATAATCCAGAATTCAGACATAAGCATACAGTTAAGAATACAGAAAATATACACGACTTTATTTATCTTGATATTCTCTTTCTGGAGAGTTTTTTCAACTGTACTCTGTCCGTTTCCTGATACTGAACGGCTCTCAATTGCACAATTAATATCCGCTCCGTATACATTGTTATATACCTTTTCATATGTATCATTAAGTTCAGTTGTATTACTATCAATCATAATTGTGTATTCCTTCAGCTCATTGACAGATTTTCTTACATTATCTCCAAGACATCTGTTATCGAACACAATCATGTTGTCAGAATAATCAGAGCCTTCATTGCCGATTATACCTGTAACCTCATATGTTTCATTCTCAAATGTTACATAATGCTTTCCGTTTTCTTCATACGCATATCTGTACTGTGACCTTCCGAGAGCTACGAGTCTCTTTCCATAATCTTCTTCTGATGTTCCGGGAATCCTTCCACTCTCCATCACATATGGCAGTTCTTCGTTCACTGCCAGTATAATCTCCGGTGCAACAGTGGAAGATTTTCTTTCCGTATAATATAATCCTACCTTCTTTGCCCTTATATTGCCTTCTGTAACTCCGTCCGTACATGCCGATAAAATGTCCGATTTATTCAATGATACAACTGACATCTCTATACGGTTCTTATACAGTGCAGCAAGCCTGTCCGCTTCCTTCTGGTATGCCTTGTTATATATTCCCAGTGCCCCGAATATCGTAACGTACATTATAAGCTGTCCTATTATGAAAAAGCATGCTGTAAGTCTGTATCTGAATACATTCTGTATGATTCTCTTTATTATATTCATACCTCACGCCACCTCATTTCTTCATAAGGTCGATAAGACCTTTTCCATGCAGATACACAACAGGTACTATGCACGATATGACTGTCATAATCACAGCCTCTGCTGCAATAATAATAGGAACATATATGCAGTGTGCCATTATCTTTGCTGTATAATTTAATTCATTCCCATACTCACCTGCTGTCTGTACTATTATCTTTCCGAATGTCTCCCACTGACAGTACAGCCATGCAGCAAGTGCAGATACTATAATCAGTATCAGATTCTTAATCAGTATCATCGAATAGACAGCTTTTCTGCTGATTCCATTAATTATGAATATTGCATAATCTCTTCTGTTAATAAGACACTCAATAATCGTAACTGCTGATATCGCAACTATTGCTATAACATACAGAAGCACCGATGCTATAAATGTCTTGTCATTAGTTATTGAATCGTCTTTAACATCCTTATCAAGCTGCTCTCCTTCATTAATAATAGATGCCCTTATCCCTTTCTCAGCCTGATAATCCATAAGCTTACTCTTTATTACATCATTGTCTTTATAATCTGCGACATAATAGACAGGTGTCGTGTATTCCAGACTCTCTCCCCAGTCATACTTAGATGTATCCTTTGTTACCACAAGTCCACTCTCCGACAGATCCGGTTTCTCAAGTGTTATTGTCTCATTAACAAGCCATTGTGCGTCGTCCTTAAGAAATCCCACAACTACACATTCTGATGCCATTGTCTGGCATCTCTGTCCTATCTCATAGACTCCCTTATATGAACTTCCAATCCACACAAGGTCATATCCTTCCCACTCTGCCTGCTTCTGTTCAATATCTGCCCTGCTTACTCCTGTATTACACATGTCAGCTATATCAGAATCACTTATTACAACATTTACATAACCATTATCAAACTGCACATCATTTTTTATAATCAGTCCATATGCTGATATTTCTTCTATTGAAGCAAGTCCTTCTAGCATGTCACTCTGCTCAGCATGAACACTTCTTGTAGAAAATTTAATCTTATTAATATTATAGGGACTTATACTGTAAGCCTTCCGTTTTATTCCAGTCTCACATCTGTTCTTCGTATATGTATTCCATGTCCTGTCTGTCATATAGAAGGATATAACACATATGAACATAAGCATTATCGTTACAAATGCCCGTTTTATATACTCCCTGTATATAATAATTAATTTATTAACCAGTTTCATCTATTGTATCCGCCCCCTTTGTCTCAATCCCATCTTCTATTCTATGAACTTAGCCTTATTGGCTTCCTTCCATGCGGCATATGCAGACTCCCCGCCTTCATCCATTACATATCCCATTCCTTCACTTATATAAAATGAATACTCACATGGAATATCTTCCATCTCAAGGACCATAAGAAACTGTTTATATCTGTTATCCTTATTAAACCAGGCATAATCCATATAGTATACATCTGTAGTCTTTATTTCCCTGTCCGCTATCAGGTCACACTCTGAATAGCCGTTGCTTCTAAAAGCTTCAAGCATTTTAGTATTCTGATCCCTTGAATATCTGTCATCCGCTGAAAGATACTTATTCCACACCTCATGTGGTATGCCATATATACTCAGCTTAATATCCGGAACACTGTCAAAAAAGTCCTCGTATATTGCAAATGATATTGCCAGCACATCAATTGCAGAAATCTCATGTAGTAATATTGCATCGTTTCCTCCGTCCCGATTTCCATCTTCGATTGTTTCTGGATCAGAAAACACCTCTGTTACTGTACAATTAAATTCCTCTACTTGCTTTTGCAATTCTTCACTATATTCACGATATGGCATACCAATACCAAATCCGTCTGCATTCTTTATTTTCATGCCATCGGGCTTATTAATCTTTTTATGGATTTCATATAGATCCATATCTAAAGAGTAGGCATCATCTACATATTTAACGCCTCTTTTTTTATGAGCTTCTGCAATATCAGGAAGATACAATTCCAAATCCCCAAACTGGATTTTCTTAAATTTCCCCGCAGAAGCACTGTCAGAATCTGCACTTCCGCTTTCTAATCCCTTAGCTGATGCCTGTGTAACATCCGGTTTAGCAAGCAGTTCGGAGCTTTCATCCGATACAACATCTTTGTTTCCTGAACATGCACTCACTGTAAACATAACTCCCAATAATGTTGCTGTTAATAATCCCCTTCTCATGTGTTCCCTCCAAACTTTTTAATACGACATTATACACACAATTTATTTTACTTTATACATTTAATTATAGCTGATTTCATGTTCTATCTGACACTATCAATACATATACACAATTAGTATCCGCCCCTTTGTCTCAATCCCCATCTTCTATTCTATAAACTTATCCTTATTATTCTCTTTCCACTTAGCATAATCCTGTGAATTACTTATGTTATAATTCATGTCATCATTGATAGCCACTGCATAATCAATCGGCATTTCATCAAATTCTGCCACTATGAATAACTGTTTATATCTGTTATCCTTGTTATACTCACTGTAATCCATATAATATACACCGCTCTTATCAATTTTCCTGCTGGCAAGTTTATCACAGTCCGAATAATTATTTTCAGCCAGTGCTGTCATCATGGCTTTAGTATCATTAATAGAATATACATCATCTTCTGGCATGTATTTATTCCATGTTGAATAACTCATTCCATAAACATTTACTGTAAGATTAGGTATTGTTTCATAAAAGCTCTCATATAAAGCAAATGACACTGCCTGTACATCTACATGTTTGAACTCATGCTTCATTTTTTTATTTCTATCAGCTTCTTCATCTCTTTCATAACTTACATTTGTTTCTTCATCTGATTCTCTATATGCCCTTGCCACTCTTGTCTTAATCAATTCATTCTTTGATTTAGCCATTTCATCTCTTGTAATTTGCTTTTCTTCCGAATCAACAGCAAATTCTGGAAACGCTGCTGCACAACAGCTCAATTGCGTATTACCTTCTACTGAAGAAGTTCCTTCTGGACGATTTATAGATTTATGTACATTTACATTTTCCGCAAAATACGCGTCATACAGATACTCCACGCCTCGTATTTTGTCACTTTCTTTTATTATTGGAAAATATAATTCATATATTCCATACTGGATTTTCTCATATTTTCCCGTCTCATCTGTTTCTGAATTATCATTAAAACTTTCGCCTTCTTTGGTTGCTGCCTGTGTAACCTCTGGTTTTGCAAGCAATTCAGAACTTTCATCTGATACAACATCTTTGTTTCCTGAACATGCACTCACTGTAAACACAGTTCCCAATAATGTCATAGTTAATAATAACTTTTTCATAGATGCCCTCCTTTAACTAAGCTGTCTGCCTAATTATTAATCATCTGCTCCGCATGCGCCTTCTTCCACTCCGAATATAACTTCTCATCGCCTATCTTATATCCGCCTGCTGCACATGCCTTCAGATATACCTTTTCCCCTGCATCTGAAAATTTATATTCCATTATATAATTAATGTAATCTCCCTTTTTATTAAGTTCGGCATA
>JABLTO010120259.1_pt1 | contig 11729 bp, 9 predicted proteins | sample 7160091 | NCBI WGS metagenome assembly JABLTO01 (sample SAMN14651225, study PRJNA627086) | human gut metagenome | isolation source: feces | host: Homo sapiens
CGCCGACCGTGGTGATCGAACTGGCCGACTCGACCCGTGCCGGCGTCTTCAAACCCGTATATGACGACAAGCAGACAAGCTCGACGCTCATGCTGCTCATGCCGATGATGATCAACGCATAACGGCCCCTCAGATGAAGTTAAACCTCAAGCGCCCGATCATCTTCTTCGACCTCGAAACGACCGGCGTGGACACCGCCAAAGACCGCATCGTCGAGATTTCGATGGCCAAGATCATGCCCGACGGCGAAGAGATCGTCAAAACCCGCAAGCTCAATCCGGAAATGCACATTCCGGAGGAGGCTACCGCCATCCACGGCATTACGGACGAGGACGTCAAGGATTGCCCGACCTTCGCGCAGGTCGCCAAGTCGCTCGAACAGTTCATCCGCGGCTGCGACTTCGGAGGGTTCAATTCGAACCGCTTCGACCTGCCGGTGCTGGTCGAGGAGTTCCTGCGCGCGGGAGTGGACGTGGACTTCAAGCGCCGCAAATTCATCGACGTGCAGAACATCTTCCACAAGAAGGAGCAGCGCACGCTGGTGGCGGCCTACAAGTTCTACTGCGACAAGGATCTGGACGACGCACACTCGGCCGAGGCCGACACGCTGGCGACCTACGAGGTGCTCAAGGCCCAGCTGGAGCGTTATCCCGATCTGGAGAACGACATCGACAAGCTGGCCGAATTCTCGACCCGCGCCGAAACGGCCGACTACGCCGGACGCATCCTCTTCAACGAAAAAGGCGAGGAGGTCTTCGGATTCGGCAAATACAAGGGCCGCAGCGTGGAGGAGGTCTTCCGCATGGAACCGAGTTATTACGCATGGATGATGAACGGCGATTTCCCGCTCTACACCAAGAAGGTCATCACCGAAATCCGCATGCGCGAAAAACTGAAATGACGATGAAGCGACTTTGTGCGACAGTCTTGCTGCTCCTGTTGAGCGTGTGCGCCTTCGCGGTGCAGAAGTCGGGAACGATCGTTTACATCAACGGCTCGAAATTCTACATCCATACGGTGCAGCCCGGCGAAACGCTTTACGGGCTGTCTAAGGCGTACGAGGTGGGCGAGAAGGTGATTCTTCAGTACAATCCGTCGGCAGGCGGCGGGCTGAAGGCGGGGGAGAACGTCAAGATACCCTTCGTGACGGCCGTGCCCGAACCCAAGTCGGAGCGGAAGCTGCGCAGGACCTTCGACTCCCACACCGTCGCACAGGGCGAAACCCTGTACGCCATTTCGCGCAAGTACGAAATCCCGATCCAGACCGTCATCGAGGACAATCCGAGTCTCGACCCGACCAACCTGCGGCTCGGAGAGCGCATCCTGATCCGCAAGAAGGAGATCGGCTCCGAAGACGAGGCCGGCGCCAAGGAGCAGTGGGAAGCCTACCGCAATACGCTCAACAGCGTCGCCGAGGAGGGCTATGCCTATCATATGGTCAAGCCGGGCGAAACCTTCTATTCGCTGTCGCGCCGCTTCGGCATCACCGAAGAGCAGCTCGGCACGCTCAACGGAGGGCTGAAACCCGCCGACCTGAAAGCCGGAGCGATCATCAAGGTTCCGGGTTCTCCCGAAGAGCTGGCCGCCGGGGAGCGGCAGCCTGCCGACACCGTGCGCGCGGACTCCGTCCCCGACCTCTCCGCCGACAACAGGGTGAAGGAGATCGAATTCCGCGCACTGCGGCGCAGTGCGACGCTCGACGTCGCCCTGCTGCTGCCGATGGACGCCGGCACCCCCAATCCCAGCTATCTGGAGTTTTATCAGGGATTCCTGCTCGGACTGGACAGCGTGAAGACCAAATACGGCTATTCGGTGAACGTCTGTCTGTATAACACGGCCCGCGATGCGGAGAAAATCCGCGAAATCACCGAGAGCGACGCCTTCCGCAATACCGACCTGATCATCGGTCCGGTCTACGAGGAGGGGCTGTATCCGGTCATCCGGTTCGCCGAGGAGCACAACGTGCCCGTCGTTTCGCCGCTGGCCAACATCACGGGCATGAACAGCGACGTGCTGTTCCAGATGGCGCCCGACCCGGCGCACAAATGGGAGAAGGCCGCCGAACTGGTGAACGGGGACCGGCAGGTAACGCTGATCTACACCGAAAGTACGGACAAGGAGTTCGAGCAGGAGATGCTGACGCTGCTCGGCGATTCGGACTATAAGAAGCACACCTATAAATATGTCCATCCGTCGGCCCGCACGAACAGCAATTCGGGCGATCTGACGCCGCTGCTGGACAACGGCGCCGACAACGTATTCATCGTCATGTCCGACAACGAGGTGGACGTGGACCGCATTCTGGCGGCCATCGCTTCGGCCGACACCAACATATCGAGCCGCGGCCGCACGGCCCCCCGGTTCGTCGTGCTGGGCAATACGCGCTGGAACCGCATGAACAACATCGACCGCACGATGTTCTTCAAGGACCGCGTGATCTTCATCTCGACCTACCACGCCAAGCGCGACTCGCAGACGATTCTCGACTTCGACAGCGCCTATATCCGCTCCTTCGGGTCGCTGCCCACGCTCTTTTCGTACCGCGGCTACGATGCGGCGGTGATCTTCTGCCCCGCGATGTACAACGACATCGAGTACGACATGGAAGGCCGGAGTTACGCGCCCCTTCAGACCTCCTATCTCTTCGGACAGGGCGAGGAGCGCCACAACCACGTCAACCGCAGCTGGATGAGAGTCAACTACAACAGCGACTTCACGATAACCGTCGAATAGCAAGACTATGGCATCTTTGACAAACGCAATACCCGAAAAAACCATCGAGCGTCTGAGCGAATACCGCCGCACGCTGCTGGCCAGCCACAAACAGGGGATCACGCATATCTTCTCGCACGTGCTGGCGGGCATCCACGGCATCACGGCCGTGCAGGTCCGGCGCGACCTGATGCTGATCGGCTTTTCGAGCGATACGAAGAAAGGGTACGACGTGCAGGTGCTCATCGAATACATCAGCCGAATCCTCGACAGCCCTTCGCAGATGAATATCGCCGTGCTGGGCATGGGACACCTCGGACAGGCCATCACCAAATATTTCAACGGCAAGGGACTCAAACTGAAAATCACCGCCGCGTTCGACGTCGATCCCGGCAAGGTCGGCAAGACCATCGACGGCATTCCGTGCTATCACATGGATACGTTCGAAGAGATCGTCGAGGACAAGGACATCAGCATCGTGATCGTCTCCTCGCCGACGCAGGTGGCGCCCAGTCTGGTCGTTCCGATCATCAACGCCGGAATCCGTGGCGTGCTGAACTTCACCTCCACGCCGCTGAACTTTCCGCAGGGCATCGTAGTCGAGAATTACGACATCACCACGCTGCTCGAAAAAGTAGCCTACTTCGTCAAGGAGAACGAAGAGAAAAACAGCAGCAACACCTAAACAAAGAGCGGCAGGAGAGAGAGCAATGAGGGTTTTTCACGGTTTCGAAGCGCTTCCGCATTTCACGCATCCGGCGGTGACCGTCGGATCGTACGACGGCGTGCACAGCGGCCATCTGAAACTGCTGCGCACCGTGACCGCCGCGGCCCGCGGGCAGGGCGGCGAAAGCATCGTATTCACCTTCGAGCCGCATCCCCGTATCACGCTCGGCAAGGCCGACGGCCTGCGCCTGCTGACGACGCTCGACGAGAAAATCTGCCTCCTCGAACGGCTGGGGATCGACAATCTGGTCATCATCCCCTTCGACAGAGCCTTCAGCCGGCTGGCTCCCGACGAATTCGTCCGCGACTGTCTCGTAGGCCATACGGGAGCCGAAACGCTCGTCGTAGGCTTCAACCACCGCTTCGGACACGACAAACAGGGCAGTTACGATTATCTGGACAGCCACGGATTCGGCCTGCGCGTAATAGAGGTTTCCGAATGCGACGTGGACGCCGAAAAAGTCAGTTCGACGGTGATCCGGCAATTGTTCGGCGAGGGAAAGATGGCGCGCGCCGCACGTCTGCTGGCGCATCCCTATCTGGTAATCGGCCGGGCGCAGCGGAACCGCATCCGGGTGGACGATCCGCTGAAACTCCTGCCCCCTCCGGGCGAATACGACGCACACATCAACGGCAAGCCGGCCCGGCTCACGGTCGATGCCGCTCAGGAACTGATAACCCGCGACATACTGCCCGAAGGGCGTGTCGTCATAACATTTTAAACCATGCTGAGTTACGACTGTCAAATAAGGGTTTGGTACAAGCATACCGACCAGATGGCGATCTGCCACCACTCGAACTATATCTGCTATTACGAAGCCGCGCGCAGCGAATTGCTCCGCTGGCTGGGCATGTCTTTCGCCGAGGTCGAGAAGCGGGGCATCATGATGCCGATTCTGGAGGTGCAGTCCAAATACCACCGTCCGGCCTATTACGACGAACTGCTCACCGTACGCATCATGCTGAAAGAGCTTCCCACGGCCCGCATCAACTTCTTCTACGAAATCTACAACGAAAAGGGCGACCTGCTCAATACGGGCATGACGCAGCTGGGCTTCATCCACAGCGACACGCGCCGCCCGTGCCGCGTTCCCGACTGGTTCCTGCAGCTGGTCACCAACAAGTGGACGGAGGAGTAGAAGCGGCAGCGACACCTCCGATGATTCCCGCTACGGCAAGGCTCCGGAGCGACGCAATGGCGGAGACTCCAACGGAACGATACTGAAAAACACCGCATACGAAAGAACCGCACCCATCGGGATGCGGTTCTTTTTTCCGGAACGCGACTTCGGCTATTTTTCGATCAGCGAAATCGAACGCTGGATAAAGTCGGTCAGGTTCTTGCCCTTGAGCATGCCGTTGGTCAGCAGCGCAAGGTCGATGATCTGCTTGACGAGCCGGTTTTCGCCGCCGATCTCGCGCAGCCGCTGGTCGCGTTCGTCGCGCAGCGTGACGATCTTCTTCGACAGCTCCTCGCGCGTCGATTTCTCTTCGGGAGTCAGCTCATCTTCCTTCTTGCCCTTCACCACCTCGTCGAAGCGGTTCTCCTCGGCGACCGCAGCGTCGATCTTCTTGGTGATCGACTTCAGCTTGTCGCCATAGGCCTTCTCCGCGTCGGAGAGAATGTCGGCGACGATGGGGTGGTTGCCGTTTACCGCAATGGTGAAGTTGTCGGGCATCTGTCCGTAGAACTGGCTCATGCCGCCTCCGCCGCCCATCGCGGCCATCTCTTTCATACGGCGCATGAATTCGTTCTGCGTGATGACCACGGGCGCTTCATCGGGCGACATGGCCTCGAACGAAATGTTGTAATGGATCTTGTCGTCCTTGGGCATCTGGCTCTCGAATACCGGGCGCAGCAGCTCCTGCTGGGCTTCGGTGAGCGACATCTTGATATTCTCCTCCTTCTGGATCAGCTTGTCGATCACGTCGCTGTCCACACGCACGAAACGGGTCTCCTTGTTCTTCGACTCGTACCAGTTGATATAGTGGTTGTCCAGCTGACCGTCCATCAGCAGCACGTCGTACCCCTTGGCCTTGGCCGCTTCGAGGAACGTGTGCTTCTCCACGGGATCGTCCACATAGAGGAAGACGACCGTCTTGTTCTTGTCGGTCTGGTTCTCCTTCACCTTCTCCAGATACTCCGCAGGCGTGAAATACTTGCCCTCGATGTTCTTCCAGAGCATGAACTCCTGCGCCTTCTCGGAGAACTTCTCGTCGGTGAGGATGCCGTATTCGATGAATATTTTCAGATCGTCCCACTTCGCCTCGTAGTCCGCGCGCATGGTGTTGAACAGCTCCTGCAGACGGTCGGCGACCTTGCGGGTGATGTAGCTCGAAATCTTCTTCACGTTGGAGTCGCTCTGCAGGTAGCTCCGCGACACGTTGAGCGGAATGTCGGGCGAGTCGATCACGCCGTGCAGCAGCGTCAGGTATTCCGGCACGATGCCCTCGACCTGATCCGTCACGTACACCTGATTCGAATAGAGCTGAATCTTGTTCTTTTGTATCTCGAAGTTGTTGTGGATCTTCGGGAAATAGAGGATGCCCGTCAGGTGGAACGGATAGTCGATATTCAGGTGGATCGAGAACAGCGGCTCGTCGCTCAGCGGGTATAGCTCATGATAGAACTCCTTGTACTGCTCCTCGGTGATGTCGGCGGGTTTGCGCGTCCAGAGCGGATCGATGTTGTTGATGATGTTGTCCTTGTCGGTATCGACGTACTTGCCGTCCTTCCACTCCTTGACCTTGCCGAAAGCGATGGGCACGGGCAGGAACCGGCAGTATTTGCGCAGCAGCTCCTCGACCTTCGAACTTTCGGCGTACTCCAGCGAATCCTCCGAAAGATGCAGGACGATCGTCGTGCCGCGGTCATGCTCCGCATCGGTCTCCTCCATTTCGAATTCGGGCGTGCCGGTGCAGCTCCAATGCACGGTCTTGGCCTCTTTCTTATAGGATTTGGTGAAGATCTCGACCTTGTCGGCCACCATGAACGACGAGTAGAAGCCCAGTCCGAAATGACCGATGATCGACTGGTTCTTGTACTTCTCCATAAACTCCTCGGCGCCTGAGAAGGCGATCTGGTTGATATACTTGTCCACCTCTTCGGCGGTCATGCCCACACCGCGGTCGGTCACGGTCAGCGTTTTGGCCTCCTTGTCCACGGCGACGTGAATCGTCAGGTCGCCCAGCTCGCCCTTCATTTCGCCGATCGACGAAAGCGTCTTCAGTTTCTGGGTAGCATCGACCGCATTGGAAATCAGCTCGCGCAGGAAAATTTCATGGTCCGAATAGAGGAACTTTTTAATCACGGGGAAGATATTCTCCGTCGTAACCCCGATTTTGCCGTTTTTCATAGTTTTATATTTAGCTGTATTTTGATTCATTTCATCCGACCATCCATCAACAAACCGTGTGCCACCGCCCGTTTTCTGCCAAACTGTCAGTCGGGCATGACAAAGGCCGCCGTAAAAAGTTGCCGCGGCGGGATTTTTGCCGTATATTTGTCCGACTTCAAACAGTTACCACTATGGATTTTCTCTCTCTGGCAAAAAAGCGGTACGCATGCCGCAAATATGCCCCGGCAAAAGTCGAGCAGGAAAAGCTCGACATCATTCTGGAGGCGGGCCGCGTGGCTCCTACGGGCGCCAACCGCCAGCCCCAGCGGCTCATCGTCGTACGCTCGCAGGAGGGGATGGAGCGTCTGGCACGCTGCACCCGCGACTTCGGCGCTCCCTGCGCCGTCATCGTCTGCGCCGACACCGGCGAAGCATGGACCCGCAAATACGACGGTAAAACGATCAGCGACATCGACGCTTCGATCGTCACCGACCACATGATGCTGGCCGCAGCGTCGCTGGGGCTCGACACGCTCTGGATCTGCATGTTCAAACCCGAAGCCGTCCGCGAAGAGTTCCGGCTCCCGGAACATGTGGAACCCGTCAATATCCTGCTCATCGGCTACGGCATCGGCACTCCCGCCGATCCCGACCGTCACGACCTGCTGCGCAAACCGCTCGCGGAAACAGTCGTATACGAAACCTTCTGACCGGAACGGAAGCCCAAAATTCCCCGACGGCAAAGGCGGCGGTTTTTGCGAACCTCCGCATCCGCGCACACCGGAAGATTCCGGCTACAACCGACAGCAAAAAATAAGCGAAGGCCTCACGGGCCTTCGCTTATTTCGTATCTGCGCCGGTCAAGCGCGTTATTTGCTGCGCACACAGCGCACCATCATCGCCGTAGCAGGTACGACCCCGCCTGCGGAAACCGACGGATTGTTCGTTGTGCTGGCCGTAGACCATGCCAGATAGCAATACTGTCCCGGCTTGGTCGCGCTCTCATCGGCCGTCCATACTGAGATGATATTCGGCAGCATGGTCTTCGTACCGTCCTTGTACAACTGTCCGGAAGGCACCATGTAGATATTCTGCATGCCGTCGCTGCACATTCTGAACGCATAAGGCTCGAATTCTTTCGCCCCGTCGGCGACAAGTTCCAGAAGCTGCTCCGAAGTGGGCATACGCCACGTTCCGGCAGGCGCCACGAGCGAACACGGGTCTACATCGCCGTAGGGGACGTCCGCATAGTTCGGAATCGACTGTTCACCGGGTCCGTAAACCACACCCTGATATTTCGTCGAACTCGAAACCGTGCCTTCGAACTTGATGCCGTACTTGCTCTTCCACTTGAAGTACATACCGCGCTCCTTGGGTTCCGCAAAGGTATAGGCTCCGTCAACGACAGTCAGGTAGCCTTCGCTCCAAGTCACCGAGAAGGCGTTCGTCGCGGGGTTGGCCTCCTGCCGGACGCTCTTTCCGGTATCGGAGCCGTTGACCCAGATGGCGAGCGTGCGCTCCTCGCCCGAATTTTCGGGAACCGAGAACGAAACGGTCGGATTCTCCTTCGATCCGTTCTGCGTCAGCTCCAGCCCGTCGCTGCCTTTGATGACCACGGGGAACGACGCAAGGTCGCTCTCGCACTTTACGCTCAGCGTAAACGCTTCGTAGGTGGCTTTCGACGGAGAGTGGGATATGTAATCCACATAGTTTTTCTTTCCCGGCTGCACGAACGAGACGCCCGAATAAACCCGGTTGATGAACAGCCGCCATTCGCGGTTTCCGACTTCGTCGTTCTTGGGCACGGTCAGCGTAACCTCCGTCTCGGACGACGATGCGTCGATGGACCGAATCTCCCCGTCCTCGGCTTCGATATCGACCTCGTAAGCCGGGAATTCACCCGGATCGGTCTTGACGGTAAGCTTGAACGAAGCATTGTCCGTCACCGAAGCCGGCGTATGCGACACATAAGAAGGCTGGCGGATATTCTTCACGCAGCGGAGCGAAGCCATGTTCGTGCCCGCAAGATCGTAATCCACCATCGAATAGTCGGCGTTGAGTACATAAATCACACCTTCACCCGCATAATTGGCGCCCAGTCCCCAATATCCGCCGAACTGAGACTTTCCGCTGATCTGCCCCGAAGCAAGTTCCAGCGCGCCGCAGAAAGGCATGAAATAGTCCGAGCTGAGATACCCCATGCCGGTAATGCCGTCCAATACATGCTGGTTCATGTAGTCTTCCCGGTCGTAAAGACAGAAAAGCTCCATATAAGTCGGCGTACGCAGCCCGGCATCGATCATCGTGCACGGATCGGTATTCGGCTGGCGGTAGGGGATGTCGGCCAGCGCCACCTGCACGGCTTCGGGCGTATAGGCCGTTCCGGCGTACGAACCGCCGTCCGACGGCACGCCGTATTTGCTGCCCTGACGGAAATAGAGTCCGAGGTCGGACATCTTGTCGGCAACGGCGAATTTACCGTCCATAAGCGTAACGTTGCCCTTCGCCCAATAGAAACCGGCCGTCAGTACGAGCGCGGCCTCCTGCCGGGCTTCGACGATCTTCGTCCATTGGGGTTCCGCACCCGCATCGGCCATCTCCACAACGATATTGCGTTCGTTCTCGGTATAGTTGCCCGCGATTTCGACGTCGATGCTCTCGGTCCGCTCCGTCACCGCCACCGGATCGCCGACCTTGTCGCCGAGCGTCACGCGGTACTGCCATTCGACGAAAATCGGATCGGCCGCACGGGTCTCGATGCTCGTGGTGAAACCGAGTTTGTAACCGCCGCCGTTGTAAGGAACCGTTTCCGGAATGGTCGTGGAGTCGTATTCGGTTACACAATAGTCTTTTAAGGCAGGCTCCTGTTCAGCCTCGACGATCCGAATCCACCGGGGGGGGGTAGCGGCATCCTCTGTTACAGCCATTTCCACGACGACCGCCCGCGGTTCCTTGCTGTAGTTGGAACCGATGACGACCGATACTTCCGTTTTGGGTTCGGTCACGGCTATCGCATCGCCGACAGCCTCACCGAGCGTCACACGGTACTGCCACGGTTCGAATACGGGAACGACCGGCTGGGAGCGAGTTTCGGTGCGGGTCGTAAAAGTCATCGTGTAGGCACCGCCTTCGGCAGGTATCGTCTCAGGAATGGTCGTCGATGCGAATTCGGTCACCGTATACTCCGTTTTTTTCGTCGGTTCCGTATTGTCGTCCGAACAGGCCGACAATACGACACACAACATGCCTAACGGAAGGCACAAGCATTTGAGTAAATTTTTCTTCATAGTACAAATTAAAAAATGAGTGGACGGCTAAAGTAGTGATTTTATTCCTCGCAAACAAACCCGGACGAACAAAAAAGTATAATCCGCACAAAATGAGAGATCGGCTAAATCCTTGTAAATATTGATATTTATTACGATTTATCGCTGCCAAGCCGAATCATGCTTACATGTTTTCCGCACATCAGATCAAAATAATACAAATCCGCAGCAAAACACGCCCCGTTGCAAGCCGAAAACCATAATACAAAAAATACCGCTCATCTTGAACGTCCATGACACTTTTTTGTAACTTTACAAGGCAGGAAGGTCCACCGGAAACTGCGCCGGATGCGCGACGAGCGAAAGACAACGGAAAAAGCAAATACGGAACTACAAATCAAAGCAATATGAAGACTAAAAAATCAGGAATACTAATTTTATTCCTTTGCATATTCTGCGTCGTCGGCTGCGACAATGACGAAAAAAAAGGACGAGAAGTAACCGATTACAAAGAATATATTCTTACCGTTGCATCCAGAAAAGTTCCGGGAGTATTGACTTCCGACGGACACAATTATCTGACAGACGTATATGCCGTAAAAAAAGAGCTGTCCGATGAATGGATTCCCTTCGGCAATATCGAAGGATTTGACTTTGAAGAAAAATACGAGTGCAAAATAAAAATCAGCGAAACGAGCTACTTGGATTACGGCATGGGAGAACCCGCATGGACGGAATATGAACGGCTTGAAGTAATATCCAAAGAGAAAAAGGATTCGGAGGAGATGCCGTTGCACTTTATTCCCAAATGGTATTATGAAAACCGTCCCCTTCCTCAATACAGATATGCAATAGAATCTGAAAACAAAGAGCTTATCGAAGAAGTTTTGAAAGCCAATCCCATCCTTCCCTTGGATTATCATTATTTGCTTTATCGGGATGAGGATAATCACCCGAAAGGGATTGCGATAAAAGACGACGACGATTTATTCGGTCCCAGCATTATAAAAAGCACAAATAGAAATCCGGAAGAAATGCCGGAGTCCTACAAGCTGCTTCCTCCCGAAGAACAGGTGCAAGGTTTCATGGAATGGACATTTTCAGATGAATCGGGAAATGCAACCGATTACCCGTCATTCGATGTGTTTGTCGCCCATTCTTCTCGATCGAGGAGCGTTGGTCCCGCACCCGACCTTGTCTGTCTCTATAAAGACCTTACAGAACATTACAAAAACCAATACCCCGATGCCGGAGTAAAAACGGTTGTCGTTTCTTTCACAATAGACATATAACAAAATAAAGGCAACGCCCTAAAACATGTCAATCCGCTGAAACTCTGGAACCGAAACCGGCACGCGGCACGGACATCCCTCAAAATCACCTATAGCGCAAAAAGACAGCGGGCCGAAATTCGGTTCGGTATTTGTAGGTAAGAGAAAATGCAGAAAAGAGTAAATATCTTGTTTACAGGTATTTAATTCTCTGTTCTGCATCTGTTCCGAGCAATAAAATTGCATAATCGGGCAGGTTTGACGGTGAGTTTTGTTACTTATCCGTTACCTGCCCGAAATGCTTTTGTTTGCATTAAGGCATTTGTTTTCAGTTTGTTGCATCGGATTTCCGCATAACAAATAACTTGACTTAACGTTTAACCCATCCACAAAGTTCAAGTTATTATGCAACGCAG
>JABLTO010091973.1_pt1 | contig 11727 bp, 10 predicted proteins | sample 7160091 | NCBI WGS metagenome assembly JABLTO01 (sample SAMN14651225, study PRJNA627086) | human gut metagenome | isolation source: feces | host: Homo sapiens
ACATGGCAATATGCCGGACAAATCTTTTCATAGTGGCCTCCCTTTAAATAACGGATGGTGTCAGGCGGACAGGGCAACACGCAGGGTTACGATATACTGGAGGGTCGTTTTTTCCGGCCAGGCCTTGCCGTACAGGGCGTCCAGGGTAAAACTTTGGGTGTCGCCGGCCAAGACCTGCACTGCGCCCAGGGACGCCGTGTTGTTATCGGCTTCGGCTTTGGACCAATAAGTATCCTTGGAAGGGGTAACAAAGCCGATAGCAATACCGGCGCGGGTATCCGCCACGCCTAAATCATCCCAAGAGGTATATGCATCTGAAGCCAGCACCTTGGTGGAATTGCCTTCCGCCGCCTTCGCACCGATAAACTGAAAATCCAGCGGGGCAGTCGTATTGCTGACAAGGTTCCCCTGACTGGACGCAACCGTCCCTGTATTAGGATTTATGCTAATCGTCATCTGCGTGGGTACGGTAGCGGATATAACCGTGGCTTCGATGGTGGCGGTAACATCTACATTGGCCGCGCTGTTTGCGCCCACCTCCTGCTCATTGGCGGCAGATACCGCAAAAGCGGAGCTTGCAGCGATAACAGCGGCCAGAAGGGTTACGCACATTTTTTTGGAAAACAACATGGTTCTTTCTCTCCTTTTCTTTCTTTTTGACAGATGTCGGAAACGGGAAATGATTATTTACATATCACCATCACCTCCACTTCTGTCACCCCGGTAACATCCCCGCTGTCGGATAGGATCGAATACCGTACAACAGCGGTATATTCGCCGGGGTCTAATGTCCGGTTCAGCTCCATGGATTGGATATAGGTTTGAGGCTGCAAAATCGGTGATGTATATAAGTTCTCCCCATTTATCAATAGGTCGAACCGGCAGTCATGGATATTGTTCTGCGGGTTGGCTACCGTAAGCTGCAGCTGTGTGCTCCCCGCCTGTATGGTCCCTGCGGAAACCGCCTGGACGGTAAACATGGAGTCGTCGGTCTGGCTTTGCATTAGGGCATCCAGTTCCGTATCTGTCAGCCCGGGGATATCCCCTTGTATGACATCCGTGGTGACATTGGCTGTGGGGAGAGCTGGATCGCTGTCGGGCGCCTGACATCCTTTGAATAGCAGTAGAAGCAGGATAATGATGATGGATAGACCAATCAGGATATCGGCTTTTATATTGAGCTTTCGTTCGGGTTTCTGGTTAGGATTGTTGTCCAGATTCATGATGCAATCTCCTCTCTAAATCCTGCCGGTCGGTTGTCAGCAGGTCATATTCCGTTTGGGATGCCTTGATTTCTACACTAATCCGCTGCTGCCCGGCCATCAATAGGCCTTGTCCCCGGCCAAAGCGGGTGAGCATAGCCGTCTCCTCTTCGGTCAGATGCAGCCGTTCTTGGATCTTTCGAGCTTCCGGCTCCTCCATCTGCATAAGGAATTTAAAGCGGCTGTTACCCAAGAGCGCGTCGCCGAACTTCCCGCCCATCAAGGCAAAGCAGTCAATGATGTTCTGTGTGGCGGTCATAAATACACCGCCAAGGCCACGGATGATCTTAATCATTTTGATGATAAAATTAGCTGCCTGCTCATTGCCTTCCACCCCGGCAATCTTCCAGATTTCGTCGCTTATTAACGCAGAACGCTTTACACGGGAGCGGCTGATTTCGTCTTGAGCGTACTCTGTGGCCAGAAAAATTCCCAGCGGGAGCAAATCCTGTCCCATAGAGGTCACGTCGATAACAACCATCTTGGAATCCAAATCCACATTGGTCTGGCCGCCAAGTCCCATCCGCACAATCTGCTGTACGGCCATGGATACATCCTGTAAAGCGTCGATTTTGGATAGATACGGAACCAATGCTTCCAGGTCGGGCATGGTCTTAAAGGAGCCGTCCGGCCGCAGCAGGCTGGCGTTGTCCCTGGTGATTCCAAAGTCGGCATAGCAGTTTAGCAGCGCCGTATCCAGATGGTACAGTTCGGCCGCCGTTATTTTCGGATATAGCAGGGAAAAGAAAATATGCAGCCGGTTAATCTTATCCAGCAGAACCGAGTCGTTACGGGCCGCGTTTATATCGTCCTCGTCAAAATCCAGCGAGGTACGGCGAATCTCCATAATGTTGATACAGTCCTGTGACCCGGGGGCCAGCCGGATATATCTGCCGCCCACCGCTTCCGCCGGCCGGCGGTATTCATGCCCTTTTTCTGGGATGATAATGATAACTTTTACTCCTGTTATGCATAGACGAAAGGCCAGAACCAGCAGGGTAAATGTCTTTCCGACACCGGTCATCCCCAGAAGACAGAAGTTGCCGCTGGAATATTTGCTTGTATTGTAGACATCCAGGATCGTCATGGAAGAGTTATACAGATTGGTGCCCAGCAGTACCCCTTCGTTGTCGCACAGCTCATATGAGGCCAAGGGAAAAGCCGCCGCCGCGCCGGTTGTCAGGACATTGCGCTGCGCTTTCCGTTTTATATCCGCATCCAGGTTATCCAGCGGCAGCATTGAGCGCCAGCACTGTTCTTGCTGATATACGGCGCGCCGGGCAACCATATCCATAGAAGCACATAGATGCTCCACATAGGACAACCGCTTTTCCAAGTTCTCCAAGTCGTCGGCAACCACCTCTATCAATGTGGCCATGTAGTAAAAATCCTCATTCTCCCGGTTGATTTCCTGCTTGATGTACATGCCTGACTGCACGGCGTCGTCCAGGGCCTCGTAATCTGTCCGGGTATCGTCCACATCCCGCATCCGCGATCGGTTGAGCATGGTGGTTTTCGAGATTTTGGGTAAAATTTGTTCCTTTCGTTTGCGCTCCAAAAAGAAGCTCAGGGATATGCCGTCTCCCGCATCCACCAGTGGGGACAGCCAGGAAAGCCCCAACTGCGCCGTGGGGTAGCTGCCGCCGGTCAGATACAGGTATGCGTGATATACGCCGTCTATCCGGACATAATCTTTATGCGTCAAGTCGCATTCGGTAGGAGCCAACAGGTCTTGCAGGGATAGGGCGCCGGCCTGATCCTCTTCCGCCACGTCCGCCTGCGGGTTGTCAAATACCGGCGCCAGTTGCTCCGGAAGGGTATTGGGATGAATACCGGCTCGCTTGTTTATAACGGCATGCAGCATTTTCAAAAGGTGTGTGTTCGGCTCTTCGGGCGTCATGGTTTCAATACCCGCATAGTTCAGATACAGTGCGGCCGTTTCAGCTTGCTCCTGCAATTCTTTTGCAATCTGTTCACCGTCAGAAGCCGTCCCCCGGTACGGGAATACCAAGTAAAACCGATGGGTTATCGCTTCTGTTTCCGCCAAATAATTTACAAGTCTGGCTTCGTCCAAGATCATGTCCTTGCATACTTCGTTGGTTTCCAGCTGATAGCAATGCTCCAGGTGCTCACAATAGGCGTCAATGTCCGCCCGCTGTGTGCGCACAAGGATTTGTAGATTAGGCGGTGCGATTTTCAGGTAAGCGGCAAAATAACCGATGATGCTTTGCCGCTCCAGTTCGCTTTTCAAGTGAAAGTTTATCGGCAGCAGTTCTAAAACCTTGACATACTGTCCGCCGGAGGTTATCAGTACGCCTTGGTCGATGCCCGCGATGGGGATTAGCCCCTGTGTCCCTTTGGGATAGGGGTTTGCGGTTGGAGCTGCCTCGTCTTTCCCGCCGATAAGCCGGCGTATTATCTTTTGTCTTTCTTTTTTGTTTTTATCCATACGTCCCCCCTGTAGATCATAATGCGGCGTTTTCGGCGCCAGTCTATATAGATGCGCAAGAATGTGAGTAAGCTGTCCCCCTGGATACCTATCAAGGTTAAACCGCCCACCGGTACCAGCATGATAATCGTTCCGATAATTTTACCGGTAATCTCCAGCGGCAGCAGGCCCATGGTCAATATAGCCAGCGGCACACAAAGTGCAAGTGCCTCGACAACATTTCTGACGGGAAACAGCCCAAACAGCCTGCCGGCATCGGTGTAATTTGTGGGTATGATAATCGGATCCATATAAGGCCTCCTTATGGCAAATAGGTTTTGGGGTCTACCGGTTCACCATCCAGCTGCACTTCCAGGTGGCAATGCGCACCGGTTACATTCCCGGAGGCGCCAACCTGGGCGACGACGGTTCCCGTCTCCACTTCCTGGCCGGCGGGGGGAGATGCGGGCTGCCAAAGCCTATCGCCAGCGTTTGGAGGCGGCGGAAAACGTGGAGTTTGTCTGGAACAGCGAGGTAACGGCTTTGACGGCGGGGGATAGAATCGAGGGAATTACCGTGCGCAGCCGTATAGATGGCTCCACCCAAGCTATTCCTTGTGACGGGGTGTTTATCGCCGTAGGGACAGTACCCAATACTCAGCTGTTCCGCGGAATATTGGATATGGATGAGGCCGGCTATCTTTCCGCGGGAGAGGATACCCGCACAAACCTTTCTGGTGTGTTTGCCGTGGGCGATGCTCGCCGGAAGCCCCTGCGCCAGGTGTTGACGGCGGCGGCAGACGGCGCTGTGGCCGCTTACATGGCGGAAGAGTATCTGATGCGTGATTCCCGGGAAGGCTGAACCCTTTAAATGTATAAAAAGCAGGGACGAAAAATACGTTCCTGCTTTTTATACGGCCGAACAGCTTAAAAATTAGGAGGTGTGGCAGTAAACAAGTAGAAATTTGTGAGGCATGGGTGGTGTTAAAATTCAGCAAAATGCATAAAAATACTCTTTATCCCTATCAGTAGGGGTGTGAGACCCCTCTTATGTCTTTACGAATGAAAAAAATTCACTAAAATGGAATTCAGCAAAATGATTCAAGAGGAGGAACAGGGTGTCATGGGTGTCTCGTATTCCAAAATTGGTCAAAACATTCGTGAGCTGCGCAAGGAAAGGGGGATTACACAGCAGCAAATGGCGCAATGGCTGAATCTCAGCCCGGGATATTACGGGAAGATGGAGCGCGGAATGAAAAAGATCAGTTTAGACCACCTGAGCAGAATTGGGGAAATCTTGGATGTCCCCATAGAAATTCTGGTTGCAGGAGCGGCGGAAGAAAAGCTGCCTCAACTGAATCGTCAACTTGCTGAGCTGACCAACGGTTGCACGGAAGCGGAGCTGGCAAAGCTTCTGGAAATCAACCGGATGGTATTGGGACTGCACGTTACGCAGTAATACAAAAAGAACAAGCCGTCGGAGATTCTCCGACGGCTTGTATCTATCCGCAATTAATCCAGGGACGGGATACGGGTGGCGACGCTTTTCCGCGGCCATGCCGGGAATTCCTTTACCGGGATGCGGTCGTCGATCAGATAATCGCAGGAAACGTCAAAAAGTTCGGACAGCTTCAGGAGGGTAGGATACGAGGGGCTGACCCGCCCCGTTTCATAATAAGCATAGGTTGAGCGGTCCTTTCCGATGATTTCCGCTACGCGCCACTGAGGATAACCGGCATACTGGCGCAGCCATCTCAGTTTGTCTCCCAACATATTGCATTCCATAATTTTCCCTCTCTTTCAGTAAAATATCTTTCCGCCGGACCGGACAAAAGGCCGCTGCGGACGGGAAAGGTGTTGGATTTTTTTAATCAATCCACTTTGTACAAGTACTCACTTCACTCTATACAAGTAGAAGACTACTATAGGGATTTTGATAAGTCAAGCGGAAACAAATGCAAAGTTTTTGTTACAATAACGCCCAGACTTTTTAGAAATATGATCAATAAAGCGCTTTTATCCCGCTTGTAATCGGAGCGAATTTCATCAAAAAATGTATAATATTGTTAAAAAGAAAGAGATTATTGCTTGAACTGACGCTGCCTGAAAAAGAATATTTTACAAAGAAAAATGGACCGATTGGAAACCGAATGAGGTGGGGTTATCCAATAGGAAACATGCCGGGCGTAAAAAAGAATGGGATTTCGCGATAACTGGAAAAGTATATGCAGAAAATAAGACAACTCATGTGGTTTTTAGTGAATACACCCGATAAAGCGTATAGGATGGCTTGCTCCTGCGTCTGTTGTATGCTATAATGTGCCAGGCGCTGTTTTGCTTTTAGGCAAGCGGCGTAAGGTTTATCCCCGGGACTGAAGTCGTGCCTCTATAGAATGGAAGGAAATGTAAATCCAAAGCCACTGGTAAAAAGGGCGGCAGAAACGCACGGGGATAAACGGCCGGATTGGTCTACGAAACTAAAGCAAAAGGATGAATGGAATGGAAGAGAAAAAGCCCGAATCCAGGCTGAAGGCCGCGCAGTACGGTTTTTTGGCACTGATTTTTCTGGCGCTGACCCTGCTACTTTTTTTGGGTTTCCGTACGGACAAGGCCCTGACCACATCTCTGCAAAAGATTGTATTCCCACTGGGGATCAGTCTTCTGCTTTCCGGTTTGGTGACGCTGCTGTTTTACATACAGCTGGACGACCGTAAGGAAGTGGCGAAAAAAGGGCCGCTGTTCTACCCGGTGTTTTCCGGTGTGCTGGCTGTGGTGTGTATGTTCCTGGCGCTATCCTACATGGGGGTGTACCCGGTAGGGGAAAAGAGCACCATGATTGTGGACATGCATCATCAGTATGCCCCGCTGCTTTCGCACCTGAAGGATCGCATCCTTCACGGGGGCGGTTTCCTGTATGATTTTGAGGTGGGGCTGGGCGTTAGCTTTTTGCCCTTGTTTGGGTATTATCTGTCCAGTCCGCTTAACCTGTTGCTGTGCCTGTTCCCCGACAGCATGCTCACTGACGGAATATTGGTGATCACGCTGATCAAGGTGGGGTTGGCAGCCGCTTTCTTTGCGGCGTGCCTACAGTATATTTACCATCGCAGAGATTTGTCCGTCGTGGCGTGCTCGCTGATGTATGCCATGATGATGTATATGTTGGCGTATTTCTGGAACATCATGTGGCTGGATGTGGTCATGATTCTGCCGCTGGTGGTCATGTGCTTTGAGAAGCTCATGCGCGAAGGCAAATATCTGCCTTATATTCTTACCCTGGCCTATGCCTTATATGCCAATTATTATATTGGATTCATGCTCTGCCTGTTCATGGTGCTGTATTTTCTCTTTTACCTGCTGCGTCGGCGCCGTACCCTGGATCGTGTTGGCAAAAGCTTTCTGCGCTTTGCAGTGGGGTCCCTCATTGGCGGGGGATTGGTGATGTTCCTGCTGCTTCCTGTTGCCTCTGCGCTGGGGGATACATCGGCGGCCGGTGGCAGCATGCCGGAGATGACCAATAACTTCGATATGTTCAATCTTCTGGGACGTCATCTGTACGATGTGACACCCACCATCCGCTCAGGAAACCTGCCCAATATCTACTGCGGAATCCTGCCGCTTTTCCTTCTTCCTGTTTTTATCACCCAGAAGAGCATACCGCTTCGCCGTCGGTTGGCCTTTACAGCGTTGCTGGCGGTGGTGGGGTTCAGCTTTGTTCTCAATCAGTTCGATCTGTTGTGGCATGGCTTGCATTCCCCCAACGATCTGCCCTACCGTTTCTCGTTCCTTTATTCCTTCGTCCTGATTCTGATCGCTTATGAAACCTTGACCCACCTGCAATGGCTTTCCCTGAAAAGCATTGTGGTATCCTTTGTGGCGATCCTGACGTATCTGGTGATTGAGGAACGCTTCGGGGACGATGCCTATGGATTTGATTCCATCTACATCAGCCTTTTGCTGGCGCTGATTTATGCCGTGATTGCCGTCCTGGTTTCCCGTGGAAAGCTGTACTGGCGTCCGGCCACGTGTCTGTTGCTGCTCGTCGTCACGGCGGAGATGGTATTCAATGGCGGCGCGGTGTTTCAGACACTTAACAATGAGGAATATTTTACCAAGCGCGCTGACTATGTAGACAATGACAACACACGGGCGATCCAAAAAGGTGTGGACCGCATGAAAGAGCTGGGAGATGCCGCAGCCGACGGTGCCTTTTACCGGATGGAGTTTTTGCCGCGCCGCACCTGTGTGGATACCGCCCTGTTCGATTACCGCGGCATGACGGTGTTTGCTTCCAGTAACCCTTACAATCTGACCAAATACATGGGCGGCATCGGATATGCCGTCAACGGAGTCAATAGCCATCTGTACCGGGATTTTGTGGTGGCATCCGATTCGCTGCTGGGGATCCGGTACGTGATGCTAAAGGATGATGCCATGCCGGGAACCAAGCTGAAAAAGCTGGAAACCATTACGGAGGGAAGCGCCACTTACACGATTTATGAGAATCCCTATGCCCTTCCCGTCGCCTATTTTGTACAGCCGGGGATTGAAAGCTGGGAATATACCAAATATAACCCCATTGCTTCGCTGAACACGTTGTTTTCCGCCTTGACCGGAAATGGGGAAGACATGTATACCACTCTCCCCATTAATGTTGAGAGCGGGAGCAGTGCGACTGGCCGGGCCTCCGGCACTACCTCCTTTACAGTGACGCCGCTGGACAACAACAAGACGGCGAAATTTGTGGCCGATATCGTGGAGGAGGGGCAGTACTACATCTATGTGGACTGCGGAGCCGCCAAGAGTATTTCGGTATCCGGAGCGGAGAAAAAGACTTGGTCGGTAAACAAGAGCGAACCCTATATGATCGATGCCGGGGTCCTAGCAGCGGGGACACAGATTACTGTGGCGGTTACCGCGGACTCCACCGCTTCCGGCAATATCTATGTGGCGAAACTCAATGATTCTGTCTTTGAGCAGAATATGGCGACCCTGTCTGCCCACGGCATGGAGGTAACTGAATTTACGGAGAGCCGTCTTACCGGTACGGTGACCGCGCCTTCCGACGGTGTTATCTATACCTCCATTCCCTATGATAAGGGATGGAGCGTGACCGTCGACGGTCAAAAGGTGGAGACCTTCGCCGGCGGCAATGCCATGCTGGCGTTCCATGTGGGATCCGGCACTCATTCGGTTGAAATCAGCTTCTTCCCACGCGGACTGGTTCCGGGAATCATCATCAGCCTGATTTCTTTGGCGGCGTTGGTCGCTCTGATGCTATACATTCGCCGCAGCAAAAGGGGCAGGGTACCGGCAACCGTGACGGTTCCTAATGGCCCGTATACCCCTCAGCCGGGTCCGTATGCCCAGCCATCGGAACCGCTTCCGGCGGCGGAGTCCACGTCTTCTCCTTCAACACAGGCGCCTGATGAGCATCCTGATGTACCACCGGAGGAAGAAAAACCTGCCGGGCAAGGAAACTGATCCGGGAGGGATCTGCGATGATCACAGTAATTATGCCGGTGTACAATGAGGGCGACTATATTTATCAGAATGTCGTCACAGTGGATGATTTTTTGAACCAGCAGGACATCGAGCATCAGTTTTTACTGGTGGATGACGGGTCCAAGGATCAATCCTATAAAGAAATGTGCCGCTTGGCGGATGACCGCCCCTGTGTTTCTGTCATACGCCTCTCACGCAACTTCGGCAAGGAGGCGGCGCTGTGTGCTGCATTGGAAAATGCCGGAGGCGATGCAGTACTGGTGATGGATTCCGATCTGCAGCATCCTCCCAAATATATCCCGGAGATGGTCCGTCTGTGGAAAGAGGAAGGCTACGACGTGGTAGAGGGAGTCAAGGCAGACCGGGGAAAGGAATCCCTGGGAAGCAAACTGGCGGCACTTTTCTTCTATCGGGCGTTTCGCAAGACAACGGGCATTGACATCGGGGTGGCCTCAGACTTTAAGCTGTTGGACCGTTCGGTGGTGGAGGCGTGGAAGCAGCTCCCTGAACGCAACACCTTTTTCCGCGGCTTATCCGCCTGGGTGGGATACAAGCGCTATGCTATGCCGTTTGAGGTAGCTCCCCGTGCAGGGGGAGAGACCAAGTGGACGTTTAAAAGCCTCACCCGATTGGCGGTGAATTCCATCACAGCCTATACCTCTGCTCCATTGTTTATCGTTTTTTGGCTGGGTATATTGATGGGAATTGCAGCGGTAGTAATGGCGGTACAGACCCTGTATATGTATTTCAGCCATAACGCGGAAACGGGCTTTTCAACGGTTATTCTGCTTTTGCTATTTATCGGAAGCGCGATCATGATCAGCCTGAGCATCATCGGTTTGTACATTGCCAAGATATACGATGAGGTCAAGGGACGGCCCCGGTATATCATCAAAACCAAAAGGGGTTCCGCACTGTTGGAGGAGAAAACAACAGCGGGACGATAACATGTGCGCAAGCGGGAGGAATCGCCTGATGGGGTTCCTCCCGCTTTGCGGATTTTCAGGGAAAAGCCGTTGACAAACTCCAACGGATGAAGTATAATAACGCCGTTGCCTATTTCAAGAAACGCTTGAGAGGGCAGCCTCTGTTTGATGGCGCAAACACAAAAGATACCGCCAACCATTTCGGGGTGTAGCTCAGTTTGGTAGAGCGCTTGGTTCGGGACCAAGAGGCCATGGGTTCAAGTCCCGTCACTCCGACCATCAGAAAAGGCCGTCGATTTTTGTCGACGGCCTTAAACAACTCAATACATGGTAATAAACTCTAACTGCGTATTATCTAACGAATATTTCAATGACACAACTACCTTGCGCATTCTATTTTCTACTGTTTTTAACTCCAGGGATATATTAAATTTCGGTACATTATATGTTTCTAAATATTCCAAATTATAAAAATATCCTTTTTTTATTCGATCCCTTATCAGTTTTGATAGCTCTTCCACAGAACACTCCTCAAGTCCAAGTTTTTCCATGATACCCCTTTTATTTTCTCTAAGATATTTTACTTTTGCCTCCGAAACAAAAATAGGCAGTTTAAATACTGGTTCCACAGGCATGGGAAAGCAAATTGCGTTCAGAGAATATTTTAAATCTTCTGGATCTGCGAATGTTGCTTCGATTTTGTATGACAAAAACAAGGAGAAGTAAACTTCGTTTATGCTTTTTATCGTAAAACCATAATTCTCAAAAGGATAGCCACAGTTATTGATATTTTCAGTATCTTCCCTATCAACTTCATGTGGAAGAATCATGATATTTTTATATTTTATTCCTATACACGTCAAACAATATGCCAATAAAGTTTTTAGATGACTGGAAAATGTCATGTCGACATATCCAATAAAATATTTTACAGATTGAAACGCCTTTATGATCATATCTTGTTGCTGTAAAGATAGATTATTTATGTAAACAACATAGTACTGCGATGGGTGTTGAAATACCGACGGGTGAACCTGAACCAAATCTTTAAAGATTATTTCCTTACAAATGGATAGAGGTATACCATCAGCAATGATGTCTCCTTCGAGAATACTATATGTACTATCTTTATTAAGTACTGGCAGAAGATGTTTAAAAATTATATTACCATACCAGGGCTCTTCGATAATACTAGTATCAAAGACAAAAGCAGTTTCTCTTTTGTCTTTATGCACAGGAATAAGTGCTGATTTTAATTTTGAATACTCGATCCCTTTAAGCAATAATCTGTCTTGGACTCCTAACAACATATCCTGAATAATGTCAGTACATTTCGCATCATTTAACTCTAAAGTCTCAAAAATAAGAGGAAGAAGCACATTTCCCCTCCCGTCAAGTGTGAAAATCATACAGTCCTCCTTAAAACGCATTTTAAGATTTAATAATAATGAGTATACCATAACTTTTTAATATTTGAATATGTGTGTTGTTAAAATGCTGATTTTAATAAATAAGTTAGGAAATCGAATGAGATAAACCTCTTGCTGACGGCCTACAAATTATTGATATGACTGACATTCCTGAAGTCCTATAATTACACTCCGACCAAA